>Ga0187877_1000918_pt1 | contig 33805 bp, 31 predicted proteins | sample June2016WEW_17_1_3_FD_132430 | JGI IMG/M metagenome (GOLD analysis project Ga0187877, IMG submission 132430) | Peatland microbial communities from SPRUCE experiment site at the Marcell Experimental Forest, Minnesota, USA - June2016WEW_17_100 | ecosystem: Environmental > Terrestrial > Soil >...
ACAATCGGCAGTTTCAGGACAAGAATCGACACGACGAGCTCCTTGTAGAGTGATCCAGTCAATCACTATCTTACAAGAAGCTCGTCTTTTTTTCAAAACCCACCGTCTATGGGACGGTCACTTTAAATATACGAAAGACAGGAAACCTGGTGTGATTATACACCTGGAGTGGATGATTTTGAGCGTTAATGACCGTCTCCCCAAGAATACCTTCTCAGGGGTCAGACCGGCAACTCACCAGGCAATCCGACCGCTTCCCCTTGAGGCGAAGGAGGTCACGGACCCTATTCGAATTCTAACAAATGCAGGACATCCAGCAGAGCGGCATCAAAGATTTCCTGCATAATGCTTTCGTCGACCTGATAAGGGCCACCGAAGGAGCCGTCGCCATATACCTGACGGGCCGTTTTTGCATCCAGGATGTCGGAAGGCACCCGGGCTGGGGCCTTTTCTCCCTCTGGCAGTTCTTTGACCATTGTGAAGGGGAAGGCCTCGAGCCAGTTGGCATGGGACGGCCGGATGTCATGGCGGATGGCGACCGCCTCCACGCTCTGGGCCTGCCACCAGGAATACCAGTTCAGCTTGAGACCGCCGAGAGCGTTGGCGAGCTCGGTCAGACGGGCGCGGGCACCGCTGTTGCCGCCGTGCCCGTTAAGGACCAGGATGCGTCGGAAGCCCTCCCCGTAGGCCGAACGCAGGATATCTTCCACGACATCCAGCAGGGTGGACAGCCTCAGGCTGAGCGTGCCAGGGTAGGCCAGAAAGTACGGCGAACTTCCGAAGTTCAAGGGTGGAGCAACCAGGACATGGGTCTGCTGGGAGGCGGCATCTGCCAGGGCGAGCGGGACCTTGACATCCGATAGCAAAGACAGGTAAGCGTGCTGCTCGCAGGCTCCGACGACGAGCATCAGACGGTCGTCCTGCTTGAGATACTCCTCCACATCCATCCAGTTCAGTTCCTCAAGGCGCATAGGTTTCCTCTTCTTTGTGGATAGTATATGGTACCTGCTCGAATTAGCGCGCTGCTGGGGACCGCAGACGGGCGATATGGACCTGCTCCTTCAGTAGGATCTCTTCCACCCCGGCAGGACTTTTCTGCAGGGCCAGGGCTTTTTCGATCACCTGGGGAGGAAGGACGGCATCCTTCCATTTCTCGGCCAGATAGTTCTCAAGAGATTGGATCGTGTCAGTGTAAGTGCTGAAGGTAAATTGATCCTCATACTCCAGCAGGAAAGCCCCTTCCCGAATCGATTGCTTCAGGGCAGCCCCAGCCTGGGTGTATTCGATCCCATCGTCCATTTCTTCCAGATAGCCGATGAACTGGGCTCCCGTTTTCGTGCGAGCGATGATTTCCGGACGGCTGGTGCTCGGACGAATATCGATCAGGTGTCCACCGGCTTTCAGCAGGCTCTGAACGGTTTGAAGGGCATGGACCATGCCCGCCGGCTCCATTCATCAGAGCGACCAGGCCAGGATGGCGAGGTCGAAGGGAGCGGAGTGAACCTGGGCAGCATACTGCTCCAGGTTGAGATTGTGGAATTCCACCCGCTTCCGCAGGGAAGCCGGACAGGCGCTTTGGGCCTGCTGGATGCGCTCCGTGTCCGGCTCAATGGCTGTGATGTGGCCGGTCGCATCGGCATAGCGCCAGGTTAGGCGGCCATCCCCGCAGCCGATTTCAAGCACCTGTCTGGTGGTCAAAGATCCGATTAGGTTCAAAAGGGCATGAGTTTCATTCTCTTCCGGGTCGCTGCGCACAGTCATCGCTGAGACCTTTCCAATCCAATTTTACTCTTATAATTACGGGGCATGTCCACGGTTCCGTTTCCATCTCTTTTCCTGGATCGAATGTCCCGCTTCCTGGGCGCGGAGTATCCCGCCTTTGCCGCTGAGCTGAACCGGGAGCCGATCAGCGGCCTGCGCCTCAACACGCTCAAGATCGGTCCGGAAAAGTTTCGGCGGATTTCCCCATTCCCACTGGGTGAGGGGGTACCCTGGTGTCCGTCTGCCTTTCTGCTGGAGGGGGATGTGCGCCCCGGAAAGCATCCATACCAGCCGGCGGGTTTGTATTATCTGCAGGATCCGTCGGCCATGTCGGCCGCGGAACTGCTCGGACCTCAGCCCGGCGAGCGCGTCCTGGACCTGGCAGCCTCCCCCGGCGGCAAGACCACCCACCTGGCATCCCTGATGCAGGGGCATGGGCTTTTGGTGGCAAACGAGATCAAGACCAGGCGCCTTAACTCCCTGGTCGTCAACGCGGAACGCTGGGGGGCAGCCAACATCGTCGTGACCAATGAAAACCCCGAACGGCTGGCGGATCACTTCGGTGCGGCTTTTGACCGGGTCCTCGTGGATGCGCCTTGCTCCGGAGAAGGCACCTTCCGCCGAGATATGCAGGCACGCCTCGACTGGTCGCGGGAGGCGATCGCCTCCTATGCGGAAAAGCAGAACAGCATATTGCGTGTGGCGGCCCACCTGGTGCGTCCCGGCGGATACCTGCTCTATTCCACCTGCACGTTCGCCCCGGAGGAGGACGAGGGGTCAATGGAACGGTTCCTCCGGGAGCATGCTGAATTCGAGGTCGTGGCCCTGCCACTGCTTCCTGGCTTCATCCCTGGACAGCCGGAGTGGTTGGAGATCGCCGCAACTGACCCAGATGAGCTGGAACGCGGGTCTTTCGACCAGGCGCATTCAGGCCTCAAAGAATCTTTGCGTGGTTCCGTCCGGATCTTACCTGACCGGGTCCCCGGCGAAGGGCATTTTGTCTGCCTTCTGCAGCGGTTATCCGGTGAGGCTCGAGATCGTGGTATCTCATGGGGGCCAGACTTCATCTCAGCCGGACAAGTAGAAACCTGGCAAGCTTTTGAGGAGAGCTGTCTCATCGGAAGCTTTCCCAGGGAACGCCTGCGCTTGCAGGGCCAGAGGTTATATTTAGTCTCGGAGCTTATGCCGGACCTGAACGGGCTGCGGGTCGCAATACCGGGCATCTGGCTCGGGACCTTCAAGACGAACCGCTTCGAGCCGGCGCACGCCCTGGCGCTGTACCTGCACAAGGAGCAAGCGCAGAACGTCCTGGATTTGCCGGCCAAAAGCCGGGAAATTTCCGCTTACATGCGTGGGGAGTCTATCCCAGCCGCGGGAGACCCAGGCTGGGTCCTGGTGTGCGTGGATGGTTTCCCGTTGGGCTGGGGCAAGCGCGTCCAGGGCGTGGTTAAGAACCACTTCCCCAGAGGCTGGCAGGTCCTTTCCTGAGAACGTCACTGCGACGCATTTTATAAATGCGTCGCAGTGGATCCATATCACGGCCCGTGCCAGCCCCTTCTGCGTAACCCCGATCAAGTCCCCGGCACATCCGAAGTGCCGGGGACTTTGCTAGACCACGATACTCACCAGTTTCTTCTGTGCCACGATGACCTTCTTGGGCGTTTTCCCTTCCAGATACTTTTGCACTCCAACGCTAGCCAGCGCCGCGGTCTTGATCTGTTCTTCCGTTGCATCCGCCGGAACGCTGACCCGGTCGCGCAGTTTGCCGTTGACCTGCACAGGGATGGTGATCTCGTCTTCCTGCGCAGCCACCTCGTCGACCTTCGGCCAGGGCTGGGTATGGACCGAGTAAGGTTTGCCCAGCCTGGCGCTCCACAGCTCCTCGGCGATATGCGGGCAAATTGGCGCCAGCATGCGCACATAGATGTCGACCGCTTCGGCCCACTCGGGTGTACCCACCACACCGGCTTCCTTGGCCCTGGTCATCTCGTTCAGCAGTTCCATCAGACCGGAGACGGTCGTATTGAATTCAAAGGTTTCGAAATCGCGTGTCACCTGCTTCAGGGTCTGGTGAACCTTACGGCGCAGGGCGCGTTTGGCCTGATCCCCTGCCGCCGTGTCGGTCCGGAGGCTGTTTGCGTTGTGATCTCCCGGGGCGTCGGTCTTGGATACCCCATGGGATTTCTTGGCTGGCTTTGTACTTGCGGTTTCGGTCACTGTCGCCCACACACGCCGCAGCCAGCGCACCGTCCCGTCGATGCCGGAGGAGTTCCAGGGCGCGCCCATCTCCCAGCGGGCAAAGAACATCAGGAAAGCCCGCACCGCGTCGGCCCCGTAGCGCTCGACCAGCAGATCCGGAGCGATCACATTTCCACGGCTTTTGGACATCTTCTCGTGGTCTTCGCCCAGGACCATGCCCTGGTTGCGCAACTGGATCATCGGCTCATTGCCTTTGCCGATGCCCATGTCACGCAGCGCCTTGTGGAAGAAGCGTGTGTACATCAGGTGCATGTTGGCGTGTTCGATGCCTCCGGTGTACGTATCCACCGGCATCCAGTAATCGTACTCCTTTGGGTCGAAGGGACCCTTGGTATACCAGGGGCTCAGATAGCGCAGGTGATACCAGGACGAGCACATGAAGGTATCCATCGTGTCGGTCTCGCGTTCGGCGGGTCCGCCGCAGGATGGGCAGGTGGTGTGCTTCCAGGTCGGGTGCAGTTTGAGCGGCGATTCGCCGGTGGGCTTCCACTTGACGTCCTCCGGCAGCAGGACCGGCAGCTGGTCCTCGGGGACGGGGTTCCAGCCGCAGTCCTTGCAGTAGACCATCGGGATCGGCGCGCCCCAGTAACGCTGGCGGGAGATCAGCCAGTCGCGCAGCTTGTAGTTGACCGCGCCTTTGCCGAGCGCCTTTTTTTCTAGGAACTTGACCGCCGCCTGAAAGGCCTGCTTGGCCGGGGTGCCGCTCAGCGGGCCGGAGTTGACCATGCGTCCGAAGGCCGGTATCGCCTCGGTCAGTCCGTCGGCATCCAGCTCTTCCAGATCTTCCGGCTGGACCACCACCCGGATTTCAAGCCCGTACTTGCGGGCGAACTCAAAGTCCCGCTGGTCGTGGGCCGGGACAGCCATGATGGCGCCCGTCCCGTAGGTCATCAGGACATAGTCTGCGATCCAGATGGGGATCTTCTCGCCATTCACCGGGTTGATGGCGTAGGAACCGGTGAAGACGCCGGTCTTCTCCTTGTTGGTGGCCTCGCGGTCGATATCGGATTGGCGTGCCGCCTGCTTCTGGTAGGCCTCCACTTCCGCCTGTCGGGCAGGCAGGGTGAGTTTGTCCACCAGCGGGTGTTCGGGGGCCAGGACCATGAACGTCGCGCCCCACAGCGTGTCCGGTCGGGTGGTGAAAACCTCCAGCGGGTCGCCCGTTTCGGTCTTGAAGAGCACGCTGGCGCCCTCTGAACGTCCAATCCAGTTGGTCTGCAGTAGCTTCACGCGATCGGGCCAGTCCATGCCTTCATAGTGCAGCAGCTCATCGGCATACCGGGTGATGCGGAAGAACCACTGCTCGAGGTTCTTCTTGATGACCGGAGTACCGCAGCGCTCGCAGTGTCGATCTTCCCCCCAGACCTGTTCGCGTGCCAGGGTGGTGTTATCGTGCGGGCAGAAATCCACCGGTGACATCTTGCGGTAGGCCAGGTCGTGCTTATAGAGCTGGATGAAGAACCACTGGGTCCAGCGGTAGTATTCAGGGTCGGCCGAAACGGCCTCCCGCCGCCAGTCCCACATGGCGCCCATCGAACGCAACTGCTTACGCATGTTCTCGATGTTCTTGTATGTCCAGACCTTCGGATGGATGCCGCGCTCGATGGCGGCATTCTCGGCCGGAAGGCCGAAGGCGTCAAAGCCGATCGGGAAGAGCACGTTGTAGCCGTTCATGCGCTTGAAGCGGGCGCGGGCATCGCTCGGCGTCATGGCGTACCAGTGGCCGATGTGCAGGTCGCCGGAGGGGTAGGGCAGCATGGTCAGGGCGTAATGCTTGGGCCGTTCGGGGTCGATATCGGCGTGATACAGACCATCCGCTTTCCACTTCGCCTGCCATTTGGCTTCGATTTCGGCGGGGTTGTACAGGGTTGGGTCGGGCATATTGAACTCCAGAATTCCATGATGAGGCGGCAACTTTGAAAGATTATAACCCTTCTAAAATTAACCCGATCCGGTCGAGCGACTCGGGTCGTTTGTTGGCGCTACCGGACAAACCCGGATTTACCCAAGACAGAGACGGAGGCGGGGCGCGAGCAGGCAGGAGTGTCCTGCGACGTGATTTTTGGATCTCTCACACATCGTCCACCTCCTTATATTATTAACAAAAAGCCCCTCATCCATACAGGGACGAAGGGTTGACTCCGTGGTACCACCCTGGTTACGTTCTGCCTGCGAACGTCACTCTGGGAGAGCGGTAACGGGCTGGCCCGGCGCCGACTACTGGGATTCACCAGCGCAGTCTGCCCTTGAGGGGCGGCAGGCGAGTTCGGCCTTCTTGGTGCTCCGGCGGCACCCTGGCGGGCTTTCACCTCGCTCTCCCGCCTCGCTGTCCGGATGGCCTACTACTCCTGCTGGACTTTGGTTATTGGGTTGTCTGTGGACCCAGCGAGATTCGAACTCGCGACCTTCTCAATGCCATTGAGACGCGCTCCCAACTGCGCTATGGGCCCATTCATTTCATATAGCCAGTGGACCTGAGGGGATTCGAACCCCTGACCTCCTCAGTGCGATTGAGGCGCGCTCCCAACTGCGCTACAGGCCCATGAAACAGGCGTGCGTTATTCTACCTTGGGGAGTAGGTAATGTCAAGACGAGGGGATTCATCACGGAAATTCTCGAGGAGGAATAGATCCATCCTCTGCCCCGGGAGCAGTGATACAATGGGGGCTCCCCACTGTTGCGGGAGAAAAACATTGAAAAAAATCGTCTGGGCTCCCTGGTACCCCTTTCTTCTGGCTGCTTATCCGGTGCTGGCCCTCTTGTCTCACAACATCACCCAGGTAAAATACCCCGCCGCTCTCCGGCCGCTGCTCCTCTCCTTTCTGGCTGTGGCACTGCTTTTTTTGGTCTTCCAGCTGCTGTACCGCAGCGCGCACCGGGCGGCATTTGTAGTGGCGGCGGGGACGCTGCTCTTCTTCAGCTATGGTCAAATCTATGACGCCATCTCCGCAAAACGGAAGATCCCCCATTTCACCTTCTGGATCCTGGCAGTCTGGCTCAGCCTGGCTGTGTTGATCCTTGTTCTCGCCGCTCTGCGCCGGTTGCACTTTGAAGGGCTTGCCCTGGCGCTGAACATCGTCTCACTCGGGCTGCTGGTCTATGTCCTTATCCCGGTGGTTAACTGGTCCTTTATAAAAACCCATCCGGTTGCTGCCAAAGTGACTCAATCCAAACAGGTCCTGGACCCGTCTGCAGGTCAGCAACTTCCGGATATCTACTATATCGTGCCCGAAGATTACGGCCGCGTCGATCTGCTTAAGCCGTGGGCCCAGATCGATACCAGCCAGTTCGCGCAATTCCTGAAAGATAGTGGCTTCTATATAGCTGTGTGCAGCCAGAGTAATTACGTTACAACCGGGCTCTCGCTCAGCTCTTCCTTTGACATGGACTACCTGCAGGACCTGGGTCCCGGCTTTGCGGCGACCAACGAGTCCCAGGACCCGATTTATACCGCCATCCGCTACAATCCGGTGGAGGCAGACCTGAAAGCGATCGGCTACAAAACCGTCGCATTTGCCACCGGTTACTCTTGGAGCGAACTGGACAATTCGGACGTTTACATCACTCTGTCGCCCTTTTGGTCCGGACTGGCCAGCTTTGAGAATCTGCTGCTGCGCACCACACCGATCCGCCACCTTGAAGACCTGGGAGTGCTCAGCCTCTTCTCCATCGACGGCGACCGCTACCGCGAGCGCACCCAGCTTGTGTATGACAGTGTCCCCATGCTGGCCAGCATGCCGGGGCCGAAGTTCGTTTTTATGCACATCATCAACCCCCATCAGCCCTTCGTCTTCGGTCCGGACGGCATACCGATCGACCCATCCAGCTTCCTCAACAAACAAGGTCTTTACACGGAAGCTACGTATAAGGAGGGATTTCGGGATCAGGTGCCGTTTACCGACATGATGCTTGAAAAAACGGTCACCACCTTGATCAGCAAATCTACACGCCCGCTCGTGATCGTCCTGCAGACCGACACCGGTCCCTGGTTCACGACCGGAGCGGATTCATTCAAGATCCTCAACGCCTATTACATGCCCGGTCATACAGACCAGCTTTACCAGACCATCTCGCCGGTCAACACCTTTCGAGTCATTCTGAATTCCTATTTCGGCGCGAAATTACCCCTGTTCGATGATCAGAGCTATTTTTCATCGGTCCCCCACATCTACAGTTTTACACCCGTCCCAAACGGCTGCGCGAAAAATTAGCCCGCGGTGTTTTTGAATCCTGGACCGGAGGCTGGGTCGCTTAATTCGGTTTAGGCTGAAGGGCTTTTTGGATACGTCAGGTTGGGTACTGCGGATCGCATCCTGCTTGGCTGCCGCAGGGGATTTATGTCCCTCTGTGGTTTGATCGTGGGCAGCACCCGAGGATTGCCGGGTTTCGGTCTTCGTTTTCAGGCGTCAGGTGGCTGGAAACATGGGGCTGTTTATGAATTGGAACTGCGCAGGTGGACCATCAACAACAGGATGCGCTTGTGGATATTGATGATCCGGCGGTTCCAATCGATCCTTGCGTTGGTGGGATCCACCTGAAAAATGAGCAGCAGTTCTTTGATGCGGTCGTAGATGCTTTCTACGAGGTTCTCCACATCTTTGCCGATGAACGAAGCCAGGTCGCTGTCTTTCAGACCGGTGTTTCCCTCCAGGATCTTCTTTCTGGGGCTTAGGTCATTGAAGTTGAAATTCTTTTCCAGCAGGCGATCATAGGCCTTGGTGCTGAACTTGGGGATGACCTTTTGCGGCTCGACGGCCCGCTCTACGGCCAGCCAGGTAAGCGTGGAATTATTTTTCAACTCCTCCAGGAGAAGGCGGGTTTCGCCTTTCCGATTCTGGAGCAGCTTCGAAAACGCCTTCGCCGTGCTGGCTGCTGACCCAAGGGTGGAGAAGAGGGATGCGATCGTTTCGAGTACCATGAAATAATTATAGACCTGCTTATGGACCTGCCGGCGGTAACCAGAGAACTCCTTCTATGATTATACACACCCTGCTGGATCTTCATAAACGAGGCGGACTGGAATCGTCTTCCGGATTCGTTAAACCTGCAGGCATCCGGTTATCGGATATACTTGGCCTCGGGAGCAGCGCTCCCGACTCTTTATTTTATGAGGTGAAATGGCCTCTATCGGCGAATGGGCAGCCCTTTTTACCTCGTTCTGCTGGGCCATCTCGGCGATCGGCTTCACCAAGTCGACACAGCGGGTCGGTTCCCAGGCCACCAACCGCGTGCGGGTGCTGCTCGCCATGCTGGTGCTGATCCTGATCAACGCCCTCCTTTACGGCCAGCCCGTCCCGCTGCACGCCGGGGCTTCCCGCTGGGCGTGGCTGGGCATCTCGGGCATCATCGGGCTTTCCCTGGGCGACGCCTTCCTGTTCCAGGCATATCACGAGATCGGCCCGCGCCTCGGCCTGTTGCTGCTCAGCCTGGCACCGGTCTTTGGTGCGGCCATCGCCTGGATCTTTTTCGGACAGGCGCTCAACCTCCTGCAGATCGCCGGCATCGTCGTCACCCTGGCGGGCATCTCCTGGGTGGTGCTGGCCCGCCCGACCGGAGCGATGGAGCATGTACGCAAAGCCACGGGGCGCGGCGTCCTGTTCGGGACTCTGGCCGCCCTCGGACAGGCAACCGGCCTGGTCTTCTCCCAGCAGGGGATGACCGGCGGCTTTTCGCCCTTCGCGGGGACGCTCATCCGCATGCTCGCCGCATTCGTCACCCTGTGGATCGCAGCTATCTTCCAGCGTCAGGCGGGGGCCACGGTTGAGGCGATGCGCACGGGGCCTGGGGCATTGGGCTGGGTCGCCTTCGGCGCGCTGTTCGGACCGGTCATCGGCGTCTCCTCCTCGCTGCTGGCCGTCCAGCACGCGACGATCGGAGTGGCCAGCACGCTGATGGCGCTGCCGCCCGTCTTCATGCTGCCGATCAGCTACTTCGTCTTCAAGGAGCGTTTCGGCTGGCAGGCTGTCGCCGGGACGCTAGTCGCTATGGCTGGCGTTGCGCTGCTGTTCCTTAGCTAGCGGTTGACCTTTGCCAGCTGTGAGGAATTTATTCCAAGCCTGCCGGATCCATCCCATTAATGACCCGCAATTCCAATTCACCCGTAGGAGGCCCCTTTTAATAAAGTTTTCCCCCGTGCGCATGCGAGAGCTTAGGGACCTGCTAAGTGTATCGTACCTCGAAGCGCTTGAATTCCCCCGTTGGTTTTTCCCATTCGAGGCGGCTCTGCTCGACCTGTGCGGCGCGCGGTCCGGTTTGAACAGCCGCCGCGAAGCGTTCCAACACCGGGCGCGGGCCTTCCGCCACCGTTTCCACCTGGTCGTAGCCGACATTGCGTACCCAGCCGGTCAGGCCGAACAGGGTCCCGCTCTGCTGCACGAAGGCCCGGAAGCCGACCCCCTGGACCTGGCCGGTTACCCAGACATGCACGCGCGCCTGTTCATGCGGATGGGTGGTTGCCATGGAAACCTCTCCTCAATCTCTGCTCCGGGGGTGGGAAGGCGGAAAACTCATCCCAGGCACGGAGGGGAGGTGATATCTGAACCGGTTTTGTAAGCTGACCCACCGAGACCATTTTCCAGGACGACCTGAAGGGCTGAAGCCTCTTACTTTCCCAGGAAGTACAGCAAGGGGGTCAGGGTAAGCGGGCTGAGGATTGTGCTGACGAATACGATGGTCGTCACCAGGGCCGGCTCAAGCCCGTATTCGGTGGCCAGCATGGTCGTCATCACCGCGGACGGCATGCCTGCGTCCGTGATCCCGTCCTGGCGGGCGGGGCCCTTCATGCCGAACAGGGCAGTCAACCCCCAACCGAGCAGCGGTCCGACGATCAGCCGGCCCGCGACCGGGATGCTCAAGGCGCGCAGGTTACCGGTCCACTTGGCCCTGGTTAATTCCAAGCCAAGCAGGACCAGCATGGCCGGGACCGTCGCGTCCGCCGCCAGGGAAACCGTTCGTTCGAGCGGGGGGGGCAGCTGCCAGCCAATGCGGTTGAAAACCACCGCCAGGAGGATTGCATAGATCGCAGGGACCTTGATCAGCCCACTCAGGGCCTTCGTCGGCTGCAGGTGGTCCAGGGAAGCGATCATCACGCCAACCGTATAGAACAGCAAGGACAACGTGGCGTAGTATACGCTGGCGTAGGCCAGTGCATTCGACCCGAAGGCAAAAGCGATCAACGGTAATCCATAGTTCCCGTTGTTGGCGAACATGGTGGTCAGCACGACCGCAATCAAGGGAGTACGGTCCAGGTGCAGAACCCGCCCAGCCAGGTAGGCCAGTCCACCACCGATCAGCATGACCCCCGCGGCGAAGGCCACCATCTCGGCGAGACTACCCAGGGATAACTGGCTCTGGACGATTAAATTAAAGACCAGCAGGGGGGCAAAGATGTAGAAAACGGCTCTCCCGAGGGTTTGAGGCTCAACTACCAGGAATTTTCCCAAGGCGAATCCGGCTCCGCCGAGAAGCAGGATAGGCAGGAGATTGTTGGCGAAGGTATTGAGTAGGGCCATGAATGGATCGGGAAGTCAGAGCGGATCGACAGGAAGAAGGTTATTGGTCTTCATCGTCGGGCTCGAAATCGAACATGTCGAATTGGGCTGTCTGTTCGTTGAACACCAGGTTGTCGAGCGCTTCTTCCAGGAAATCGGCTTCTTCGTCGTCGGGTTCCTGCTCCAGTAATTCTTCGAGCCGGTTGCGCACGCCCTCACCGCCGATCTTAGAGAGCGACCAGATCAGATGACGGCGAATCTCCAGGTCCTCTTCGTCTTCCAGCTGGTCCAGCAGGAAATGCCGGCTCGAACGCAGTTCCAGTTCGCCGGCCGCGCGCACTGCCTCGCGCCGAATGTCTTCATTGGGGCTGCTCAGGTTCGCCAGGACCTGCTTGTCCCAGCGTTCATCGGCTGAGCGGCTCATCGCGAACAGAGCGCTGACGATCCAATCCGGATTTTTCTGGTTGTAAGCGGCCTCGATCAGAGGAGGAACCTCGTCTCGAGAGGAGGCCCCGAGAGACTCCAGGGCGCGCCGCCGGACGAGGATTTCGTCGGCAGAGGTTGTGGCTTCCAGCAGGTTGTCTTCGATTTGATGATAGAGCGGAGCCGGGATCCGTTCCAGTTCACCCAGGTAAACAAACAATCCGAGCGCGGTCGCGGCACCGGCGCGGGCCTCGACAGCTTCGTCGTGGTTCAGAATGTCCAGGAAAACGGGTACCAGTTTAATGTCTTCACATTCCCAGAGCAGGCGCATCGCCAGGACGCGCACCTGGGCGTCCGGGTCCGTGAGCAACGCTCGCGCCAGGTCGTCGAACGAGGTCAGGGTGTCCGATTCGGCCAAGTCCTCCAGGTCTTCGAGCAGGGACACCTTGCGGCGCAGGGAAACTTTCGACCAGGCGTGGAGCAGGCTTTTCAGATCGGAGGGCGCGATGTCTGAGAAGCGCTGCAGGTAGCGTGCCGGGAATGTTTGGCTATCATCAAGCAATGCCTCGATGACCGTCTTAATGGACACGTTCTGGACCATGCCGACAATCGTCCTCTTCTCCTAAGGCAAGTTGAACGTCACCGGGTTGATGATGTCTTTGATATAAAAGAAGCCGAGCAAGGTCAGCAGGACAACGAATCCGATCCCGTTGATCATGTTCTGGTATCTGACCGGTATGCGCCTGCGCAGGATGATTTCCGGGAGGGTCATGAAGATTCGTCCACCGTCGAGGGCTGGGATGGGCAGCAGGTTGATCACACCCAGAGAGAGCGTAAGGGAGATGATCACGCTCAAGGTATAGTTGGTCGGTGGTTGCGCGGGTGCGCCGTCCGAGGGCTGCTCGCGGCTTTGGACGTCACGGGCCACCGCCTGCTGGAACAGGTCCCAGATGCTGCGAGGGCCGGCCAGCTGGGCGTCCTGGGCTGGGAGCGTGCCGGCAAGAACTCTCCCCGGCAATGAGAGCAGATCCCCGATTGCGCCGCCTGTGGCTTCAAACGAAATCGGAATCGTGTCGAACCAGGAACCGACCGGACGGATCGGGTTGGTCAGCAGGACCCCCATCGCGCCCTGTTGGGCGGTCCGGCTGCTCAGCGGAGTGATCGTCAGAGACAGCACCTGGGTGCCGCGTTTCAATGTTATCTTCAAGGGTTGGTTCAGGTGGGCGTGCGTATAAGCCTGTATTTGCTGGATGTTGTGGACAGCTTGGGAATTGACCGTCAGGATCTGATCCCCGACCTGGATACCGGACTGTTGAGCCGGGGAGGCCGACATGACACCGGCGATCTCGACGGTTTTGTAGTCCGGCAAGCCGGTCTGGCTGAAGTAGAGGGTGAAGGCAAAAAAAGCCGTCAACAGGTTCATGCTGGCGCCGGCCAGCATCACGAGGATGCGCTTCCAGGGGTTGGCCGCGGCCATCCCGCCGGGGACGGTGGGGTCGTCTTCCCCCTTGATGCGGTTGAATCCGCCCAGAGGGATCCAGTTCAGGGTGAAATCGGTGCCTTTCCACCGGAAGAGTTTGATCAGTCGGGGGGGAAAACCGATGCCGAACTCATCGACCTCGATATGCAGCAACCGGGCGACAAAGAAGTGGCCGAACTCGTGAAGTAAGATACTCCCGGCGAAGACCAGTACGAAAGTCAATCCACCGAGTAAACCGATATACATGGAGATACCTCGTAGACGATAAAGATGCGCGCCCTGCGGCGCGGTCAGGCTGATTATATCCTTTTTTGAAAGAGAAGAAAGGGGGCTTAGAGATCTGTCGTCCTGGCCGGACCGCCGACGTGTGCGAGACGTACTTCCTGGATGCTGGGGAGCTTCGCCAGGAGGGCTAGGACCTGGTCCTCCCGGGAGCGCTCACAGAGCACATGGATGTTCGGGCCGGCATCAACGGTGTAGCAAACCGGCAATCCTGCTTTGCGAGCCGCGCTTACCTCCCGCATGGCGGTCAGTGTCGCTTCCTGCCAGTAGAAAAGGGGCGGCCTGGAGGTCATCATCACAGCGTGCATCCAATTGGAATCCAGCTCTACGATTTCCGCGAGGGCCTCGAAGTCACGCTGCAGGATGGCGCTGCGGCAGATCTCCAGGCGCCGGGGCGCATCCGCCAAGCGTGAGGTTTGCAACGGGCTGGTAGCGGCAAGGCGATGGCCTTCCGTGGAGGAGGTTGTCTTGGGCGCGGAGCTGATCAGCAGGATGCAGTCGGTAAGGGCCCAGTGATCGGGGGGGGCGATGGAGACCCCAAAAGAGTCCTCGTCCCCGGTGCCTGCCCTCCACTCAACGAATCCGCCCGGGATGGATCGGCATGCTGAACCGGAACCGCGCCGTGCCAGGCGGGAGAGTTGGGCTTCGCTCAAGGCGAGGCCCGCGGCATTGCTGGAGGCCAGCGCCAGGGCGGCGAACGCGGCAGCCGAGGAGGCGATTCCGACGCCGGCAGGGAAATTGTTCTGGCTCTCGACCCGTGCGTAATGAACGCCCCCTGCCATACGGCGGACTTCATCCAGGATTGACGAGACCCGTTGCAGGTCTGCCCCGCGAACGGGCTGACCATTGATAGAGAGCAGATCTCCATGGAGGGATTCGTCGAATGCCACGCGTGTCTGTGTTTGCAACCCGGCCAGGTTCATGGAGATGGAGCCGCTGGCTGGCAGGCGTAAGGATTCATCGCGGTTTCCCCAATATTTAATGAATGCGATATTAGCGCAAGCGATAGCCGTTGAAGCCCTAACAGGCATTTTACGCAGTTACCCTTTCGGTGCTTTCTACAGCAAGTTTACCACGCACACTGAGGGGCTTTGTTAGAACCCGACGATCAATCAGACAAGATTAAGAATCCGAGTGATCCGTTATCTAGTTCGCAGGAATCGAATCGGCTGAAACCAGTAGGCTACCGCGTGTTAAACGGTATGTGATACCCTACGGGAAAGACTTCTACCGTGAGCATGCGCTTGCCAGTTTTGCCGGACCGATCATCTGTTCCTTTGTTAAAGTGTTAGGTCGCTGGAAGGAAAATCAACCGGTCCATATAATTCCTTGAGCCATCCATTTGGATGGTAAATGGATGTTTATCCTTTGACACCCTGAGAAAACCATATAAAATATACCCTTAACCATCTAATTACCATCCATATGGATGGTAAAGGCGACAGACATGTCCCCACCTGTCATTCAAATCCATTCCTTCAATACAAAGGGAGCCTCCCAGGCCGAATATGCCGCGCTGAATCGGCATAACAACTGCATCTGCCTCGAACGCTTGCCCGATGATCCCCCTGTACCCCTGGATGAAACCATCCAAAACCTGCTGAGTATCCCTAGCTATGCAGATTTAAAACTGTGGGTCGCTTGGAATCCCGATCAGAACGAGATTGTTGCCCAAGGAAATGTCGTCTTTTTACTGATGGAGGAAAACAAACACCTGGCCCAATTCGATATCACTGTCTTGCCGGAGTACCGGCTGCGGGGATTGGGGCGCCAATTCCTCGGTGTGATAGCAGATGCTACTCAAAACATGAACCGCCGGCTGCTCATGACCAGCACCGTGGACCGAATGCCGAGCGGGGCAGCGTTGATGAAGCGCGTTGGGGGGCAAAAGGGACTGGAGGGGCATACCAACCAGCTACGCGTGGCGGACCTCGACCGTGGCCGGATGACAGACTGGCTGGCTCGCGGTCATGGAAATCTCGCGGAGTTCGATTTGGGTTTCTGGGATGGCGCTTATCCAGAAGAGAAATTACAGGAAGTCGCAGAATTGTATGAGATTACCAACCAACAACCGTTCGGCGAGCTTGAGATCGAAGATACGCACATGACTCCCGAGCAAATACGCCAGATGGAAAATAATATCTTTGCATCCGGCAACCAGCGCTGGACATTCTACGTCATGGATCGGGCGACGGGTAAATTTGCCGGGTACACGGAGACTGTCTGGAATCCCAGCCGTCCGGAAGTGTTGAGGCAGGACATGACTGGGGTGTTCCCTCAGTACCGGAACAAAGGATTGGGGCGCTGGCTCAAGGCGGCCATGCTCGACAAGGTCCTGAAGGAACGTCCCCAGGTCAAGTATGTACGAACTGGAAACGCCGACTCGAACGCCGCCATGCTCAAGATCAACACCGAGTTGGGTTTCAAGCCTTACACGGCAGATACCCTCTGGCAGGTGGAGCTCCAGAAAGTCCTGGATTACCTGCAATCCAGCTCTCACCAAAATTGATTAAGGAGAATCCCCATGCCTGACCAGGAAAAAATCACCATCAATATGTCTGCCGTGGATCTCGGCAAAATCGACCTGTTGGTGCAGGAAGGCCTATACTCCAACCGGACTGACTTCATCCGGACTGCCATCCGCAACCTGTTAGATAAGCATAACCTGGAAATTCAGCAGTCAGTCACGCGCCATTCGTATCTGATTGGCGCACTGGTATATGACAAATCCAATCTTGAGGAGTTCAGGGCTAGGGGTGAGAAGATCAAGATGGCCCTGGTCGGCTTCCTGCACCTCAACAATGACATCTCCCCCGAGTTAGCGCGCCAGGTGATTGAATCCATCCAGGTGCGGGGCATCTTCCATGCCAGCCCGGAGGTCAAGGCGGCTCTGGCTGACCGGATGAAATAATCCTCACCGGTTTGCTCTGAAATCAGTTAACGACCAATCGGGTCGTCAAAAGGATTTGTTGTCCTTTGTGATTATTTGATGAAGGCGATATTGGTACAGCCGCCCTATCGATCCCATTCCCAATCTGTGCCGGGTAAACCCCAGCAAAGACAACACTCCAGAAATAGTGGACAACTCACCCGCTCGATTCCTATAAAGGGGAAAAATGAACGCACGTAAATTGCTCGTTTCAATATTAATCCCAATATGCATGTTGCTCTCATCCTGCACCTCAGGCGCAAGGATGCCACAGCCTGACACCATGGTTCCACCTACTAGCACGGCAGCCCCTCTCCCGGCGAGTGATCCTAAGTCGCTGGCATTGATAACAGGAAATTACACTTACGAAGATGGTGGGTCAGTTTTCCAATTTAACCTATTTTCAAATGAAAACTTCATCAGCCTAAGAAATTCCGATGGCTCCTTCATAGCCTCTGGCGCGATCAGCTTAACAGAGGATCAAATTACGTTTGTTGGGTATGATTTTTCCTGCGAGTCCCAACCTGGCGTTTACAAGTGGTCTTTGGATAACAATGTTTTGCATCTCACGCTTATCCAGGATGGTTGTAAAAACCGTGCGGATATCTTTGGTGTACAAGCCTTTGACAAGGTGTCGGCGAACAATACCGAGGCCGCCGTTATTTGGGAAATCCCTGTGGAGAGTATTGGTGGCATCGCCACAGACTCACAAGGGATCGTTTATATGACAGAGTGCGGGACGAGCTTTTTCAAATATGACACCAACGGTAACCTGTTGGGCACCTGGCCAAATGCAGGGATTTACGCATGCGGCGTTGCCGTTGATAATCAGGGAAAATATCTACGTGTCTAATATAGACCCGGACCCCGCAATTCATAAATTTTCACCTAATGGTGATCCAATCCTGACCTGGGCAGTAGCTGATGGACCAGGGCCGATAGGGGTTGCAATCGATACTCAGGGGAATGTGTATGTCGCACTCCACCGCCTTCACGATCATTATATTGAGAAATATGACCCCTAGGGAAAATTGCTCGGCACCTGGGCAAAACCGGTCACCGAAGGTGGGCAAATCATAGCCGGTCCAGGCTCTGGTCCCGCGGATGTGGCTGTGGATACCAATGGCGATAATTACATCGCCGACCCGGAGCAAGTTCATAAGTATGACAAGAATGGGAATTACCTTTACAGTCTGCCCGACGGGGCGTCCTTGACTCTTGACAGTCAGGGGAATCTATATCTGTTTACTGACCCTAATACCTTCTTGAAATTTGACCGAAGTGGAAACCAGATTGGAAAATGGTCCGCACCATTTTCAGGAGAAAATCACTGGATCGCTGTGGATAAGGATAGCAATATATTTATAACCTTTGGCCCAGAGGCCGGGCGCGCGATCCTCGCCAAAATCAAACTGCCGATGCAGTGAGATGTTTCCTGCACTCAGGGAAGCGCAATCAGCAACCTGTCGTTCCGGGGATTGTAATGCTCATGGGATGGAATGCTGTGTATCGGGAGTGCGGAACAACCATTAGAGGGTGCCACAGGGATGGAACCAACCCTGGAGGCTGCCTATTTCTTGACAGTTGGTCAGATGGCAATGATCGCACGAGGCATAAGCTTTATCGTTGAATGATTACGAGATTCCCATGACAATTAAGCTCTCAGTTTCCTGAGAGCTTAATTTTTTGAATGGGAACTCCAATATCGAGGGATAACAAACCTGCTGACACCGAAATTGGCATTCCCTCCGGCTATCATTGCGAAGGAAATGTTGGCAGGGGCGATGGCATGAGCAGTTCCGAATGCATTTTCAGGGGCTCCAGGATCGACCATTTTCAATGGCAACCTTGCGGTGCCTTGGTCGCTATGCGGTCCAGCGGGCAGAGCCTGATCATCGGTCAGTCCTGGTCATCCTCGGCATCGGCCGCAGGACGATATACGTCCGGGACGAAGGTCTGGTCGGTGATCGGCGGCCGGACATAGCCTCCTTCCATCTGGCGCGGGGGCAGGATGAGCGGTTCTGGGGTCAGGTCTTCATAGGGGATCAGGCTGAGCAGGTGGCGCATGCAGTTGAGCCGGGCACACATCTTGTTGTCTGCATTGACCACAACCCAGGGTGCCTGTTTGATATCGGTGTGGGCGAACATTTCGTCCTTGGCTTTGGAGTATTCGACCCAGCGTGCCCGCGACTGCAGATCCATCGGGCTGAGCTTCCAGCGTTTGGCAGGGTCATGGATGCGCGCCTGAAACCGCCGTTCCTGTTCTTTGTTGCTCACCGAAAACCAGTACTTGACCAGCAGGATGCCTGAACGCACCAGCATGCGTTCAAACTCGGGCACTGAGCGCAGGAATTCACTGTATTCGTCGTCTGTGCAGTAACCCATCACCCGTTCTACACCGGCGCGGTTGTACCAGCTGCGGTCGAACAGCACCATCTCCCCTCCGGCAGGGAGGTGGGCGACATAGCGCTGGAAGTACCATTGGGTTTTCTCCCGTTCGGTGGGGGCCGGCAGCGCCACCACCCGGCAGATGCGCGGATTGAGGCTCTCGGTGATGCGTTTGATCACCCCTCCCTTTCCGGCCGCATCCCGACCTTCGAAGATGACGACGACCTTGAGGTTTTTCAGGTGGATCCATTCCTGCAGCTTGACCAGCTCTCGCTGCAGCCTGATCAGCTCTTTCTCATACATTTTCTTGTCGACGACGATCTGCTGCTCGGGCGGAACGGAGGCGCCGATCGGCCGCTCGACCAACTCGGTTTGAACTTTGACCTCGGCCGAATCCTCAGACTCAGCGGAAGCATGCTTCTTGCGGGTTGATTTATCTTTCTTGGACATCCTGCCCTCCTGAAAACGATCGATCGGTTTGGACACAGACAGCTTGGAGACGACGTTCCCATCCTTTGCACGATTCTCTTCTCGTGCGGAGAGATACTGAGGATTTGTAGGGTGCCATTGGATGGATGGCCGGGGGTTCCGAAGGTCTCAGTCCCCTGGTTGGATCATCACCATCTTCAGGATATCATTAACGGAAGTCTTCTTCCGGGAGATGATCCAACCCGAAATGATGGAATTGACACAGGCCATCGCCGCCCTTGAAATTGCCAGGGAGGCGAGAATGGTCCATTTTTTATCGCCCGGCGAAGGAATGTCAAAAAGATTGCCGCGTGACTCTGCTAAAAGGAAGCCATAGTAACGGATATACACCTTCTCCAGGCCTCCATCCTTGGCAACCTTCTTGATTCCCATTTTCTTGGGGCTATTTTGGAACCGGATCGAAGGAAGGATGGTCTGGGTCACCCTTTTTCGTGACGGCCGGGCCTCTTCCAGTCCTGGAGTGGACGAGAGTGCCTTTTTCAGCTCCCGGATGAGCTCATTCCGGTTTTGAAGTTCAAACCGCCTGGCATTTTCATCGGAGCTCAAGATCCAACGAACCCAAAAAAGGCAGTCCAACAGCCCGCGCGCCAGGATATTGGAGGAGGCGGATAGACCCGCGCCCGCTGACTTTAAAGAACCTTCTGCCAAGTCGGTGGCCCGGTCTAGGCAATCGACCAGGGCATTTTCCTTGATCCCGTTGAAGGTCCTTTTTCGGAAATCCGGGAGATATTTCCTGGCTTTTTCCAGCTCAACCTTCAACCCGTTGATCTCATTTTGAATGAGCGGGTCAGGATTACCGTTCATGCGGATACAACTCCTGGTGGTTTATCAACGCTTCCGGTATGGATGCATGCTGAAATCAGTATATATCATTAGGGCGTGCGAATCAACCTGGGGCGGTCATGCCTGGCGGCGAACACCGACCTGCCTTCTCAGCCCGGGCGTATGTATTTTAGGGGGGAACCCACGCTCAGCCCGGTTCTGGGTTGTCCAATGCAGGGGTCGACCAGAAATTCCTCGTCATTAAGCCGGAATACAGGACCCAAAATCTGACTTCGAACCAAGCCTCAGCCTCCCAGGGGTATCCTTGGGAAAAAAGGAGTGCCTCTCCGAGGCGCCGATGGCAGAGAATCTTAGTCGCCCGTACTTTGAAGGCCCAGCTTGCAGGCCATGTTCGAGCCCTCCTTCCTCAGATCATGACCCAGCAAGACCCTTTCCAGGTTGGCGGGCAGGTTCCGGATTCGCCGGCCGGTCGCGTGAAAGATGGCGTTCAGGATTGCCGGGGCAGTGGGAATCATGCCGGGCTCGCCGATGTTCTTGGCGCCAAAGGGGCCGGGTGTGAACGGCTTTTCTACAAAAACCCCGACGATCTCGGGTACGTCCAGGGAGGTGGGGATCAAATATTCATCGAAATTGGTGGCCTGGATGTACCCCTGGTCATAGTCCACCCGTTCCATCAGCGCATAGCCGAGGCCCTGGGTGATGCCGCCGTAGAGCTGCCCCAGTGCGCCCTGCGGGAAGATGACCGTGCCAGTGTCGTGGGCCGCCCAGAAGCCGGTCACCTCGACCTTGCCGGTGCCGGTATCCACCTGGACTTCGGCCACCTGGGCGCCAAAATGATAAGCAAAATAGGGCTTGCCCTGGCCTTTTTCGAATGACCAGTAGTTTTCCGGCGCGTCCCAACGCCCTTGCGCAGAAAGGGTCAGGCCCATGCTGCGGGCGTGCTGCACCACCTGCTCGAAGGGGACCGTCTCCTCGTCGGGGCTGACAAAGTTCTCGCCGTGCCGGATGATCTGCACCATCTGGCAGTCGAAGAGGTCCGCGGCGGCCTGCATGAGCAGGCTGTCCAGGCGCATGGCAGCTATGCGCGTGGCGTTGCCTCCCATTACGGTCGAGCGCGAGGCGACCGTCGGGCCGCTGTCGAAGGCCGTATCGGTGTCGGGCCGCAGCATGTTGATGCGATCCGGCCGGATGCCGAGCGTTTCCGCTGCGATCAGGGTGAAGACCGTGCGTGAACCGGTTCCATAATCAGTCAGGCCGGAGGTCAAGGTCAGGCTGTCGTCCGGATTGATCGCCAGTGTGCTGACCGCAAAATCCGCACCTTCTGCACCCAGGGACATGCCGTGGAAGACCGCTGCCACCCCTAGGCCGCGGCGTATTTCCCCTGGGATGACCGCCTGCAGCTGTGCGCTTTGGATGGCGGACCGCTTGCGCTCCCAGTCGGAGATCTTGCGCACCTGCTCCAGGCATTCGGCTAACGCCACATCCTCGCCCAGGACCTGACCATGCGGGGTGGTATCTCCAGGGCGCAAACAGTTATGCAAACGAAACTCAAGCGGGTCTTTCCCCAGCCGGTAGGCCAGTTCATCCACGGCCTGTTCGATGCCGGCACACACCTCGGTGTTGCCGAACCCGCGGAATGCCCCGGAATAACCGTTGTTGGTGTAGGCCACATCCACATCCACATGGCAGGCCTCATACCGGTATGGTCCCATGGCATGGATGCTTGAGCGCCAGGCTGTGAAGGGGGTGATTGCGGCGTATGCCCCGCTGTCCACCACCGCATGGATCTGGCCGGCGCGCAGGGTACCATCCGGGCTGCTGCCCAGTTGGATGTGCATCTGCATGGCATCCCTTTTATACGAGGCGATGATGGATTCTTCCCGGGAAAAGGTCATCTTCACCGGGAGCCCGGTCAGCAGGGCGAGCTTGGCCACCTGACCGGTGGTCTGGTACATCAGGTCGTCCTTGCCGCCAAAGGCCCCTCCCACCACAGGCTGGATTACCCGTACGTTTTCCTGCAAGAGCCCGAGGGTCTGAACGAGATTTCCGCGGGCGAGGAAAGGGCTCTGGCAGTTGGCATACACCGTGACCCCATTCTTGCCAGGCCAGGGTACGGCCAGGGCGCCTTCCGTCTCCAGATAGGCGTGCTCCTGGTGCATGGTCGAATACTCTTCATCCAACCTGACCTCACAACCCGCCAGGATCCCTTCCGGTTCACCCTTACGCACCACATAGCGATTCAACAGGTTGCCGCGCGGGAGGTCCGGGCTGTCCCAGGGGCGCTCGCCGACCAGGGGCGCCTGTGGGCTCAAGGCAGCTTGCGGGTCGAACACCCCGGGCAGTTCCTCAAGTTCCAGGTGGATCGCCTGTAGACCTGATCTCAGGGCTTCTTCCGTGTCGGCTGCGATGGCCGCCAGCGCATCCCCGGCATAGCGCACCCGCTCGTGGGCCAGCATGAACATATCCTGGACGGGATAGCCGAAACGCCCATGATTCACGAAGGCCTCGCTGGTGATCGCCGCCCGAACCCCCGGTATTTTCAAGGCCGGGGTCACGTCGATCGAAATGATCCGGGCATGGGGCAGCGTGCTGCGCAGGGCGCGGGCCACGAGCGTACCCGGCAGGTGGTAATCGTCCACATACCTGGCGGTTCCCAGGACCTTTTCGAGCGCGTCCACCCGGGTCGCCGGTCTCCCGACGAACTGTTTCTCAGTCATATCAGGGTTTTTCCCGTCTGCGCAGGGCGGTCGCCTGGATCGCATCCACGATCTGCTGGTAGCCGGTGCAGCGACATAAGTTACCCGCGATGGCGGTGCGGATCTCCTTGCGGTTGGGCCGGGGGTTCGCGGCCAGCAGGGCCTCCCCGGACAGCACCATCCCCGGGATACAGAATCCGCATTGGACCGCGCCGTAATCGATGAATGCCCGCTGCAGGTCATTGGGGCCGCCGTCCGGCCCGCGCACGCCCTCGATCGTGGTCACCCTCCGTCCGCCCACCTGGGGTGCTAGGATCAGGCATGAATTGACCGGGCGATCATCCAGCAGGACCGTGCAGGCCCCGCACTCGCCGATCCCGCAGCCTTCCTTGGTCCCCGTCAGGTCCAGGTATTCGCGCAGAAGGGTCAACAGGCTGATCCTGGCGGGCGCCTCAACAATAGCCAGTGACCCATTGAGGGTGAATTCGATCTTCATCGGCCCTCTTCGGAGCTGAGTGGAGCAATTTCAAACACCTGCATGAGGGCGCGCTGGGTCATCGCCAACAGGGCCGGTTCCTTGAACTCGGTCGACCAGCGCCGGCCCGTCAGCTGGATCATCTCATCCGCCACGCGCCTGGCGGCTGCGGCATACAATTCCGTGCCGGGGAGCTGGTCGAGCATGAGCTCTTCGGCAGACTGGATGCGGCGGATCTGGGGGGTGGCCGCACCAGGGACGATCCGGACCTCTGCGATTCGGCCCGAGCTGTTCAGCCACCCCAGGACGGCCACCGTCAGCCGCGAGATCGCCATGGCATTGCGGCGTCCCAACTTGAGGAAAACGCTGCGGCAGCCTGGCGGAGGCACTGGGTAACTTAAAGAAACCAGCAGGCTGCCAGGAGGGATGAGGGTATGGTTGGGCCTGACGACCACATCCGCCACGGGCCAGACCTGCTCCTCCTGCAGGCTGTGGACACGCGCCTCGGCATCCAGGCAGACCAGGGCAGGTAGCGAATCCGCGCAGGCGGCTGCATTGGCCACATTGCCGCCGAGCGTGCCCATGTTGCGGATCTGCACCGCTCCCACCTGGGCACAGGCCTGCACGAGCACCGGGGCGGTCTCGATAATGATCGGGTTGGAGAGGACTTCGGTGAAAGTGGCTGCGGCGCCGATGATCACCCGGTTGTCCGCCCGGGTGATCCGGTGCAATTCAGGGATGAGGGAGACGTCCACCACCCGCTCGCACAGGGCCGGGTCGGCGCGCAGCAGGAGCGCCAGGTCGGTATTGCCGGCTAAGATACGATTTTTGACCCCCACTTCATTGAGCAGGGTGAGTGCCTCGCTGATCCGGGAGGCTCGGACATACTGGAGTTCGGTCATCCCCAGGCGCTCCACACTTTGCCCGTTACCGTTGCTAGGACGATGCCTGCATGGCTTCGTTCATGGAAATACCCGCCATCATTAACCCGATCTGCTCCACGGAAGCCTGGCCGCGCTCGACCATGCCGGTGATCTGCCCTTCATAGATCACCGCGATCCGGTCGGAGAGGGTACGGATCTCGTCAAGGTCTTCGGAGACGAGCAGAATACCTGTGCCCTCCTCCCGTTGCGTGAGCAGCCGCTGATGAATGTATTCCGTCGCGCCGATATCCACGCCGCGCGTGGGCTGGGCGCAGATCAACACCTCGGGGCGGCGTGACAGCTCGCGGGCCATGATCAATTTCTGGATGTTACCACCCGAGAGGTTCTTCAAGGGCGTGTCCAGGCTGGGTGTTTTAACGGCGAATTTATTCACCAGTTCCCTGGCATGCGCCTCCATCTGGTTAAAATTCAGGAAGATCCAGCGGGTGAATTGAGGTAGTGCGTGATCGTGCAGGTAGATATTCTCCTGCACAGAGAATTCCCGGATAGCGCCATCCCGCATGCGCTCTTCGGGGATAAAGGCCATGCCGGCTTCTACTCGCTGGTTCAGCGAAGACAGGGTGACGTCCCGAGAACCGACCAGGACTTTCCCGGCGGTCGCTTTGCGCATTCCGGCCAGGCATTCGGCCAGCTCGCGCTGCCCATTCCCGGAGACACCCGCCAGCCCGACGATCTCCCCGGCATGGATTTGGAGATCGATGCCGCGTAAAGCTTCACTGCCCCGGTCTCCCATGGCACGCAGCCCTTCGATGTGAAGACAAACTGCCCCTGGTTTGAGCGGCCTCGGTTCGATATCCAAGAGCTCTCGGCCCACCATCATCTTGACCAGCTCGCCGCGCGTCACGTCACGGGTCTTGACAGTGCCGATCACCTTACCATCCCGCAGTACGGTCACCCGGTCACTGATCGCCATCACCTCATGCAGTTTGTGGGAGATGAAGACCAGCGAGTGGCCTTCGTTGACCATATGCCGCAGCGTCGCGAAAAGGTCATGGACTTCCTGAGGGGTGAGGACTGCGGTCGGTTCATCCAGGATGATCAGGCTTGCCCCCCGATACAGGGCTTTGATGATCTCCACCCGCTGCTGTTCCCCCACCGAGAGCTGCCAGACATAGGCCTGCGGTTCGACTTTCAGTCCATAGGCTTTCGACAACTCCTCGATCCGTTCAGTGACCCTGTCCAGATCCAGCATGGGCTCGCGCGAAGACCGCAGGCCGAGAGCGACATTTTGTGCCACGGTCATGGTTGGCACGAGCATGAAATGCTGATGGATCATGCCAATGCCGGCCTTGATGGCATCGGCGGGGGAGCGAAACACGTGCTGTTTGCCGTCAATGAGGATCTTCCCTGAGTCTGGCTGGTACAGCCCGTACAGCTGCCGCATCAGTGTGCTTTTTCCAGCACCGTTTTCACCAAGCAAAGCGTGCACTTCACCGGCGCTCACATCAAAGCACACCTTGGAGTTCGCCAGCACTCCCGGGAAGCGCTTGACGATATCACACATCTCTACGTGTTGAATTCGCTGTTTCGAACCCGATTGAGGTATGGTTTCCATGCTCTCTGCCTGAATTCTCCAGACTCCGGTGCGGCTTTTTTGGATGGTTCTCTCTCCTTGCAAAGAGCAAGGAGAGAGAACTTTGCAACAAGATTTAAGGTTGCGGACTGATGGTGCTGTTCATGATGCCCTGGATGGCAGCATCACCGGCAGCTTTAACATCCGCCGGCAGGGGATAAGCGGTGTTGTAGGCGATCTTCAACCCGCCGTTGGATAAGGTCAGGGTGTAGGTGATCCCACCCAGCGTGCCGGCCTTGTGCTTGCTGATCATATCCTTCAGCATGCCGGTCCAGTCGTACACCTGGCTGGCAACGACCAGGTTGGGAGCCAAAGAAGACTGGTCGGCCTGGGTGCCGAACCACAGGACATTGCCGGCATCCTTGGCTGCACCGATCGAGCCCACCACGGACTGGGAGGAGCCGGTCAGGATATCCGCACCGTTGGCGATATGGGTCTTGGCCGCCGCGGCCATCAGACTTACATCGGAGAAGGAGCCGGTCCAGGATTTGGTGATGGTGATGGTATTATCGACCGATTGTACGCCCTGGACAAAACCGTCAATATAGGTCTTTGCGTCGCCGACCTCGATCGGGCCGGTCACCCCGATCTTCTTGCTCTTGGTCAGTTTGGCAGCCAGCACGCCATTGACATACCCGCCCTCTTCCGCCGCGGCCGTATAGGCGTACACATTCGGCAGACCGAAGGTGTTGACATCCGTGCCCCAGGCAAAAGTTACCTTGGGGAAATCCTTGGCGATTTCCTGTACGGACGAGCCATACTGGGAGCCGTGGGCGATGACGATATCAAAGCCCTGGCTGGCGTAATTGCGAATCGCCGCGGCCGCATCTGGCACATTGAACATGTTATCTGAATATTTGATTTCCAGCGCAGATGATCCGCCCATCTCTGTCTGTACGGACAGGAGCGCGCTGTACATGGATTGGCTGAAAGCCACATCGTTCGTAGCGCTGGGCATGACCACCGCGATGCGGAAGGTTTTGGTCGAAGTGCTCGGCGAAGCGGTACCGCATGCACTGAACAAGAGGATGATCAAGATCCCGAGAAACAATAATTGTTTACCTTTCATTTTTTCCTCCTTATGCAAATTTGTTTTGATTTTGGCCTGGTTAAAGAGGCCGGATGGTGCGGTCGGAGACCGCAGGCGTTTCAGGTGCAGGATCAGTGCAGCAATCGTCTGTTTTTCACCTCCTCCTGGGTACAGGATTTAGCTCTCCCCCCGTTCAAAGGGTTTGTTCAAAGCAGCTGGTTGGCGGACCCGATTGACCGTGATGGTCAGCGCGGCGATCGTCAGCAGGTAGGGCAGCATGATCGCGATGCCGGAAGGGATATTGACTCCCAGGACCTGCATCCACAGCTGGAATGAATTGACCACGCTGAAAAGCAGGGCTCCGCCCAGGACACCCCACGGGCTCCAGCCTCCAAAATAGACCAACGCCACGGCGATAAACCCCTGTCCGGCCGTCAGGTTGTCCTGGAAGAGGTTCAGCAGGGCGATGGAGAGGGAGGCGCCCGCTATGCCTGCCAGCACGGCTCCCAGGCAGACACTGAAGTAGCGGATGCGGTCCACATTGATCCCCAGTGAGTCGGCAGCTGCCGGGTTTTGCCCGACTGCTTTGATCTTGGATCCCAGGGTCGTCCTTTCCAGCACCCACCAGGCGATGGGCACCAACAGGAAGGCTCCATAAACCGGGAGGCTGTTGCGGAACAAGATTGGCCCGATCACTGGGATATCCCCTAGCAAAGGAATTTTGACCGGCGGAAACCCCACCACGGTCTTCACCGTACCGATGGTGGTCTCGAACAACAGGCTCGACAGACCCAGCCCGAACATATACAGGCCGATGCCGCTGATGCCCTGCTCGGCCTTGAGCGTGACGCTGATGAGCGACATTAAGAGACCCATCAGCAGCCCCACGACCGCCGCGGCCAGCAGGCCCAGCCATAGGTTGCCGGTGATCAGCACCGTATAGAAGGCCGCATAGGCACTGAGCAGCATGATGCCGTCCACCCCGAGGTTGACCACGCCTGAAGATTGCGCGAACGTCTCCCCGATCGCCGCATATAAGTAGGGTGTCGCCAGGCTGACCGTGGTCGTGAGAATTCCTGATATCACCGCCAGCGAAAAGACATTTTTCACGCCTTGACCCCTTCCTCTCTCTGTTCAGTGGTTTTGCGCTGGGCCGCCCAACGCCGCTGGTAGAGCGCAGATCCGGAGACGAACAGGACGACCAGCCCGAGCAGGGCACCGACCAGGGCGGAAGGTACCTGAACCGCCTGCTGCATGGTGTTCCCTCCCACCAGCAGACCGCCAAAAAGGATCGAGGCAGGGATCAGGCCCAGAGGGTGCAGGCCGCCGAGCAATGCCGCAACGATACCGGTGAAGCCGTATCCGCTGGTCAGTCCTTCCAGCAGGCGGTGCTGCACGCCGATCACCTCGACCACCCCTGCGAGGCCGGCGAAACCACCCGCCAGAGTCATCGCTAGGGCTTGGTGAAAGGGGACATTGATCCCTGAATAGCGGGCAGCCTCAGGGTTCAATCCCACCGCCCGAATGCGGTATCCGATGGTCGTGCGCCAGAGGAACAGGTATACGAGCACGGCGAGCACGACTGCCAGGATGGCACCCGCGTGCAGCAAGGTGGTTGGCACCAGGATGGGCAGCCAGACCTGGTGTGGGAGCTCGGCTGACTGGGGTAGAAAGGTCTTGGCAGCGATCCCCGCCGGGTCCATCAGGGGTCCCTGAAGAAGCAGATTCATCAACTGCTGGGCGATGGAGTTCATCATGATCGTGCTCAGGATTTCGTTCACACGCAGCCGTGCTTTCAGGATGCCAGGGATGAATCCCCAGGCAGCTCCAGCCAGAAATCCCATGACCAGGGTCGCGGGGATGAGCAGCCAGCCGGGCCAGGTGTGGAATGTGAGCGGGAACCAGGTTGCCATCATGGCTCCAGCCATGATCTGGCCTTCTCCGCCGATATTGATGACACTGGCCCGAAAAGCAATGCAGATCCCCAGCCCGACCAGCAGCAGCGGGGTAGCCTTGACCAGTGTCTGGGTGAGACCAAATGTCGAGCCCACCGCGCCGTCGATCAAGGCGGCGTAAGCAGCCACGGGATCGGCCTTCAAGAAGACCAGCATGACAACCCCGATTAGCAGGGCAATCACCACCCCACCGACCGGGAGAAGGACGTTCATGGCAATGCTGGTCCAATCGATGACCGGCCGTTTGGAAGATTGCTCACTGCTGGCAGTTTTATTGGGACGCATAGCATCCTCTCCCATCGTCCAGGAATCGGTCGGGCCTTTCCGGCCCCATCCCGGTCTGCTCGTCCCGGGAACAAGCTTTCTCAGGAACCGGTCGATGAGATTTTCGGTCGGTGTTCTAGGAGTACAGGCTCAGACGGGCTGCTCTCATGGTTTACTTGCCGATGCGACGGATTACATGAAAGTTAAAAAAGTCTGGGACGAAGTAGCTGATCGAAAAATCCACCACGCGGTTCTCAGGGGTGCACAATTTTGCCTGTATCTGCATGAGCGGGCTTTTGGGTGGGACACTGAGCTGACGGGCCAGGGCCGCGTCGGCGCTGACTGCGGTCAGCTCTGTCAACGAATAGTCCAGCACGGGAAGGCCGCGCTTCAGGAAGACATCCAGCACCGACCCGTGGAACATCTGACCGAGATCCTGCTTGCGCAGGTACTCGGTAGGGACGATATCCCACAGGTAGGCGACCGGCCGGATTTTAACCAGGATGGTGCGGGTGACGGATAAGATGGACTGGATTTCTCCTTGCTCCCGCCCCAGATGGGACAGTTCATAGATCTTGGGTGGACGCTCCTCGATCTCGACTTTGCCCATTTCGGTCACCATGCCCATCCGGGCGGCGATGTGCTCAAGGCTTTCAAGCACCTCCAGTCCATTCTCGAGGCGTTGATTAAAGGTCGGGGAGACAAAAGTGCCCACTCCCTGCTTGCGGAGGATGAAACCATCCATCTCCAGGTGGTGGAGTGCTTCGCGCAAGGTGGGCCGGGAAATGCCTAATTGCTCAGCAATTTCTCCCTCGGAGGGGAGCTGCTGCCCGGGCTGGTATGCGCCGTTTTGGATCAGGTCGCGCAAATAGCGTTGAGTTTGGTCGGGGAGGGAGCCGTTAGGGGTCTTGATCGGCCTCAGTACAGAAGCCATGTCACCTCACTGGTCAATCATCTGAAGTCAGACCTCTTACAATGATGATCATACCCGGGTCGGGACACATCTACAAGATGTATTTCATCCTCATTTTTCCAAGAAGCGCGGTAACCGAAGTTTTCTCGCTTTAGGCCAGGATCTCTTTCACCCGGCCGATCTCCCCGCTTTCCAGGCGGACCTTGATCCCGTGCGGATGGGTCGGAGAGTGGGTCAGGATCTCTTTGACGATCCCGGCCGTCAACTTGCCGGAGGCTTGGTCCTTTTTTAAAACGATCAGAACGCGCATCCCCGCTTTGATTGCGGCACGTCGGGTACCATCCATGCGGTGACCCTCCTTGAGCTTTTCCTTGCCAGCACCGGCACCTTTTCACCGGGTTCTTGTTGTGGGAGCCGATCAGCCAGGCTGTCCCTTGCGCGGCCCTTGATCCCCATCGGTTCGCCCGGGAGGAGAATCAGGCTTCCGGTTCGACTGCTACCACTGCGGCGCCGACGAACTGGCCGGTACGCAACTGTTCGAGCGCCTGCCCGGCGTGTTCCAGGGAGAAGGTCTTGACGTCCGTCCTGACCGGCACTTGCGGGGCGAGTTCCAGGAATTCCTCCCCATCCCGGCGGGTCAGGTTGGCCACCGAGCGGATCACGCGCTCCTCCCATAACAGGTGATACGGGAAAGAAGGGATGTCGCTCATATGGATGCCCCCGCAGACGACGGTGCCGCCTTTGCGGGTGGTCTTGAGGGCTTCCACGACCAGCGGACCAACCGGAGCGAAGATCAGCGCTGCATCCAGCAGTTCAGGCGGGGATTGGGTCGAGTCACCAGCCCAGACCGCCCCACACTGCAGGGCGAATTCCTGAGCGGCAAAATCACCCGGCCGGGTAAAGGCGTACACCCTCTTGCCCTGGTGCTTGGCGACTTGCGCAAGAATGTGCCCGGCTGCGCCGAAGCCATAGATCCCCAGGGCTTCGACCTGCTCACCGGCCATCCGATAGGTGCGGTAGCCGATCAAACCGGCACACAGCAGCGGGGCGACTTCTACAGCGCGGTAACCGGACGGCAACCGGAAACAGAATCGCTCGTCGGCCAGTGTGTATTCGGCGAACCCCCCATCCAAATCATATCCGGTAAAGAGAGGATGATCGCATAGGTTTTCCTGGCCGCTCCGGCAAAAACGGCAGGTCCCATCGGTCGCCCCGAGCCAGGGTACGCCCAGCCGTTCGCCGATCGGGAAGCGTGTCGCGCCAGCGCCCAATTCAACCACGGTGCCGACAATCTGGTGGCCGAGGACGAGCGGCAGTTTGGGCCGGGTCAATTCACCGTTCAGGATATGCAGATCGGTATGACAAACACCACAGGAGAGCACCTTGAGCAGAACCTGCCCCGGGCCGGGATGGGGCACGGACATTTCGGCCAGGTGCAGCGCTTTGTCCGGTGATTCAAGCAGCATGGCGTGCATTTTCAAGGGAATGTTCATGGGGACCTCCTGTCAGGAATAGGAGCGCAAGGGGCTTGGGTCAGTCAGATTGATTTGGATCAGGACCGGCGGGAGGGGGAAGCGCCTGGATGGAGGAGGGTGGGGGTGAGGCGGCCCGAGGCATCTCAGAGCAAGCCACCGGCAGCGCGATTCGCATCATGCAGAGGTACCACCCATTCGTGGATTTCATCTCATAGTTTTCTTGAAGGCTTCGAGGTCCGGGATCTCCTGGGCTGCACGACGCAGGATTTCGAAGCTACTCTCGATCAAAAGCTCCAGGCGATCGGGCGCAACCTCCCGGCCGCTTTCGATCTCCTCCAGCACCTTCAGCATGTTCCCGCGCAGCCCGCTGGCACGCCGCGCCCAGTGGGAATCAGCTGAGAGCCGCTCCAATCGGGCTGTTAGAAGGCGGAGCAGGTCGATCGGTTGCTGGTTGTTCATAGCTATAAATTCTCAGCCGGAAAACGGATGGAATGCATTATAACCATATAAAGACACCGCTGCGACTCGGCCGTCGAGCCGCTCCATCCCCGGACAGTTCAGCGGGTAAGGGTGACCTTGTGCAGGCCGCGGGGTTGGTCCGGGTCGAGGCCCCTCGCCCGCGCCAATCCGAAGGCGAATAATTGACCCGGGGTCACCGCCACCAGCGGGGACAGCCATTCAGGGATGTCCTTCGGGAGAGGGATGCTGGTATTCCCGAGCGAGAGGGTTTTCGATCGGGGGGAGATGACCACCAGACGGGGGCCGCGCTGCTTGAGCTCCTCCAGGAAATCGGTTAATTCATCCGCAGGCCTGCCATCCGGCACTACCGCCAGGACGAGGAAGCCGTCCTGCACCAGGGCCACCGGTCCGTGCTTGAAATCAGCCGTTGAGTACGGCTCGGCTAGGATGTAGGTCAGCTCTTTAAGCTTCAGTGCGATTTCAAAGGCGGTGGCGTAGTTGTAACCCCGTCCAAGCACGACGCAGGCCTGGATCTGGCGGTATGCGCGTGCAGCGGCGGTGATCGAGTCCGCCTGCTGCAGGGTTTCGTGGACAACCCCGGGTAACGCCTGCAGGGCGCGCTGCTGTTCCTGGTCTTCTGAGAGGGCGGTCGATAGCATAGCCAGTGCCATCAGGGAGGCTGTGTAGGTCTTCGTCGCCGCAATGCTGCGTTCGGGGCCGGCCTGCAGGTCGATGCTATATTCAGCCAGGGTCGCCAGAGGTGAGGCGGGATCGTTGGTTACCGCCACGGTCAAGACGCCCTGCCTGCGACCTTCCTCGATGACTGCACAGATGTCGGGGGATTGGCCGGACTGGGAAATGGCCAGCATCAGGGCATCCTCCAGGCGTGGTGGGGTCTGGTAGAGGGTGAAGAGGGAAGGGGTCGCGAGCGCTACTGGCAGGCGGTTGTGGGCGCCAAAGAGATATTGCCCATAGCGGGCAGCATTATCGGAAGTACCGCGCGCTGCCATCACCACAAAGCGCGGTGCTCGCTTCTGGATTGCAGCGGCGACCTTTCTGATGTTGCTGCTTTCGGAATCGATCAAACGTTGCAGGGCAGCAGGTTGTTCCAGGATCTCGTTCAGGAGCACGGAGGTGGCCATTTCGGGTATTCACACTTTCTTCGGGTGGTGATTGCCGGGATTCTTTGGTAAATGGCTTGGCTCGATCGCAGCGGCCGGGGTGCCGGGAGGCAAGTCAGGGCTGTTCAATAATCGTTCTGTAGACTGGATCAGCTGCTCCCGCCGGTCGAGAAACTCCAGCCCGGCTGCTTCCATGCCTAATAAAACGCCGCCCACGACTGGTGTCAGGTTTAAACGCACCAGCCTGGCCCCCGGAGCGAGCGCCTGGATGACGGCCCGCAAGCTCTCGGCCAGGAGAGGATGGCCATCATACAGGCTTCCGATCAACACTACATCAAAGGCTTCTTTTTGAAGGTGAATTTGGTTGATGACCCCGCAGGCCATCTGACCCAGCTGGTCGCCAGCCCAGCGCATGACTTCCAGAGCCTCCGGATCGCCCAGGGCGGCAACCTGGAAGACCGTCATCACCAGGGACGAATCAAGATCATAACATCCCAGGTACATCCCTTCCATTAGATCATCTAGATCCCTGGCTCCGGTTTTCTGGATAAAGGCCGGGGTGAGGGCGGTGGCGGGACCGCGCCGGGTCCATTCAAAGGAGATGGCGCGCATGGCC
>Ga0187877_1000925_pt1 | contig 33640 bp, 26 predicted proteins | sample June2016WEW_17_1_3_FD_132430 | JGI IMG/M metagenome (GOLD analysis project Ga0187877, IMG submission 132430) | Peatland microbial communities from SPRUCE experiment site at the Marcell Experimental Forest, Minnesota, USA - June2016WEW_17_100 | ecosystem: Environmental > Terrestrial > Soil >...
TCCAACTGCGGAGGCTTCTGGGGGCCCGAACTGCGCTTTACCGGTTATGACGGCTTGTGGATCACTGGCAAGTCTGAACAGCCGGTCTATCTTTGGCTGGAGGACGGGCGGCTTGAATTCCGTAGCGCCGAGAACGTCTGGGGATTGGATACCTACCAGTCGCAGGAAACCATCAAGAAGCAGATTGGGGAGCTCGGCGTGCATGTCTTAACAATCGGACCGGCCGGCGAGAAGCAAGTCCTCTTCGCCGGACTTTTCTGCGACCACGGTCGCACGGCCGGCCGGACGGGATTGGGTGCGGTTGCCGGCTCCAAAAACCTCAAGGGGGTGGCCGTTAGAGGGAGTAAAAAAGATCTCCCCCTGGCACGGTCGGAGCTTTATGCGCCGAGGCGCTCTGAGGCGAACCGTGCCGTGAAAGCTGACAATTTTGGCGATGTCCTGCATGCGCTGGGTACATCCGGCGTCGCCGATTATGCAGATTATTTGGGGACGATGCCCAAGAAATATTTTCACCGGGGGACCATGGAAGGTGTCGATCAGGTCTCTGGATCGACCATGGCGGAGACTATCCTGAAGGGGGTGAGCACCTGTCACGCCTGTGTCATTGCCTGCGGCAGGGTGGTCGATCTCGGGGATGGTGTCCGTCGTAAAGGACCGGAATACGAGACCATCGTCGGGTTCGGGCCGAATCTCATGAACACGGATCTGATATCGATCGTACGGCTGGGTGAGCTTTGCGATCGGTACGGCATGGACACCATCAGTACTTCCAACACGATCGGGCTGGCGTATCATCTATATGAGCTGGGCATCCTTACAGAAAAGGATGTTGGCTTCCCACTGGTCTGGGGAGATGTTCAAGGCGCCGAAAGGCTGGTCCATTTAATCGCTCGCCGTGAGGGCATCGGAGACCGCCTGGCGAACGGGTGCCGTCGTTTTGGCGCGGACTTCGGTGCCGAAGAGGAAGCCGTGCAGGTGAACGGCCTGGAAGTCCCTTACCATGATCCGCGCGGCGTCTCCGGGATGGCGTTGGTCTATGCAACCAGCCCGCGCGGCGCGTGCCACAATAAATCGGATTACTTCTTTGTGGATTGGGGCCAGGTGGCGCCAAATTTAGGGATCGCCCTCTTCGACAAGCAGGCTGGTGCTGAAAAATCTGCCAATGTCGCACACCATCAGGACTGGCGCTGTGTGGCAGATTCTCTGGTGATGTGCCTGTTGTCGAACGTTCCCGCAGAGACCGCTCTGGAACTGGTTAACGCGGTTTGCGGCCTGGATTGGGGGATGGAAGAGATGATGCGGAGCGGTGAGAGAGGCTGGAATCTCAAGCGGGCCATTAATAACCGCATGGGTCTGACCCGCAGCAACGATCGACTGCCCAAGGCCTTGCTGGAACCGTTCCCGGATGGACCGGGGGTTGGTTTTGTCCCCGATATCGATGGGATGCTGGCGGCATATTATTCAGCGCGAGGCTGGGACCCGGTTACCGGTCGCCCGACACGGGCGAAGCTTCTTAGCCTGAGCCTGGAGGACGTGGCGGAGGAATTTTGGGGTTGATGCCTTGAGTTGATCTTTTTCGGTGATTAGATTTGGTAGAATCGAGACGGGTTGTTGGATGAAAAGGAAAAGAAAAGGATAGCATCATGAAACTTGTCACTGTAACGGAAATGAAGGCGATCGAAGAGGAAGCGGACGCAGGTGGGTTGACCTACGCCTTGATGATGGAAAATGCCGGGCATAACCTTGCCAGAGAGGTGTTGCGCCTGGCATACAGCCAGGATGACGAAGAAGAAATGCAGGTTCTGGGGTTGGTCGGCTCCGGTAATAACGGGGGCGATACCCTGGTGGCCCTGACCTATCTGGCTGAAAAAGGCTGGAAAGCGCGTGCGTATCTCATCCGCCGCAAGGCAGGTGCAGACCCATTGGTCAAGCAGCTTGAGGAGGCGGACGGGGAGGTTGTTCTCGCCGACAAGGACACCGATTTTACAAGGCTGACGACCTTTCTTGAGAACGCGGATGTCGTTTTGGACGGCGTGCTGGGGACCGGAATTAAACTGCCCCTTAAGGAAGAGATCAGCGCCATTCTGGCGCGCACGAAAGCTGCCGTTGAAGGAATGGAATGGCCGCCTTATATGATCGCGGTCGATTGCCCCTCCGGCGTCGATTGCGATACGGGCGAGGCAGCTGCTGAAACTATCCCGGCGGATGCCACGATCACCATGGCCGCGATCAAACAAGGCCTGCTTAAGCTGCCCGCATTCGACCTGGCAGGCGAGATCCGGGTGGTCGACATCGGCGTCTTGGACAAATACCCATCCTGGGAATCGGTCCAAAATGAAGTCGCCGATGAGATCCTGGTCGATTCGTGGCTCCCGAAGCGCCCCACCGATGCTTATAAGGGTACCTTCGGAACAGCCCTCATTTTGGCTGGGTCCATTAACTTCACCGGGGCAGCCCTGCTGGCCGGAAAAGCGGCCTATCGCGGGGGCGTGGGTCTGGTCACCCTGGCTGTGCCAGCGCCCCTGCATATTGCGCTGGCAGGACACTTCCCGGAAGCGACCTGGCTGCTCCTGCCGCATGAGCTGGGGGTGATTGCTGCCCAGGCGGTGGATGTGGTGGCTCAGAACCTGGAGCGGGTTACGGCGGCGTTGATTGGGCCTGGATTTGGCCTGGAAGATACCACCCGTGAGTTTCTTGAGAATTTGCTCACAGACCCCCGTGCTGCCAAGAAATCCAGCGGGAAGATCGGCTTCATCCGATCGAGTGAAGCGCCCGAGAAATCGAAATTTCAGGGTTTGCCTCCACTGGTCATCGATGCGGATGGGCTGAAATTGCTGGCGAAATTGGATAATTGGGCTAAGCTGCTTCCGGCTAATTCCATCCTGACGCCTCATCCCGGAGAGATGTCTGTTCTGACCGGCCTTTCGATTGAAAACATACAAAAGGATCGTCTGGCGACGGCCAGGCAATTCGCCATAAACTGGGGGCACGTGGTCGTTTTGAAAGGTGCCTTCACTGTGATCGCCGCGCCGGATGGAAAGACCATGACCATCCCGGTGGCCACTGCGGCCTTGGCCAGGGCCGGCTCCGGGGATGTGTTAGCTGGCTTGATTGCTGGGCTGCGTGCGCAGGGCCTGGAGGCGTTCCAGGCCGCGGTCGCAGGGACATGGATCCATGCGCAGGCAGGTTTGCTTGCCGGGGATGCACTTGGCAATTCCGCCTCGATCCTGGCGAGCGATATCCTCGAAGCGATATCCGAAGTGATCTCTGGGCTGGCGGAGGACACCTATCCGAACTAGCAAGTGCTTTGATCCAAAAAAAGGAGTCCGTTGAGGACTCCTTTTTTTGGATATCTCCGTGACCGAGTCTAGCTTTTTAAGAATGCTTCCAGGGCGTCCTTACTGATGCGGTAGGAGGCGCCAAGTTTTTTGGCTTTCAGGGAGCCATCGTTGATCGCGGCCAGGACATCCGCTTCAGTAACCTTCAGGATCGCGGCTGCCTCGGCGGGGGTCATCACGTCCGGCAATCCGCCAGCCGGTGCGCCGCCCGAAGGTCCCTTTTGCGGGGCCGAGCCGGACTGCATACCACCTTGCAATGCCTGCCCCATCAGGTTGCCAATGCCCATGCCGGCGCCGATCCCGGCGGTCAACCCCGCTCCGCCGCTTTGATTTTGAGCCGCATCGCGCATGGCGTCCGCCGCCTGCAGCTGCGTATAGGTGGCCATGTCGAGCATGCCCATCGCCCGCAGTTCTTCGGCGGATTTGTCGGATGGCTTCAAGTTGGCGATGTAAAAGGATTTGATCGTCAGGCCGATGGCGTTGAAGTCGTCTTCCGTTTGCGCACGGACGAACCCGCTCAATTCGTTGGTTCTGCCGATCATCTCCGGGACAGCGGTTTTGGCTGCCCACTCCCCCAGGGCATCCTGGAGTTTCTGGAGCAGGATGGTGCGAAGCCTCTCCTCGATCTCTTCGATCTTGAAGACCGCTTCCTTCCCCACGATCTGGATGACGAACTGCTGCGGGTCCTTGACCTGGAAACTATAGGTCCCAAAACCCTGCAGGAGCGCCACACCCAGGCCCATTCCCGGATTGCGGACCATGATCGGTTGAGGGGTGCCCCATTTCCGGTTGGCGAACTCCTTCATGGAAATAAAGTAAACTTCCGCCGGGAAGGGTGTCCGGTCATTGAAGGCTTTACCGATTAGATTGATCAACAGTGGAATGTTCGCTGTGGCAATGGTGTGCATGCCTGGACCGAAAACATCCAGCGCCTGACCGTCGCGAAAGAAGAGCGCGGTCTGACCATCACGTACGATAACCTGGGATCCTATCCGGTAATCGCCGATGGCCGTCGAGTCCGGGAAGCGATGGACGACCTCATCCGCCATTTCGTTCGGATATTCGATGACATCAAATACTCTTGCCATTTGGTCTTCTCCTTGTCGGTGCTTTACGATTGGGCTGATTATAGCCTAAGCAGGATATTGAGACAAGCTCGGATGTCCAGTTCTATATACGCAACAATTTTAGAAAGGTTTTAGCTTTTCATCGATTTTCCGTTTCCACCGTTCCTGGCCATCACGATTTCTGCCAGGATGCTGACCGCGATTTCTTCAGGCGTCTCCGCATGGATTTCAAGCCCGATCGGCGAATGAACCCGCTTGAGTTGCTCGTCGGAAACACCTAGCTGGTTCAGTTCCTTGACGGTGATTGACCAGCGCCGCTGTGAACCGATTACTCCAATATAGGCGGCGGGAGATTCCAGCAGGGTGGGCAAACCCGTCGCATCCACCGCCGTGCCGCGCGTGGTCAGTACGAGGTAGGTCTGGGGTGTGATATTCAGGTGCAGGGGAAGCTCGGCCATCGGGCCGGCATAGAATTCGTCTGCGTCTGGATTGGCTTCCGGGGTGCAGAACTCAGGACGATCATCAGAGATGGCGACACGGTATCCCAGCCATTTGGCGAGGTGCGCCACTGCTTTACCTACATGTCCGCCTCCGATGACGATCAGGAAGGGCTTTGGGAGAATAGGTTCCACGTACACCTCCACCTGGCCTCCGCATACGCCCACGTCCCCTTGGGCGGGGTCAGTCATGCTGTACTCGAGCAGGCGCGGCTGGCCATCTTGAAGGCTGACCAGGGCCTCCTGGATCACACGGTTTTCAAGCTCCCCTCCGCCCACGGTTCCCTGAATGGAGCCGTCCGCTAGAACCAGCATCTTGCTGGTGGAATGGCGCGGGGTGGATCCGCTAGTGTATACGACCGTGCATAGGGCTGCTGGTTTGCCGTTCGATTCGAGCTCTGCCAGCGTCTGGAACATGGTTTTCATCATGCCCGGCTTGCCTGCCAGACTCTTTCCGGCGTGGCCGGGTTCCGGTCAATATTCGCACCGATGGCATCCAGGATCGCATTGCCCACCGCGGGTGCGACCCCGTCCATCGGGATCTCGGCCACAGCCTTGACCCCAAAAGGGTGGGTCGGTTCGTAGGTCTCGACAAAGAGTGTGGTCATTTCAGGCATCTCATCGGCTCGGAAGATATGATAGTCGGTTAAATTCCGTTCCTGGGCAGCACCGGTTGGGTCATAGGTCATCTCTTCGCATACCGCGTATCCGAGGGCCTGTGCCATGCCGCCTTCGATCTGGCCAGAAGCGGTCAGGGGGTTGACAATGACTCCGCTGTCTACAGCAATGACCAGCTTGTCCACCCGCACAGTACCGGTTTCAATATCCACGCTCACTTCGGCAAATTGGGCAGCAAAGGGAGGTGGGGCGGAGGGGGATACGAACGAACCCACACCCATGATCTGTTCCTGTTCGCTGTGGTGAAGCGTATCGAGGGCGATCTCTGCCAGCGTGACCGAACGCCCATCCGGAGAGAGAGCCCTTTTATCGGCCAGGTGGATCGAAGTAGGATCGGACAGCGCCAGCAATTTGGCTGCACGCAGCTTGACCCGCTCCGCAGCCTGTTGTGCGGCCTTTACCACCGCTGCACCGGAGATATAGGTCGTGCTCGAGGCATACGCCCCCTTATCGAACGGCGTGAAGTCCGTGTCGGACGAATAAGTGATGATATCGTCCGTGGGGACGCCGAGCACCTCCGCGGCCATCTGGGCCAGGACTGTATCCGAGCCGGTACCCAGGTCGGTCGCGCCGATCAGCAGGTTGAACGAACCATCATCGTTCATTTTGATCGAGGCGCCGCCCATGTCGAGGTAGGGAATGGCAGTGCCCTGCATGAGCAGGGCCACACCGATGCCCCGGCGGAGGCTGCCGCGCGGCTGATGCCATTCCAAGTTGCCGTATTTGTCATCCCAGGCAATGGCCGCTTTTCCCTGTTCTACACACTGCTCCAGACCCACGGTATGGATCGTTTCAGGATGTGGTTCGCGGCCTTCGTTCCAGGCGGTACTGAATGGCTGGTACTCGCCCGGTCGGATGGCATTCTTAAGGCGGAATTCCAAAGGATCCAGGTCGAGGGCGCGGGCTATTTTTTCCATATGGCGTTCCACGGCCCAGAAGCCCTGGGGGACGCCGTAGCCGCGGAATGCCCCAGCTGGGGGATGGTTCGTGTAGACAACGTCCGCATGGAAGCGAATATTGGGTGCGGTGCGATAGACACCATCTCCCACATACAGGGCCATCGACTTTTGGCCGGTGTTGCCGTTAACGGTCAGGGCATGACAGCCGTACGCGCCGGTGTCGCTCAGGAGGCGCATCTCGTTCGCGGTCAATGTACCATCGCGTTTGACACCGGTTTTCATCCAGATGCGCATGGGGTGGCGTGAACGCGCTGCGGTGAACTCCTCTTCGCGGGTATATTCGTATAGGACCGGATGACCGGTTGCGATGGTCAGATGAGCGGGCACATCCTCCATTAAGACTTCCTGTTTGCCCCCGAACCCTCCTCCGATGCGCGGTTTGATCACCCGAATGCGCTTGACCGGCAGTCCTAGAACCGGAGCAAGCTGCCTGCGGACGTGGAACGGCACCTGCGTGCTGGTACGGATCACCAGTCGGTCATCCTCGTCCCAATAGGTGATGGTCACGTGTGGTTCGATATGCACCTGCTGGACCTTTGGAACTTCATACACGCCCTCGAAGATCTCATCCGCTTGCGCGAACCCCTGATCGGGGTTGCCGATATCGATATGGATCTTGGCTGCTAAGTTGCGCTTGGGGTCCGAGTCTGCAAAGTTCACGTATTCTGGTTCGTCGTGCAGAAGGGGCGCGCCTGGCTTCATCGCTTCCGCCGGGTCGAGTAGTGCTGGCAGGATTTCGTACTCCACCTGGATCTGCCCCAGTGCCTGCTCGGCGATTTCAGGGCTCTCGGCCGCGACAAACGCCACGCGGTCGCCTACAAAGCGGACCTTGTTGTCCAGGGAAAAGGTATCCAGCGGGCCCGGTATCGGATCGGATTGGCCGGCGGTCGAGTAGACTACGCGTGGAATATCTTTCCAGGTCAGCACTGCCGCGACCCCCGGAAGGGCGATCGCATTGCGTACATCGATATTTTTTATCCGGGCATGGGCATGCGGCGAGTGCAGAACTTTGGCATAGAGCAGGCCGCGCGGCTCTATATCCGCGGTAAAGGCGGGTTTACCCTGAACCAGCTTGACCGCGTCGACTTTCGGCTCAGGCCTTCCGATGCGCTGGTAGGGTCGGGTTTCGGGTGTGACCCAGATCTTCGGTACGACCCTGGTCTCGGCGTTCAGTCCACTGCTGGCCGGCCCCTCTTCTTCGGATGGCCCCTGGATTGGCTGCCAATTCGTTGGCAAGGGGATGGCGCCGTCCACCGGTTCAAGCTGCTCCCCCCGCAACACGGCGGCAGCACGCAGGACAGCCTGGACCGGTTTCACATATCCCGTGCAGCGGCAAAGCACCCCAGAGATGGCTTGGCGGACTTCGGCTTCCGTTGGGGAGGGATTGCGGTCGAGCAGGGCTTTGGCTGCAAGCACCTGGGCGGGGGTGCAGTAGCCGCATTGAATGGCTCCGGTCTCTACAAAGGCTTGCTGGATGGGGTGCAGGCCCCCTGTCTGCCTCCAACCCTGTTCGGCAACCTGACCGATGGATTCGATCGTGGTGATCGAATGACCTTCAGCCTGCGCGGCCAGGATCAGGCAGGAGTTGGTCGGCTTTCCATCCATCAGTATCGTGCACGCACCGCAGGATCCGTCCTCACAACCGCGCTTGGTTCCAAAGTAGCCAAGGCGACGCAAGACGGAGAGCAAACTTTCACCGGGGACAGCGATGATTTCTTGTAAGCCGGAGTTGACATTCAGATGGATATTCATGGAGTCTCCATAACATTAAAGTGGCATGAGCTTTCTTCAAGAACGGTTAATCGGGATCTGTATCCGCTTTTATTATATGAATCAAGGGGCATCGTTAGTGGCTTGCGGGAGGAGCCGCTTCGAGCAGTTTCGCCCGCAGCGCGTCCAGAGGATGACGCTGGCCCTCTTCATCCTCATAATACCAGTGCTCCCAGCCGTTGCAGGGGGCATTCTGGATCTGCCGTCCGACCGCGTGAATGGATCCGGTAAAACCATCTGCCCGAATATGTCCATTGGCCAGGACGGTGGCACAAACAGTCCCTTTCAGACCGAAGTAGAGCGTCTGGCCTGGCTGAAGCAGTCCATTCTCGAGCAGCGCCCCAAAGGGGACTCGGGCTTTTTTGGAAGAATCAAATGAATACAGGTCATCCTGAAACATGTCCGTTTGAACGGCCGCAATGCGTTTCCTGGCGATATTCACATAATCCTTGCGCTTTTCAATGCCGATCCAGCTCCGGTGAAGTCTTTTCGCAACCGCTCCGGTCGTGCCGGTTCCAAAAAATGGGTCGAGGACGACATCCCCCGGCTTTGAACTCGCCAGCAGGACACGGTATAACAGCGCCTCCGGTTTTTGTGTCGGATGAGCTTTCTGACCATTGACGCGAATGCGTTCATGACCCGTGCAAAGCGGCAGGTACCAGTCGGAGCGCATCTGGAGATCGTCATTAAGAGCTTTCATGCTCTTGTGGTTGAAGGTGTATTTGGAGCCCTCTTTTTTTTGTGCCCAGATCAGGGTTTCGTGGGCGTTCGTAAAGCGGACGCCACGAAAATTGGGCATGGGATTCGCCTTTACGAACACGACATCGTTCAGGATCCAGAACCCGAGGTCTTGCAGGATCGCTCCGACCCTGAAGATGTTGTGATAGGTGCCGATGACCCAAAGGGTGCCGTTTTCCTTCAGCACACGCTGGCAGGCGGTTAGCCAGGCGCGGGTGAAGGCGTCGTATTTTTGGAAGCTGTCGAACTTGTCCCAATCGTCATCGACCGCGTCGACGCGGGTCATATTCGGTCGGTAGAGGTCGTGATGCAGCTGCAGGTTGTACGGTGGATCGGCAAAGATCAGGTCCACCGAATTTTCGGGGAGTTCCGGCAGGAGCTCCAGGCAGTCCCCATGCAGGACTTGGTCGAGAGGCAGTCTGGATTTCATCGATTAAAAGAGTCCCAAAAACTTGACAGTATTCCTGCGGTGGATGTTCATTAATTCATTGACCCTGGCCGCGTCTAACATTTCGCGAAGCGCCTCCTGACCTCTGCGGCGCATGACCATCATTTCTTCCTTGTAAAGAGGAACCACGGAAAGGAAATGAACGATCCGGTTGTCATCCAGCCTCAGGAAGACGAAATCCTGCCGGAACAGGGTTGGTTTGCTAATCAGAGCGCCACAGAGCTTGGTATCGCTGGCATAAGGCTTGGGCGGCTCCCCGTTCGGAACTATGTGGTCTGTCCAAAGCCAGGAGTCATTGGCATGCGGCCGTAGGGCCAGGTTTCTCAAACATTTGATGGGCCAGTATTTTTGCTCATCATTGAAAACACCTTCGGACAGGTCCCAATCTGGCGGCAGGCAAATCAAGAGTTCCGCGAATTTAAATTTCTGGAAATCATACGGTGCATTCATCGGCCTTGAGCTCATCCCGCAGGTGACCAGGGTGATGAATTGGCGGTAGGGAGTCGGCATGCGGATGTGAACATCAATATGGACCTGGCTGGTAATAATCTCGTGGGAAACGGTGCCTTCTCCGGGGATGTGCTCCTTAATGTGTGCTTCAATTCGGTTCAACATCTCCAGGTCGACCGGGGTCCGATGAGGCGCTTCGCTCAGCGAAGTCCGTCGTCCATTAGAGCGATTCTTTGGTGGCAGGTCGTTTTCTGACATAGGGAGTGCTCCGCTGCTTCAGGATCCTTGTCTCTCCAGGGTCACCTGGCACCGTTGTGCCAGCACTCGCGCCATCTCGCAGCGGTATTCTGCGCTGGCCCATTCATCCTCCGCCTCTGCGAAGCTATTCTGGGCGGCAGCCATTACACCTCCAGGTTCATTGCCGTCCATGGCCAGGAGCGGCGAATTACCCCATCCAGCCAGGGCCAGGCGTGTCCTGCCGGACGGCCAACGGACCAGGGCTAGGCCAACCTGCGGGAGGTCTGCAGGCGTGCGGCTAACTGCTTCCCAACATAATTGGGGCTGCAATGAGATGGTGACCTTGGTAATGAGTTTTCCAGGTAGTGAGCAGCCGTGTTTTGTCAGGCTTCTTCGGGGAAGAAGGTTGCCCAGATGTATTTCCTCTTCATCCGGTATCAAGCTCAGTTTCGCGTCCAGGGCGAGCAGGGCGGTCGCCAGCGGCGAGCGTCCATCGCAGCTGATCAGTGAGCCGGCGAGAGTGGCCACCTGGCGCAGGTTGTAGTTTGCTTCCCGGTCGAGGATTTGCTTCAACATTTCAGGCAGGTGGGCTGAATCCTGGAGCGCCTGTAAGGTGACCGTGGCACCGATCTCCAGATTATTGCCACTTTTGCGGATTCTGTCCAAACCGAGCGCCTGCAGATCTGCGACCGCGAAGCGGTCCGTGGTAGGCCGGTTCAGCACGGTCCCGCCGCCCATGGGATATGTGGGCGTTTTTGTCCGACCGATCAATTTTAAGGCTGCCTCCAGGCTTTTTGGCCGGTGATATTCGATGATCATGCAGGCTTCTCCTGTCAAGCAGCTTAATTATACCCATCTTCGAGTCGGCGTGTAGTTGTCCGACAACTATTCGAGGAAAAAACCCCGGTTTCTCAATGAAACCGGGTGAATGCTTACGAGTCCGGATATACCTTCCAGCCGAAACTTTCCAGCTCGACGTCGTCCGGAGGAGCAGGCACATCGATGAGCAGGACATCCGCTTCGGCCAGGAGGGCACCATCCTGGTTGTAAATTCCAGCCCAGCTTTCAGCGGTTCGTCCACGGCTTCTCCCGGCTTTGCCAATGATTTTCAAGGGTTCACCGACAGGCACATTTTTCCGGTAGCGCACTTCTATTTTGGCAGTGAACATGAAGCGTGGAGGATAACCACCAATATGGGCCCGACCGGCTGTCTCGTCCAGGATTGCTGCGGCAATCCCGCCGTGCAAGATGCCAGGATAGCCTTGATATTGTTCGGGAATGGTCAGGTTTACCGTCACTTCCCCTGGACCCGAGGAGTAAAATTTCAAGTGCAGGCCGAACGGATTCTCGACCCCGCAGACGAAGCAATTGCGGGAGTTAGCTTGTTTTTCCATCGCGAACGATCCGCTCCTTTGGTCCGAGCAAAGCAGCCAGCTGAGACAGTTGGGCTGCGTGAACAAGCGCCAGCATTTCGTCCGCCGGTTCCAGGACAGTGTCGCCATGGGGGATGAGCAGCTGGTTCTTGCGGATGATGGCTACCACCACGCATTCGCTCGGAATTTTCAGATCCCGCAAAGGTTTGTTAGCCGCGAACGCTAAGGGATGGACCTTTTCCTCGATCAGCGAATATTCCCCGCGGCGTAGTTTGAGCAAGGTCATCATATCCCCCAGGGACATTTCTTCGGCGACCAGCCTCGACAGGATCTCGGCCTGGTTCAGGGCCACATCCACACCCATCTCCTTGGTGAAGAGCCAAGCGTTCTTCGGGTTGTTAACCCTGGCGATGACGCGTGGGACGTTGAACTCGAAGCGGGCCAGTGAAGTGACGACCAGATTGGTATCATCCGATCCGGTCACAGCTGCCAGCACGTTAGCTTTCAACACCCCGGCTAGCTCCAGGGTGAGGGGCGAGCTCCCATCCCCTGTGATGATCGCCTCCGCCGGGATTTCGTTTGGCAGTTTTTCAAGCAGGTTCGGGCGTTCTTCGATGACCTTGACTTCATGCCCCCCCGAGAGCAGGATTTTTGCCAGAGAAGAACCGGTATTTCCACCGCCGACGATGATGACGAACATGCTTACCTCCTCTCCATCCCAAGCATCTCTTCCAGCCGATTCATGGCCGAGGACAGCACTGCCAGGTGGATGAGATCCCCTTCCCGGAAATCTGTGCCGGAGGTGGGGATGAAGGCCTGATCATTGCGCGTGACCGCGACGACGATCAATTCTCCGGGCACATTCAGCTGCATCACATTACGCCTGACCAGATGGGGAGGCGTCTCCACGTGGACGATCGAAACCTCGCCGCGCCCGAAGGTAGTTCCCACATCCAGATCGGTATGCGTCAGGGCCTGGAAGATGCGTTCCGCTCCCCAATTGGTTGAAGAGACCGTCGTCAGGCCGAGGCGCTGATAGATCTCCGCGCGGCGGGGATCGTACAAGCGCGCGACCACACGGGGAACGTGAAAGATATACCGGGCGATCCTTGCTGCGACGATGTTGGCATTATCGGAAGAACTTGCTGCGACAAAGGCGTCGGTGTTTTCTATGCCCGCTTCAGTTAAAACGACGCGATCAAAGCCCAGACCGCTCACCAGCCGGCCTTTGAAATTCGGCCCTAGACGGCCGGTCGCGTTGTTATCATGATCGATGACGGTTACGTCGTGTCCCTGATCGGACAGGAGCATGCTGACCAGTGAGCCGATGCGCCCACATCCCATCACTATGACTTTCATGATCTACCTCCTCTCTGTCGTTTCGGAAGGACGGACCTCATGAGCAATATCACGCCTGCGCGCCACACTTTTGCGGAACCATTCCATTGTATACACTACGAGTGAGTACAGGATTAAAGGAGCCCAGAAATATGCAGGAAATACCCGGGAATTAAAGGCGGATTCCAGGGGCGGGAAATAAACGATCCCGAGGATGATGGCCAGGGCCAGGACAACGCTGCCTATCAACAGGGTGTTGCTGCCCCACCCGATCTTCGTGTTGCGTGATTTCGATGTCCGGCAGGCGAAGGCATTTCCGATCTGGGCGGTGACCAGGCCTGTCAGGAAGACCGTGCGAGCCATTTGAGTGACATCCCCGGTGATCTGGAAGAGGTGCGGGAAATTCACCCCTGCCAGGATCTCCAGGTTGAGCCGCTCGGCATTGCCGGAGAGCAGATAGACCGCCAGATAGCCCATATAGCACAGGGCGGCTTCGATCAAGCCGAGCCAGAGAAAGGAGCGCCTGATCAGGGATCGGTCAAACAGGTGCTGTGAGCGGTGGTGGGGGGAATGCCGCATGATGTCCGGTTCGGGTTTTTCAGTTCCAAGGGCCAGCGCCGGGAGGATGTCCGTCCCCATGTCCACTGCCAGAATCTGCCGGACGGTCAGGGCCGGGGGAATGCCCAGGGAGGAGGTGAGCAGAAATGGCAGCACTTCCGGGATATTGCTGGAGAAAATATAGGTGATAAATTTCCGGATATTGTCATAGATGGCGCGCCCCTCTTCGATAGCGGTGACGATCGCACCGAAGTTGTCGTTCGTCAGGACGATATCGGCTGCTTCCTTGGCGACATCCGTCCCGATTATACCCATGGCAATCCCGATGTCTGCCTTGCGCAGGGCGGGGGCATCATTGACCCCATCTCCAGTCACCGCGACGATATCTCCGCCCGCCTGATAGGCGGCCACTAATCGCAGTTTATGGTCGGGAGCCATTCGGGCAAAAATGACCTCCTGCTTGAGCGCTTGCTGCAGGGCCGCCTCACTCATCTCATCCAATTCTGCGCCGGTCAGGATGAGTGGATTATCGGTCGTGACGATGCCAACGCGCCGCGCCAGGGATTCGGCAGTCAGGCCGTAATCGCCGGTGATCATCACAATGCGGATGCCTGCCTGCTTGCAGGTCTCTACAGCCTGCTCGACCTCTGGGCGCGGTGGGTCCATCATGGCCATCAGACCCAGGAAGGTCAGATCTCGCTCCACGGATTCGGCTGTGTACGCTCCGGAGCGTGGCGGCAGTTCCCGGCGTGCGACGGCAAGCACGCGTAAGGCACGGCGTGCGTACTCGTCATTGGTGGAGAGAATTTCATTTTCCAGATCCTTGTCGAGCGGCTGCGATTTATGGTCAATGAGGATTTGCGAGCAGAGCTGAAGGACCTCGCGCGGCGCTCCCTTGATGAATGCGATTTCCCCATGGGGGGAGCGATGGATGGTGGACATGCGTTTGCGACGGGCTTCGAATGGGATCTCATGGATGCGCGGAGATTGCCCCTCCAGCGTGCTCTCCTGCAGACCGAACTTCAAAGCAGCCACTTTCATGGCCGCCTCGGTCTGATCGCCCAGGCTGGTCCAGGTGGGATGTTCAGGTGAAGGAGGATTGATGCGGGCATTGTTGCAATTTAAGGCAGCTGTGAGCAGGTCCTGCAGGTCCTCTCGGTGGCTACTGTCTTGCGGGGAAGGCAGGAACAGACCCTTCGGTTCGTAACCGACACCGGTTACCTGGAAGCGCCGCCGTGCACACCAGATTTCTCGGACGGTCATCTGGTTCTGGGTGAGGGTGCCGCTCTTGTCGGTACAGATGACAGATATATCACCCAGGGTTTCCACGCTGTTCAATCGTTTGGCGAGCACGCCTCGAGCGGCCAGGCGCTGTGAGGCGACCGCCAGGGAGAGCGTCAGGGTTGCCGGGAGCCCCTCGGGGATGACAGCGACAATGGTCCCCAGGGCGAGCAGGAGGGGATTTTCATACTCGCTGCGGATTACCGGGTTGGACCTGGTCACGATCCAGACGATGGCGCCCACCCCGAGGGCAAGGTAGGTCAGGATACGGCTTACGTGTTCAAGTTCCGTCTGGAACGGGGAAGGGCCTTCCTGTACGGTCTGGGTGAGATGAGCGATGCGGCCGAATTGAGTGAGCATGCCCGTGGCATAGACCACCGCCTTGCCTGTCCCGGAAGCGATCGAGGTACCCGCAAACACCAGGTTAGGCCGCTCCAGCTCGCTCAGACCGACGAAGACCGAAGCATCCGCAGTTTTCCGGGCGGCAACCGATTCGCCAGTTAGGGAGGCGTTGTTCACCCGCAGGCCGTATTCTTCAACCACCCGTGCATCCGCGGCAATGTTATCGCCTTCGGCCAGGAGAAGCACATCACCGGGAACAATTTCATTGGACGGGACATGGACTTCCTGCCCATCCCGAATGACGCGCGCATAGGTCGGAAGAAGACGGCGCAATTTATTAATGGCCTGCTCGGCACGGTGCTCCCGCCAGTATGAAAAAGCGGCATTGATGATCGAGAGCAGCAGGATTACCAGAGCCAGCGTGCGGTCCCCTTCCAGCAAGCTGATGGCTGCAGCCAGGATCATTAAAATAATGAATGGATGGCGTACCAGGAGGATGTACCTGGTCCAGATCGGAGTACTTGGTTTTTCCGAAAGGATGTTTTCCCCATAAAGGGAACGCCGCGCCTGGGCCTCCTCCTGGCTGAGTCCCTTTATGGAGGTTTCCAGGGCTTGAATAACCTCTGGAACGCGTAGCGTGTAGATCGGATCGAGGCTCATAATAAGCAAATAGCGAGATACGAGTTCACTGCGCTCGTCTCGCGCCTGGCCTGCTCAATCTATTGGACCGGGGAGGGCGACTGGAATTAAAACCGCGCACCGTTTGGTTGGATCGCATCCGGACGCCCAGCTTACGCTCAGGCTTCGCTTGATTCAAACGCGTCTCCCAGCTCTTGAAGTTCCGCCAGCAGATGTTTGCGCGTGGAATGATTGAAGCGCGTATCCTGGGCGATCTTGGCCTGTTCTTCGATGGCGGCCCGTACGACAAAGGCTGGCACGAACATGATTCGTCCAGCCGGGATGATCACGAAGTGATGGGTTCTTCGTTCAAGCGATTGGTCGTCGAAGTAAGGCAGGTCCAGGCTGAGGCCCCTGTTCAAACTCTGCGCCTCAGCCCGCGCATGGATGGCCCGGATGATCTCTCGGGTCTGGTAACGTGCCATGGCGCGGCCCTGGTTGACAAGCTGGCCAAGCATGCCGTAGCGTTTCTTTTGAAATTCTTCATCGGCGATGGCGTAGGGGGCGAGTGACCTGGCCGCAAAAAGCATGTTCAAGTAGTGCTGCATGGAGGTAATGTGAGCTTCCGCTTCGCTAAGCGAATTTACCAGCAGACGGTCCTGATCGTCGAAAGCCACCCATTGGGGCAGATAGAACCGCCGTGCGGCCGGTACGAAAGGCACCTGCAAGCTACCACGGCTGGTCTCGGTCGTGCCTTCCTCTGTGATGGCATCCGTGGTAGACATGAGGGCAGAATCAGGCTCCGTCTCTTCTACGATAGGAAGCGTGGGGATTTCGTCATCCTCTGCGGTCGTGTAGCTGACCGACCTGCCTGCAGGGAGCATGTTATGAATGATATACATCGCTGCACTGAAGCGGATCAGCTGAGCGCCTGCAGCCACATAGGGTTCTGGTGATAACTCCAAAGCGGCCAGGCGTTCCCGCAGGGTGTCATAAACGGTTTTACCGAACAATCGGTCGGTGTACCTGCCGACCGATTGTTCGCGCTGGTCTGGAGGCACGGGAAGGGCCGGGCTGTTCGCACCAGTGTTCACGACAACCCGATCCGGGAGCACAAAACGAACATGCAGACTCCGTTCGGTGAAGGCTTCTGCCACCTGGCGCGCCTGTGCTTCCAGGAATCGCTGGACGATGGCCGGTTGGGTCTCAAAAAAGGCTTTTTGCTGTTCGTATTCCTCCCCCAGCTGATCTGCCGGGGAACCGGGGGAATGACTGCCATGCAAACCGTGGATTTGATCGGCCATTGCCGCTCTCCTAAAGATTATTTTCGGCGACCCGCTGGTCTTTCACGGATTCAAGGACAAGCTTGCCGGAAGCTGTCGATCAATAATTTCACATCGCCACCGGCTGCATAGAGGACCGGGCAGGTACAACCGTGGTTGCGATATTCCGTTACTTTCGCGCAAGCCTCTTCCGGTGTCCCGGAAGCGGTCACGCGGTACACCGCTTCGTCCGGCACCAGGTGTTTGGCTTTATTGATTTGTTCTTTGCTGGCCGGCCAGCCCAGGATCGATTTGATTTCTGCCACTACATCCAGAGAGACGCCTGAAGACTCGGCAATGTGGGGTTGTTGAGCCAGATACTGGACCAGCAGCATCTTGGTTCGATCAACCGCCCGATCATGGTCGTGATCGACACAGCAGACCACCAGTTGCGGTCGATCGAGATCTTCTATCCGTCGTCCCACCTTCTTGGCACCCTTCTCGAGTAGTTCCAGGGCGCGGTCATTGTGCTCGGGAGGCGCAAAGTAGTTCAACAAGGCACCATCTGCGATCTCGCCGGCCAGCTCCATCATTTTGTCACCGGTGGCGCCGATCAGGATGGGCACATGGCGCGGTTCCCGGCGGCCGTGGACTACATCCAGCTCAATTCCATCGACATGGATAAATTCACCCTGGAAGGTGACATTCTCCAAATTCAGGAGACGGCGCAAGACCATGACAGTCTCTCTCATCGCTGTGAGCGGTTTCTTGCGATCGATGCCGACATTGTGGGCCAGAGGATCCCACCAGGCCCCGATGCCACAAATTACGCGGTCCGGAGCGAGGTCGTCCAGGGTTAGAAATGTGGAAGCCAGTAAACCAATGTTGCGGGACCAATTGTTAATCACGCCCGAGCCGACCTTGATCCTCTTCGTCACCGCCGCGTAGGCCGCCATGGGGACAATGGCATCCCGGACCAGCCGTGATTCCGCCTGCCAGATGGCTTCAATTCCCGCCTCCTCCGCATAGCGGGCATACTCCAGGCCGTCCCGCAGATCGTGCGTATCCTGCAAGTAAAGTGCCACTTTTTCCATCCGGATTCATCCTTTTACAATAAAATGGTCCGCCTATCCGTCATTTAGCCATTAAACCGTGCGCGGGCTCTACCGGACATTCTATGGTGAGGTCTTTCCGAAGTCTCAGGAATGGGTTGACCAGAAGACCGTTCTGCCCTTATCGAAACCCTGCCCTGGTGGATAAAGGTACAGGATAAACAGTTGATCAATGAACTCAGTATAGCATAAGAGCGGGGTTTATTGATCGTTCGTCGACCGCAGGTTACCAATCAGTACCTGGATCATGGTGTAGTTCCTTATCCGTAGCAGCTAATCATTTCGCCTGCTTCCACCACGAAGAAGGCGCCATCGTTGAACCAGATCACCAATTATAAATCTAAAAATGAACTCTTCGTTTTAACTAGTTCACTCCTCAGTGCATCCTGGGAGAACCTGCAATTAAATAAAAAAACCGTCCCGATCAGCAGGGACGGTTCGAATGTAAGGGAGGCTTCTTTAAGTATGTTGAGACCGGATGAAAGATATCGATCAGGTCAGAGCCGTTTCCACATCCGGGCGGCCAGCTCACGTGAACGAGCCGCAATCCGCTCCTCGTCCATTACGAGGATCTTCTTGTTTTTCATCAGGACTTTTCCTCGGCAGACGGTCGTATCGACAACCGCATCCACAAGCCCAAAGATCAGGTGCCCAAGGAAATTCCCGGTGTTAAGCGGTGTCGGGGGTTGGTAATCCAGGATCGCAAGGTCGGCTGGGCGGCCCTCACTGATTTCTCCCAGCCGCAGACCGAATTGCCGTTCACAGATCTCTGCGTTGTTCTGGAGCAACAATTGGGGTGCTTCGAGAAACCCAACGCGTGGATCGCGGTTCGCCAGCCGGTGCAGTAGGTAAGCACAGCGCATCTGGGCGAGCATGTCGGATGACATGCCATCGGTTCCCATTCCGACCAGGATGCCCCTTTTCAGGAGCTCGAAAAGCTGGGTCACCCCGACCGCATTGTTCATGTTCGATTCGGGGTTGTGAACCACGCTGGTTTTCGTCGCGGCCAGGATATCCATCTCGGAGGTGTCAATGTGGACGCAATGTACGAAGATGGAACGCTCGCCGGTTACGCCCAGCTTCTCCAGCCGTTTGACAGTGGGCGTATGATACTTTTTGAGGGAATCCTCGCGATCGGCAGCATCCTCCGCCACATGGATGTGGCAGCCCACTCCTGCCTGCCTGGCAATTCCGACGCAGGTCTCAAGGGTCTTGTCAGAGAGGGTGAAGGAGGCATGCAGACCCATCATGGCCGCGATCTGTCCATCTCCCCTGCCGATTTTCTTGATGAAGCGTTCGTTCTCGGCTATCCCGCCTCCCGGTTCGTTGCGGTCCGAAACTTCGTAGCACAGGGAAGCCCGGATGCCCGCCTGGCGGACGGCCTTTTCGATCAGGTCAAGAGAGCCCTCGCGTTTTCCCGGAGAAGCGTGGTGGTCGATGACCGTGGTTGTGCCATTGCGGATGCATTCGATTAGGGGGATCTGAGCGGAAAGGGTGATATCCTCCTCTGTCAGCGCCCGGTCCAACCTCCACCACAACCTTTCAAGGATTTCCACGAAATTCGACGCCGGTTCACCCGGCACTGCCATGCCGCGCGACATGGTGGAATAAAAGTGATGATGCGTGCACAGAAAACCAGGGAGGATGATTTTACCGCTGCAGTCCACCGCTTCCGCATTGGGGAATTGCTTCTTCATTTTTGCAGAATCGCCGACCGCCGCGATCCGGTCCTCTTCGGTGACAACCGTGGCGTTCCACATCACCTGGTTGTCCTGGCCGAGCGTGGTTACAATTCCGTTCTCGAAGCGAATTGCCATATTCGATCCTTTCTGTCGGTGTGCCTTCTCCGGTAGCTTGGACAGGTTGGCTTAATTTTCTTTCAAGGCTTCAAGTTCCTCCGGCCGGCGCACACGCATGCTGATCGCGCCGACGAAACACTTTTGAGCGCAGAGTGAGCAGCCAATACACTTGGCAGGATCCGTCCAAGGCAGACGTTGGTCGTCGAGCATAATCGCCAGGTAAGGACAGCGGGCGCAATTTCCACAGGATACGCACAGGTCGTGATTGAAATCAGAAACCTTTTTCACCGGGGAAAGGGCCATGAAGTCGGTGATCGGGTGAGGTTGGGCGATCCCGATCAGCTCACGGACAGAACGGATACCGCGTGCCTGCATCAGATAGGAGGTTCCGGACTCTAGCTCATGAATGGTCCCATACCCATATTTGGTGGGTAGAGTGCAGAATTGAACGGTTTTAACGCCGAGGGCTAGGAAATCCATGGCGGCTTTATAGTTCATCGGCCCGGCGTTCCCCGAGATTTCCACCCCCTCCGGCACTGCCTGGGCCAGGGTCAGGTTCGAAATGGGGGTGACGCCTTCGCCGCTCATGCCGACAATGACACCTTCCTCCCAGCGCCTGGTGGGGTCATATGGCCGGAAGGCCAGGGTTGGGAACGAGTTTGCCAGGGTGATGCCGGTCTTCTTGCCGGGATATTTATCCATGACCCGTCGGATAGCCCGGATGATCGGGACGATAGAGGTCACCGCCGCCGATAATTTGAAGAGCTTGGGGATATCCGCAGATCCGGTCTCCAGGACCCAGTCGACAATCTTGGCGGTCAGGACGGCATTCTGGGAGACGATGTCCCCTTCCGTGCCGTCGCCGCCCTGGGGGCAGGAAAGGGAGTACTCAATGCCCATGGCGCCAGCCGTTTCAAGCTTCCGAGTGTTCGACTGCCATCCAGCCGCATCGGTATCGTCGTGGCCGGTAACCGGGCCACCCGTGGAGGCCATGGTCAGGCGGTCCGGCCATTTGCGGACCAGCTGTTCGACCTCCCGACAGACACGCTCAAGCGGATGTCCGGAGACGTTATCGGCGTTGGCGTAGGTCGATGAGCCAAAAGTGAACATGTACTCAGCGGGGATGTGGATCGGGACATTGTCGAAGGCGGTCTTCATGATGGCACCCGGCCAGCCCGCCTGGTACGCGATTTTCATCTGCTCCAAGCCGTCGGTCATTGGAGAGGCGGAAAGCAGGTACGGCGAATGGAGCCCGCGTCCGAAGAAATCGGCTGCCAGTGAGATCGGGACCGGTTGGTAACCTGGCAGAGCATAATAGGATTTGGTGACCTGCTCGATCACAGCATTGTTCTTCTGTTTCAAATACGCGTCAATCTCGAGGGCCGCGTTCTTCCCAGAGGCTGCTGCCTGAACCACGGTCCTGGGACCTGTCAGGATATCGCCGGCGTAGAAAACACCGTCCAAGGGCTCGCGCGGCAGAGTGGAGCGCATTCCGATCGCAACGATGACCGCTGTAAAACCAGCCCTAACACCTTCTGTCCCCGGAATATCGCGCACATGGGCCGGGCTGAATACCTGGCCTTCCGGCAGCTCCACTTTGATCGTCTCGATGCCTGAAACACTGTTCTTATACTTCTTGATCCGGGTCAAGCGGATGCGTCCGTTCACCTCAATGTCGTAATCCACCAGCTCCTGGCGTTCTTTGTGGGTGAGTGGCATTTCTGACAGTTTTTCCAGCATGAACATTTCGATATGCTGGGCCCCCTGAGCCCGGGCCGTGATCGCGCAGTCCACCGCTGTAGCCCCGCCGCCGACGACCGCCACGCTCCCCGTGAAGTGATAACCTTTTGGATGGACCAACAGGTCGACCATTTTGATCGTCAGGCCCTCATTGGGGATGCCCAGTTGGATGGGTTTCCAGAGACCGGAAGCGACACACACGGCTGCATAGCCCTTCTTGAGGAGCTGCTTGGGGTCCTCGATCTTCGTCCTGGTCTTCGCCTGGATGGCGCCCAGTGAGAGCAGGAACCGGACGTCCGTTTCCACCACCTTTTTATTCAGACGGGACGCGGGAATCAGATTCATCATTCCGCCCAATCGCTCCCGGCTTTCATAAATATCCACTGCATACCCCATCTGTGCCAGTGCCGCGGCTGCAGCTAGCCCTGCCGGGCCGCTGCCGATGACTGCCACACGCATCCCATTCGGTGCCGGGGTTGAAAACTCGGGGATGCCTCCCAGACCTTTTGCCATCTCAACCAGGGTTGCCTGAACCAGCGGGATGTTGATCGCCCCGTCGAATTTCTTGTGTGTACAGGCTGCCATGCAGAGCGTGTCCGGACAGACCATCCCGCATACGCCTCCCAGCGGATTGTTGCGAATGATCTCGGCGGCCGCACGCCGAATGTCCGAGGGATTCCCAACGCGGGCGGCCATGATGAAGTCGAAAGGTGAGCAATTGGCGGGGCAGGCCTGCTTGCATGGCTTTTCCTCGCAGTACTCGCAGCGGAGCAGTTCAGCTTGGAGCTGGCGTGGGGTCATGATCCGGGAATCGATCTTTACATTCTTTTTCATGATTTACCTCTGTGATTGGACGAGCCTGGGAATGGCAGCCACATACTGTGAATCTCATTATAGCATCCGGTCTCGATGCAATCAGTGAAGAAACTCCATATCGCCCATGCGATATGTCATATTATCAGCCAGTGTTACAGAAATCGGGGGAAGAAGCCGTTTTGAGGTCAGGGCAGCTTCAATTCGTCCAGGCCGCCCAGCTTTTCAAGATCTTCCGGCAGGTCGAGATCGAGCTCCAGGCCAGGCGAATTTGCGATCTTCAATGTCGCCCCGGCGAGCCTGGCGCGTTCACAGTGTCGATTGAACGAGCCTGGGCCAAAACTAAAGTCCAATAACCCCACCGGGCTGATGAAAAGACCGTTTGTCCCATCCTTCTTGCGGTCAGGGGCAATTACGACCACTGGTGGATTCTTGCCGAGATTGATCAGAATGCGGATATCTTTTGATTCGACCAGGGGCAGATCTGCAGGCAGGATCAAGATGGCGTGAGCCGCATGAGCTCCTGCCACTGCCATCGCGCGGTTTAGCGCAGTGTTCAGTTGGGGTGCATGATCTTCGAGTAGAGTGCGCGCCCCCAGATTGCGAGCAACGGACAGAGCAGCCGGATCCCGGCTGATGACCAGGGTACTGCTGATTTCGGGAATTTCGGAAAGTTCGGTTAATGTATGTTCGAGTAAGCGTCGGTTCAGGCGGGTTCGTTGGTCTTCGGTAAGTACCCCGGCGAGACGGGATTTCCCATGCCTCAGAGGTTTGACGGGGACGATAGCCCAGATAGTCATGTCGTTCTCTGAACACAGTTTAACACATCTTGGGCCAATCGGCGTCGGTCTTCGCGAGTTTTCATCAGGGTGTCGGTCAAGAATGTCCTTACTCCGACCTCTTTGGCGAGAGCGGCATCTAGAGTGTCCATGACAAAGGCGGAAAGGAGATCCCCGTAGTGTCGGGCTACTGCCAGAGCGGAGGGCTGGATCCCCAACTCCGCGTACATTTTGGCAGCAGGCCCTTTCACAGTTTTCCCCGCAATGATCGGGGATATGGCCACTGCCTTCTTGCGGTTTAGGGCAGGGCGGATGCCTCCCACGGCCAGGATCGGATTAATGCTTACCCAGGGATTGGATGGGCAGATCACAATTGCATCGGACTGGTCGATCGCCTCCAAGACGCCTGGTCCTGGTCGGGCCGCCTCAATGCCTGCGTAACGGAACCCTTTGACCACCGGTTCACACTGGCGGTGAACAAAGTACTCCTGGAAAGGCAATTCACCCATGTCCATCGTCTGGACCATGGTACGAACAGGCTGGTCACTCATCGGTAGGATGGTCTGGGGGATGTTCCAAATGCAGCAGAAATCATGCGTGATCCGACTGAGCGGCTGGCCTTCGTGAAAACGTCGGCTACGCTCCAGATGGGTCGCAAGATCAAGGTCGCCAAGCTGGAACCAGTCCGGCCCTCCCAGGCTGTGCAGGTTCTCCAAAGTGCGGAATGTCTCGCCCTGGCGGCCCCAGCCGGTCTCGGGATTGGCTAACCCCGCCAAGGTATAACAGACCGTGTCCAGGTCAGGACAAATGAATAGCCCCAGGTGTTCAAAATCGTCTCCGGTATTGACGACTACGGTTAGATCTCCTGGGGGCAGGAGCTGGGCGAGACCGTCGGACAGCCTTGCGCCACCGACGCCGCCGGCTAGGGCGACAATTTTCATTCGTTGTTTTTCTTCATTGTTGTTACGGATAAATATCGTTCTTGACCGGGAACATCATACATAACGTACGATTTCCGAAAGGGATTTTCTGGGAGGTGGCTCCGGGTGGTCACGCGGGTAACCGAGGAACACCATCGCCTGCGGCTCCCATTCGGAGGGCAGGTCGAGAGCCTGCCGGGTTTCAGCTTGTGCGAAAAGCGGCCAGCAGATCCACGTCCCGCTCAGCCCCTCGGCCTCGGATGCTAATAGGAGTTGCAGCCCGGCTGCGGCTACGGACTGCCGGCCCATTTCCGCTTCGATCTCCTTACGGGAAGCGTCTGGTTGGGTTTCCACCTGAGTCACATCCCGGCAGAGCAGGATCGCGAGAGGGGCATCGTTTGTCCGCCGGATCGTCCGCTCCACCCGCGTCTGGATTTCAGCCGGTGCCGACCCGTCCGCGATCATATCCGCCGCGAGCTTTTTCGAAATGGCTTCTGCCAGGTGCCATCTTGCTTCGAGGCTGGCCAGGATCACAATGCGCCAGGGTTGCCGGTTGTGGGCGGATGGAGCGTAGGTGGTCGTTTCCAGGACGCGCAGCAGAACCTCTTCCGGTACCTTCTGTGGCAAATAATGCCGGACCGAGCGCCTGGAACGCAGGAAAGTGTGCAGGTCGCTGCTCATCCGTGTGCGTCCACTTTGATCGGGAGGATTTTGTAGATGACGCGCTTTTCACCCGGCTTGCGGTGCTGGTATTTCGGGATCCCATGATATTTGAATGACAGGGCATCGATGTGTGCATCCGCGCCTTGGTTTGTGATCTCGGCCACTTTCCCCTGGATCTGCAGATACCGGTAGGGGTCGTCGGGATCCGCGATGCACAAGGCGACCCTCGGACGGGCGCGCATATTTCGATCCTTCACCCGCCCTTCAGCGGTGTTGATCAGGATGTACGTCCCGTCTGTGCTGAACCAGACGGGGGTCACTTGCGGCGCACCATCCGCCATCAGGGTCGCCAGATATACAAATGCTTTTCTTTGATCTTTCAGGAGGTCCAGGTGTGAATCGGGGATCGTATTCATGCATCATCCTTGGGTCGCGGAATGTGAATCGCCCGCATCCTATTTTGGTTATGAAATGCGAGGATTGCTTGAGTTTCCTGCTCTGTGCACCCCAGCAGGAGTTTGATCTCGGTATCGTGTTTTAAGGTATCCAACGTCACGATCAGGCCAGTGAGTGTACGGTACCCTGCGGTACCCATCCAGACATCGATCCCCTCGCCGTCCGGCGAGTGCGTCCCTTCCAGGTAGCCGTAATCCAGAGGGTAAATGCTATCCGGATAGATGGGATGGCGTGAACCTTTTGGTCGGTCGATGTATAATTTCTCCTCGGCGGTGAGCTGGTCAAGCCGCTCCCAAAAATCGTCCTTCACGAATCGGTCAACCTTTCGGTCCTGTTTATCGGCATAAGTTCGATAAGGTTCGTTCCTCGGGCTTCCAAAGATGAATCAAACAACCGCTTTGCCATTTTTGTAAAAAAGATCCCCGTCCACTCTGATTTCGGCATCGTTCATGTCGCAAAGCATATCCCAATGGATGCCGGAGTCGTTCTTGGATCCGGACTCCGGGTAGCCTGCCCCGGCTGCCAGGTGAATCGTGCCGCCGATCTTCTCGTCGAAAAGCATGTTTTTGGTAAAGCGGGTGATCCCGTAGTTGGTGCCGATGCCAAACTCGCCCAGGTAACGCGCTCCCGCATCCGTATTCAGCTGCGTGGTCAGGAGCTCCTGGTTTTTGGTAGCGGTCTCCTTGACGATCCGACCCTTCTCGAACCACAGCTCGATATCGGTGACTTCCTGGCCGTACTCGATGGCTGGATACTTGAAGCGCACCCAGCCTTCCACCGAGTCTTCGACCGGGCCGGTAAAGATCTCTCCGTCCGGAAAGTTGTACTTCCCGGCGCAGGGGATGAAGGCACGCTCCTTGATGGACATCTTCAGGTCGACATGGGTGCCCTTCAAAACCACCTTCTCGCGGCCATGGAACCAGTCGACCCATTTCTGCTGTTCCTGGCCGGCTTTTTTCCAGAAAGCTACCGGGTCGTCCTCGTTGAGCATGCCGGCCGCGAAGACAAACTCGCGGTAATCCGCCAAGCACATATCGGCTTCCTGAGCCATAGCATGGGTGGGATAGACGGTCAGGCACCAGCTCAACTCGCGTTTGGCAGCCCGCTCTAGGAATACCTTTTCGAGGGGTGCACCAGCCCGGCTGTTGCGGGCGATGCGCCTACCATCTGTGCCGGATAGCGAACGGGTGTTGTGTTCGGACCAGATACTCAGAGTGGCGTCAAAGGTTTCGGTCGTCAGCTTGCGGATCGGGGAAACGTAATCCAGCTGGGCATCCGAGGCATATTTGTAGAAAATCTCTTTCGCCCCCGGTGTGGCCGTCGAGATGAAGACGTGCACACCAGCCTTGATCGCCTCCTCGTAAACGGCCAGGGTCAGCTCTTCGGCCAGCGGGTGCGTGAGTATCTCAAATTGCTGATTGGTTTTAAGTTCCAGGGAATAATGTGTCAGCACCCTGGCGAGCTTGGTAATGCGTGGATCGGGCACGGTCGATGTCTCCTTTCGATTCTAGATAGGGGGCTTATCGAAATAGATCCTGCTCCTCCGGACGGATGATCTCGGTCAACGAACTCTCTCTCAGGGGATAGGGAAAACCGCGGGCGCGAACAATCGGTGTGCCCTCAGCTGCCTGACCGATCACCAGTGAGGCAGCTGCAGCCAGTTCATCCGCTGCGCCGACGAGGGTAATTTTCAGATGGTAGCCGAAAAGATCCTCCCAGCCGCGTTCGTCGACAATCCCAGGGACGCCGGACAAGCCGATGGCAACACCGACCGTGCCCAGCCGCCAGGGACGTCCGTGCGAGTCGATGATCAATACGCCCAGGTGTGTGCCCGTTTTCGCTTCAAGCTTTGCACGGATCTCTGCCGCGGAACGATCCGGATCCTCCGGGAGTAACAGCACCCAGTCCTCAGGTTTCCCGCCTTCGCCTTTTACGTTGGAATGATCGATCCCGGCACTGGCGCATATAAATCCTAGCCGGTGTTCGACGATGATGGTCCCTGACCTAACCCGCAGCACTTTTCGGCTTTCACGCAGGATCAATTCGGCCAGGCGGGGGTCCTTTGAACTGCGCTCGGCCAGTTCTACCGCAGCTTGACCCGGAATAACGTCCTTGAGATTGACCAGCCGGCCTTCCGCCTTGGAGACAATTTTTTGAGTGAGGATGAGAATGTCCTCATCTACTAATGTCAGGTTGGCAGCGGCTAACCCGGTTAGAAGAATATCCGCCAGGTTATCTCCTGGGCGGATCAGAGGCAGGTCGGGCAGGGGGGTCAGCGTGAGTGTCATGGCTATCTCGTGTCACGGGGGACTCCGGTGATGCGGATGCCGGCGGACAGCGTGCCGTGCTGTTTGTTGATGCCGATCAAGATGGAGGGCAGACCCTCCACCACCACCGAGTTTTCGAGCGGTCCCGCATCCCAGCCGGTCAGCCCAGCTGCTTCGACCAGCTTGAGGGCTTCGCTACGGGCCTCCTTGCTGCTGCCCGTCACCAGCACATCGCTTTCGATCGGATCGTCGTGCAAAAGCGACCCGTACGAGATCGTGTGAAAAGCCGAAGCGATCTGGACCCCTTCGCCGAGGATCTGGTGCGCCTCCTGGGCTGCGCTGCCGGCCGGTGGCATCTGCACCTTGGTCGTTTTGGGCGGGACGAGTGGAACGGTTACGTCGATCAATACCTTTCCTCGCAGTTCCTCCCGGACTGACTCCAGGGTTTGGCGGTGGGCGCTGTAAGGGACGGTCAGAACAACCAGGTCGGCCTTTTTTGCGGCGAGGCTATTGCTGGTGCCTTCGATGACCGCTTTGCCGCCCAGCAGTTCGCAAAGCTCCAAAGCTGTGGTGTGCGCCTTGTCCTCGACCCGTGAACCGATCAACACCCGATATCCGGCCTTTGCCCAACGGTAAGCCAGGCCTTTGCCCTCTTTCCCGGTTCCCCCCAGGATCCCGATGGTTAACAGGATAGGTGAGGTCATATCAATTTACCTCGAATCAATGAAGATTCCAAGGATCAAGTCCGTTCCTTGGGACAGAAAGACTGAGCCCCTCAAGGAGGCGTGGCATATCGGCGGGTAATTCATACGCCGAAACCGAATTGAACCGGATCCGGCAATTCGACGCCGCGGGCAGCCATCTCGAAGATGGTCTGGTAGGCCGCCTCTCGCAGGTAGGTTTCGCCGCTATACATGGCCTGATAGAGGGCCCCGAAGACACCTTCCATGGGCATCATGCGCAGGTAGGTCAGCGCACCCAGGCGCTCCTCTTCGGTCCCGGCTTTAAGAGCACCCAGCAGGAGGTCGATGGGTGTTTTGTCCGGAGAGATGCCCAGGCCCTGCTTGCCAGCGTAGGCAATCAACCAGGGCGATTCAGAGGGGATGGGGAGGTGTTTGGGTATAGAGGGGTTGGGATGCAGGTGAAATTCAACGATCTCGACGGCGGCATTACGGACCGCCCATTGGTCATCTTCTACCTGCATTTTGGCCAGGAGCTCTTCCGCCCAGGGTTGCGAGATTCGTCCCAACCCGTAGGCGGCTGCCCGGCGGACCATCAGGTCGTCCTTCATGAGCGCTCCCTCCCGGAGCATGGCATGCCCTTCTCCGGGGTGGTTGGCCAGGGCTTCAGCAGCGGCCTTGCGTGAGTCTTCGTCTCCATGCAGGAGCACAGCGCCTACAGTATCCAAAGCTTCCGCAGTCCCGATATTGACGAGCGCTAGGCAGGCAGCCCTTCGTACGGTCGGGCTCATGTTCGCCAGCAATCCAGCCAGATCTTTTGCAGCCTTGACATCCTGAAGAGCACCGCAACCAAGGGCAACCAGCTGGAGCAGCTCGCCGGACTGTTCGGTGAGCAGCTGGCGCAGGAGGGAGGCGATACTTGGATCTCCACTTTGAACGAAGGCGGCCAGGGCTTGTCCGCGCAGGCCGAGCGGTTGTCCTTCGTGCTTGAGCAGCTCCACCATTTTGGACATCACCCTTCCCCGCCAGGGCGCTTGGCGCGGTGAATCCCGCAGCCAACGTGCGATGGTCAGCAGGTTGCGGGAGAGCGGGCGATCCGGTTTGGCGAGCAGGGCCGTGGCTAACGAGGAAGCATCCCCGTGAGCAGCGAAATACTGCATTGAAAGGAATTTCCCGATCCAGGGCGGCTGTTCGAGCAGGGATTCGGGTTTGTAATTGATCAACGCTCGTCCAGCCAGATATCCACCGAAAACAGGGTGCGAGAACCGCATCCGGTTATTGCGATGCTGGGTGAGTAATCCGCTGTCAACCATTTTGCTGATCAAGCCTAGGGAAGGAGCCTGTTGTTTCTGCTGTTTCTTGGCCTTTTTGCCTTTGTTCCCTTCGGAGCTTTCTGGCACAGCCACGGGTTCAGGAGGTTCGAAGGATTTGATCCAATCACGGGCCTGGTGCGGGTCAAAAATGGGCTCCGTGGCGAGATCGAGCTGCAGGGCAAGCATTTCGAGCGCTTCACGAGGCGAATTCGCGGGTGTGAGCCGGCGCAGGTGCGTTTCCAGAGCATCTATCGGTCGCGGGCCGCGTGTATCCCCGGCGTATGCCCCCCAGGCTTCCAGGGTCAGCTCGAGGGGGGTTAAGTACAGGCTATCCGTGATCAGCCAATTGTTGACCAGCAGGGGATCAATATGGCTCGGACCCGCCACCTGTGCCCAGGTCTCGGTCGCCACGTATCGGTTCCACAGGTCGCTCCACCTTTCCAGGAACTTCATGCGCTGGTCGGGCGTCCAGGCTGCCAGTGAGAAGGGGATGAAGTTCAAGCTGACCAATCCGTCCAAATATTCCGGCGATGATGTAGTCACCATGCGGGTTTTTGGATAGGATCGTTTGATGGACTTGATAAACTCCACGACCTCCTTGAGAGCCTCAGGGGTCAACTCATCGGTCCCGTCTAACAGCACCAGGGCCCGGCCGTCCTCGAACGCGCCGCGGACCATATCGGGGATATGTGCGACATCAAAAACTGCAGCTTGATTCGAGATGAACTCGATGATCGGGTTGAGCGATTCATCTCGCTTAATCGGAAGATTGAGGTCGGCCACATGCATCAGGAAGGGCAAGGTATCCTCAGGCAGCCCGAGACCGCTTTCGCGGCGCGCCAGGCAGGAGGCGAGATGGGCGAGGGCGACGGTTTTTCCCATCCCGGGCTGGCCCGTCAGAACGATGTCCGAGTTACCGGAAAGCGCCTGAGCCAGGGTTAGGGTCGGAGCGTAGTATATTCCTGCCAGCTCCGGCCAGGCAGGTAGATAGGGAACTGCGGTTTCGGTGATGTCCTCCAGGTAAAGCGGGCTGCCGGGTTCGATGCGCGGCGGTGGAGCGAGCAGTAGAGGCGGCTGGATGATTTCATCCAGAGAGAAGAGAGATGAGGCAAGGTGCCAGCCCTGGGCTTGGGTCAGCACCTTACGGCGATAATGCTCTTCGATCGCACTGGAGGCCCGCGCTTTTTCCTTCGCTTCGGCCTGTCTGGCGCGTATGGTCTCGCCGATCTGATCGAGAATCGGACGCAGCGCCATGACAATCCACCAGAAGATGGAAGCCACGATAATACCTAACCAAAAGGATATGTCATCGATGTGGGATAAGCTGAAGCGCATAGGGCACCTGAGATTCGTCTAACCGCTGAACAGGATGCGACCGCAAGACGGGCAGAAGGCTATCTGGCTTGCAGAGCGCACCGTCTGAGCCTGCGCCGGGGTCAACCGCGAGCCACAGGCATCACAGGTATTCTCGCTGATCGTCACTACTGCTACCCCGCGGTGCTGCTGGCGGAGCCGGTCATACAGCTGCAGGCTGTCTGTGGTGAGCACGGATGCCAGGGCGCTGCGCTCGGTAGAGAGGCGTTGGAGCTCTTTCTCCAGTGTCTTTTGTTCCTGTTGCAGGCCGAGGTTTTGCTCCGCCCTCGTGGCACGTGCCTTCTGCAGGTCGGACTGCAGGCTTGCGACCGTTTTTTCTGCTTCTTCCATCCGCACCATCGCCTCCAGGAGCTGGTCTTCGAGCTCGCTCTCTCGGCGCTTCAGGGAGGTCGCATCGCTTTGCAGATCTTGAAGTTCTTTGGGATTGTGCACCTTTCCGCTGTACAGGCTGGATTCGGTCTGCTCAATTTTAACCTTCTGATCCTTTACGACCGCCTCCGCTTGGTGGAGCGCCAATTCGGCTGACTTGCATCGGCCTTCGGCAGCCTGGACCTGTTCGCTGAGCTGGTGCAGGGCCAGATCGTCCTCCAATTTTGCTTGAACGACCTTCAGCTGGTCCCGGATCTGGTCCATCTGGTGGTCGATCAACTGGAGCCGATAGAGACTCAGCGTTTGACTCATATTTAGATTATATACCGATTGGGAAATTCACAGGCATATTTTTCGAGGAGGCAAAAAGCCCGCCGACATCCTCGTCGGTGGGTTCGGTGCTCATCCATATTGCGCCGTAAAACCCCGAACTTCAAGTCTGAGGATAAGCACAAAACTGGACAAATGTAGGATGCTAAGAATAGGACCTGACAAGTCCCAGGTTCGGTGGATCAACCGGTCCACCGGTAAACCTTGGACCGTTGCACTGCCGCAGGGTGGGAACCGCCCGAACGTACAGGCCGATGGAGAGCATGCGAGACCTGATTTCAGGCAACACCCGTTGAAGTTGGAAGCCTCCGCTTGAGCGGTGGGGTAGTTCATTGTGTTGGCAGGTTAAAGTAGTTATACACTGCCCGGGATATGTCCCCATACATGTGATTGATCCCGAGATGGGTCGTCGGATCCTCCCAAATGATCTGGTTTGGATGGTAGCTATAAACGCTCAGGATGTAGTTGCCACCCGGTGTGTAGATGATGGCTGCGTCGCAGACCGTGTGCATGACCCCCGTCAGGTCTGTCACCCAACCATGCTGATGGGCAACCGCCGTTCCATCCGGGACGCCGGTCTCGAGAAGTACACCGACCTTATCCAGCTCCAGGGTTTGGATCATCTGCTGACAGGCGGCTTGGTCGATCTGGCCAGGAAAAGCTGCAACCAGTGCTCCCCCGCCAACCTGCGAACACTGATAGATGTCTTCGAGCAGCATCCCCATATCGGCAGGCGTGGTTTGTTTGTGGGTGTCCGGGTTGGTGTTGATGTCCGGCCGGGAGTTGCCAGGCGTATTGAATAGCTCCAGCACCGGAGCGCCAGAGAAGAAGTAACCCGCCAAAAATGTGTTAGCAAGGCCCAACTTCTTCATGGTTTCACTGACCAGCAGCGGTCCGCGCGCCTTATTAATGCCCTCCATCAAAGCATCGGCAGCAGTGTTGTCTGACAGGGTGTCGGCAGCGGTGTTGTCGGAAAGCGTGATCATGTTCTGCAGCAGGGCGCTGGTCGATGGATCAAGCTTACTGTTGTAATACAGGTAGGTCGTGACCATGATCGGGATCATGATGGTACCGGAGGCCCCGAAGGATATCTCCGGTGACAGAGAGACATCCTGTCCTGCTTGGGTGGCAAAGTGTAATTCCTGAGCGGTCTGGAGATCGAGGAAGTAGAGATCGACCAGGCCGTTAAATCCATTCGCGGCGATGATCGATTTAAGCTGGACCTCGAGCTGCTGCAAGGATGGCCGGCCCGGAGCGGTCGATTGAGAGGAGAGGATCACCTTCCGGTCCGTCGGCGACTGCATAGCGCTCTCGATCAAGGTGACCGCCCGGTCGATGTCCAGGTTCTGGCCTGGCGTGCCAGGATTGTAATTCGAGCTGCCTGGGATCGGCTGGGCCGGGATCGAGGGTTGATCATAACGGGAGGCGATCTCGTCACGCAGGTAATCCCGAAGGCGTTGTTCCGAATACGTGGCCACGAGCGGGATCTGACTGGCAGCAGATCGACGATTCCACAGATAATCCCAGAACCCTCCCCAGAAAGAGGAGCCGGTCCGCTGCAAATCGGCGGCGGCGAGCATGCTGTCGGTATTAAGCTGGAATCCGATCACGTTTGGGGCCAGGTCGATGACTGCTGACCCGTAATCCAATTCGACCGGGATGGAATACACCTGCAGGAGCCTTTGTTCAGCGGTCTGCGGGTCTGTCCCGCCCACTGACACACCTGCAATGGTCATGTCCGGTGGATAGTCCGCGCGCAGCAGGCTATAGCGCACCAACTGGAAGGTTGTCAAAATTACTGCCAATATAGCGAAGAGCAGGGAAGCTCCCCGCAGGATCAGCGAAGAACCTCGCAATCTCACTGGATCTCCATGATTGTTCTACCGATCGGGGAATTCTTAATATTCGACAAAAGAGTATAACACACTCCGCAGGTGGGATATGCCGCACGCATTGCCTCAAGTTAAATGTTACTCTAGGTAGGGTCGTTGCCTCAAGAAGAATGTTACCCTACGGCAGAGAGAAAAGAGCTGCCGGAGGAGAACATGATGAGTCGACGAAGCAAGCGGGA
>Ga0187877_1000929_pt1 | contig 33457 bp, 23 predicted proteins | sample June2016WEW_17_1_3_FD_132430 | JGI IMG/M metagenome (GOLD analysis project Ga0187877, IMG submission 132430) | Peatland microbial communities from SPRUCE experiment site at the Marcell Experimental Forest, Minnesota, USA - June2016WEW_17_100 | ecosystem: Environmental > Terrestrial > Soil >...
TCCGGTCTGCCAGTTCACGGAGCCTCCGGCTCCGTGAACCTGGTGCGGTCGGAACACCGGGCCAGAGGCCCGGCTAACCGGCAGACCAGAGGTCTGCCCCACCCTCCCACCTGAACAGTTACCTTTCCGGAAGGACTGAATTTCCGTAATCGGTCAGTGGAGGCGGAGACGGAGTCGCCGGCGGACCCCTCACCCCAGCCCTCTCCCCTTCCGAAGGGGAGAGGGAGAAGCGTCGGCAGACTCTTGAATCGCCAGGGGCCTCCGGTTCTTCAAGCCGCTACGGAGAATTCCCTCTCCCCATCCGATGGGGTGAGGGGCCTGCCCGCGATCTCGCCTCCGCCTTCACTGAGAAGGTGTGAAAAAAATGGAAAAGCGGGAAAAAACCATGCAAATCTCCCAGGAAAATGCATGGTAATTTGTCGGGAAATCAATTTTTTCACACCTTCTGAGGCCTTACGAATTTCCATCGATTTTCCTCGGGTCAGCCTTGAAAGTCCTCGAAGAGTCAGTTAATATGGCTTGATTGCGGAGTGATTCGTGACGACGGCGGTCCGTGCCGGCGCACGGTTGAGCGTGGTCATGCGCGCATGAATTTTGCCAGTTACGAAGTCGGTAACTTCTACGACGAGATGCTGACGGGCCCGAATGCGGCCCGCGCTTGCGCGCACAACCTGATGCAGGGCATCCAATCGCTGGGGCCGGGTGAGTTTGCGCGGCGGCAAGCGGCCGCCGAGCGCGCGTTGATGCAGATGGGGATTACGTTCAACGTGTATGGGGAGCAGGCCGGGGTGGAGAAGATCTTCCCGTTCGACATCGTTCCGCGGATTATCCCGGCCGCCGAATGGGGCTGGTTGGAGAAGGGCCTCAAGCAACGGATTCACGCGCTGAACCTGTTCATCAACGATCTTTACCACGATCAGGAGATCCTCAAGGCGGGCGTCGTGCCGCGCGAGATCGTCCTGACGGCGAAATCCTACCGCCGGCAGCTCGCCGGCTGGGACCCGCCGGGGGGCATCTGGTGCCATATTACGGGCACGGACCTCGTGCGGCACAGTGACGGGCAGATCTACGTGCTGGAGGACAACCTCCGCTGTCCCTCCGGAGTTTCCTACGTGCTGCAGAACCGGCAGGTGATGAAGAGCCTTTTTCCCGAGGTCTTCGCGGCCTCCAAGGTGCGCCCGGTGGACAACTACCCACTGAAGCTCCGCGACATGCTGGAGTTTCTGGCGCCGGACGCCGTTGGCACGCCGCACGTGGTGCTGCTGACGCCGGGGAGCTACAACTCCGCATACTTCGAGCACTCCTTTCTGGCCCAGCAGATGGGCGTCGAACTGGTCGAAGGGCGCGACCTGGTGGTCGAGGACAGCCAGGTGCTGATACGCACCACGAACGGCTTTGAGCGGGTGGACGTGATTTACCGGCGGATCGACGACGATTTTCTCGATCCGAAGTGCTTCCGGGCCGATTCGATGCTGGGCGTGCCGGGCCTGATGGAGGCCTGCAAGGCCGGCAACGTCGCGCTGGCCAACGCTCCCGGCACCGGCGTCGCCGATGACAAAGTCGTCTATGCGTACGTGCCGCGCATCGTGAAGCACTATCTGGGGGAGGAAATCATCGTGCCGAACGTGCCGACCTACATCTGCGCCGAGGAAAAGGACCTGCGCTACACGCTGGAGAACCTGGACAAGCTGGTCGTCAAAGCCGCCAACGAATCGGGCGGCTACGGGATGCTGGTCGGCCCACACTCGACGAAAGCGGAGCGCGCGGAGTTCGCGGAGAAGGTGAAGGCCGATCCGCGCAACTACATCGCTCAGCCCACGCTGGCGCTGTCCCGCGTGCCGACGATCTGCGCGGATCATCTGGAAGGCCGGCATGTGGACCTGCGTCCCTACATTCTCTACGGGAAAGAGATTTTCGTCCTGCCCGGCGGCCTCACGCGGGTCGCCCTCAAGCCGGGCTCGCTCGTGGTGAATTCCTCACAGGGCGGCGGCAGCAAAGACACGTGGGTCCTGGCGGATTCGCCGGCGGTCGAGCGCAAAGAGGCCAAGGGCCGCGCCGAGCCGGTCCTGGAAGGAGGTTTGCCCTAATGCTCAGCCGCGTGGCCGATTCGGTCTATTGGATGAGCCGCTACATTGAACGCGCCGAGAACGTGGCGCGGTTTGTGGATGTGAACCTCCAGCTCATGCTCGACGCGCCCGAGGGCCAGGACCAGCAGTGGGACCCGCTGGTGGCCATCACGGGCGACCACGCGGAGTTTGCCCGGCGTTATGGCGCCGCCACCGAGAGCAACGTCATCAAGTTCCTCACCTTCGACGGGGACAATCTCAACTCGATCTTTTCCTGCGTGCGCGCGGCGCGGGAAAATGCCAGGAGCGTTCGCGAGATCATCTCCTCCGAGATGTGGCTCCAGTTGAACCGGTTCTACCTAATGTTGAACTCCGCCGCGCAGGGAAGCGGCCGGCTGGACCAACACGAGGGCTTCTACGAACAAGTCAAGCAGGCCAGCCATCTCTTCAGCGGCATCACTGACGCCACAATGGCGCGGTCCGAGGCGTGGCACTTCAGCCGGCTGGGGCGGATGGTCGAGCGCGCCGACAAGACCTCGCGCATCCTGGACGTGAAGTATTTCCTGCTGCTCCGCTCGGCCCAGGACGTGGGCACAGCGTTTGACGACATCCAGTGGGTTGCCGTGCTCCGCTCGGCTTCCGCCTTCGAGATGTATCGCAAGCGCCATGGCCGGATTTCGCCCCGCGGGGTCGTGGAATTCCTGATGCTCGACCGGGAGTTTCCGCGCGCGATCCAGTTTTGCCTCCTGGCCGCCCGCGATTCACTCCACGCCATCAGCGGCACGCCGCTGGGCACCTTCCGCCATGCGCCCGAGAAACTGCTCGGCCAGCTCTGCTCGGACCTTGCCTTTGCCGCGGTGGACGAGGTGATGCAGCACGGCCTGCACGAGTATCTGGACGAATTGCAGACCAAACTCAACCAGGTCGGCCAAGGCATCGTCGAGACGTTCTTCGCGTTCAAAACTCCGCGGCCGGGCAGGAAAACAGCCCGCGTCCCCGCGCAGTAAGCGGCGAGTTGCCCAAGCCATGTCCATCCACATCGCCCTCCACCACCAGACACACTACCGCTACGACCGGCCGGTGGGCCTTGGCCCGCAGGTCGTGCGGTTGCGGCCCGCCCCGCATTGCCGCACGCGCATCCTGAGCTATTCGCTGCGCGTCACGCCCGCCAAGCACTTTCTGAACTGGCAGCAGGATCCGCAGTCCAACTACCTGGCCCGCCTAATCTTCCCGGACCAAACCCGTGAGTTGCTGGTCGAGGTGGACCTCGTCGCCGAGATGGCGGTGTTCAACCCTTTCGACTACTTCCTCGAACCCCAGGCGGAGCGTTTTCCGTTCAAGTACGACAAATCGCTGGATCATGAACTGGCGCCCTTCCAACTCCAAGACCCGCCCACGCCGCTCTTCGTCAAGTTCCTGGGCGAGGTAAAGCGCGAACTGCTCGGGCGCGCCGGCAACGCCGCCGAGACCCAGGACCAGCGCCCGCGAACCAATGACTTCCTGGTCGCCCTGAACCAGCGGCTTTGGCGTGACATCAAGTATCTCATTCGCCTGGAACCCGGCGTCCAAAGCCCCGAGGAGACGCTTGAGGAAGGCAGCGGCTCGTGCCGCGACTCGGCCTGGTTGCTCTGCCAGTTGCTGCGCCACCTCGGGCTGGCCGCGCGGTTTGTGAGCGGCTACCTCATCCAACTCACGGCGGACGTGAAGTCACTGGACGGCCCAAGCGGACCGGAGCGCGATTTCACCGATTTGCACGCCTGGTGCGAGGTCTATCTGCCCGGCGCCGGCTGGATCGGCCTGGACCCGACCAGCGGCCTGCTGGCTGGGGCGGGCCACATCCCGCTGGCCGCGACGCCCGATCCGCAAAGCGCGGCGCCCATCACCGGCGTCGTGGAGGCGTGCAAGTGCGACTTGAGCTTCGACATGAAGGTCGCGCGCATTCACGAATCGCCGCGCGTCACCAAGCCCTACACCGAGGAGCAGTGGCGCGAGATCGAATCGCTGGGCCGCCGGCTCGACACCGACCTCGCCCAAGCGGACGCGCGCCTGACGATGGGCGGCGAGCCGACCTTCGTCAGCATCGACGACATGGACGGGCCGGAGTGGACCACGCTGGCGCTCGGTCCGATGAAGCGCCGTTTGGCCGACAGTCTCATCAAGCGTCTCAAGGGCCGCTTTGCCACCGGGGCGTTGCTGCATTACGGCCAGGGCAAGTGGTATCCGGGCGAATCGCTGCCGCGCTGGGCCTTCGCCTGCTATTGGCGCAAGGACGGACAGCCGATTTGGGAAAGCGAATCGCTCTTCGCCGACGAAGCGAAAAACTACGGTTTCGGGGAAAAGCGCGCCGAGGAATTCATGTACGCGCTGGCAGAGCGTCTGGGGTGCGGCGGCAAGTGGGTCATGCCGGCATTCGAGGACGCCTGGTATTACCTCTGGAAAGAGCGCCGGCTGCCCACAAACGTGGACCCCTTCAAGTCCAACCTCAAAGAGGAAGAGGCGCGCGCCCGGCTGGCCAAGGTCTTCGAGCAGGGCCTCGACAAGACCGTCGGCTTCTTGCTGCCGCTGCGCCACGCCGAGGCGGAGGGCGCGCCCGGCTGGGTCAGCGGGCCGTGGTTTCTGCGCCCCGAGCGGTGCTACCTCATCCCCGGCGATTCGCCCATGGGTTTGCGTCTGCCGCTGGATTCTCTGCCCTGGGCTGGCGCCGGCGATCAGCCTGCCATTATCGAACGCGATCCCCTCCAAACACGCCTGCCGTTGCCGCCCCGCCAGGCCTTTTTGGCGGCGTCCCGCCGGAGCCCCGCCGAGGCCCGCGAGACCCTCGCCAATCGCCCGGCCGATTTGGGAACGGCCGCCGATTCCCGGTCCCCGTTCCGTGAACCGAGGCGCGGCGAATCGGCCGCGTGGATCGTGCGGACGGCGCTCTGCGTCGAGCCGCGCCACGGGCGGCTGCACGTCTTCATGCCGCCGGCGGCCATCCTGGAGGATTATCTCGAGTGCCTCGCCGCCGTCGAAGACACCGCCGCGCGGCTGGACACGCCGGTGGTCATCGAGGGTTACACGCCGACGCATGACCCGCGGTTGAACGTGCTCAAGGTGACGCCCGATCCCGGCGTTATCGAGGTCAACATGCATCCGACCTCCTCGTGGGATGAAATGGTCCGGCAGACGGAAGGACTCTACGAAGAAGCGCGGCTTTCGCGGCTGGGGACCGAAAAATTCATGCTCGACGGCCGCCACACCGGCACCGGTGGCGGCAACCACATCGTCCTGGGCGGCCCGACCCCGGCGGACAGCCCGCTCTTGCGCCGCCCGGACCTGCTGCGCTCTTTGGTGACCTACTCTCAGAACCACCCCTCGCTCTCGTTTCTCTTCAGTACGCTCTTCATCGGCCCGACGAGCCAAACCCCGCGCATCGACGAGGCGCGAAACGATTCGCTCTACGAACTTGAAGTCGCCTTTCGGCAGGTCCCGGATCGCGGGCGGTGCGCGCCCTGGCTCGTCGACCGTCTCTTCCGCAACCTGCTGGTTGACGCCACCGGCAACACGCACCGGGCCGAGTTCTGCATCGATAAACTCTATTCGCCCGAGACCAGCAGCGGCCGTCTGGGCCTGCTGGAGATGCGCGCCTTCGAGATGCCGCCCCACCCCCGCATGAGCCTGGCCCAGCAACTGCTCCTGCGCGCCCTGGTGGCCAAGTTCTGGCAACAGCCTTGCCAGAACGACCTCGTCCGCTGGGGCGCCGACATCCACGATCGCTGGATGCTGCCGCACTTCCTCTGGAGCGATTTGGGCGACGTGATCGAAGACCTGCAAACCAGCGGCTACCCGATGAAACTGGATTGGTTCGCGCCGCACTTCGAATTCCGCTTCCCGGAATTGGGCGAGCTCGAGGTGAAGAACCTCCACGTCGAGCTCCGCCAGGCGCTCGAGCCGTGGCACGTGCTGGGCGAAGAATCCGGCCCCGGCGGCACCGCCCGCTATGTGGACTCGAGCCTGGAGCGCGTGCAGGTCAAGGCGCGCGGCCTGGTGGATTCACGCCATGCCATCTGCGTCGGCGGCACCGTCATCCCGCTCCACCCCACCGGCACCAACGGCCAATACGTGGCCGGCGTCCGCTACCGCGCGTGGCAGCCGCCGAGCTGCTTGCATCCGATGATCGGCGTCCACACGCCGCTGGTCTTTGACATCGTGGACACCTGGAACGGCCGGAGCATCGGCGGCTGCACCTACCACGTCGCGCATCCCGGCGGCCGGCACTACGAGACGTTCCCCGTAAACTCCTACGAAGCCGAAAGCCGGCGGCTGGCGCGTTTTTTCCGCTTCGGCCACACCCCGGGGCCGATGCAGCCCCGCATCCCGCCGGCCAACCGCGAGTGTCCATTCACGCTGGACCTCCGGAATGTGTGAGCCAACGGCTGACGGTGCGATCGCGCTCGCCAACGGCTTCGTCAACATGCCCCCCGCCGAAACCCAATTTCACCGCCAGCCGCCCCACGCCGGCGTCGCGTGGGATGAGTCGCGCGCGGCCTCTGGGCAGGTTCGTCCCCAGTGGCAGCCGCTCCTGGCGTCGCTCGAGGCGCTCGGGCGCGACGAACTTGCAATCCGCGCCCAGAACGGCCGCCGCATTTTGCGCGAGCACGGCGCGAGTTGCTTCTCGTCGGACCCGGAGGGAGAGCGTGAAGTGCAGTGGGAACTGGACTACATCCCGTTGGTGGTCGGCGCGGATGAGTGGCGCGAACTGGAAACCGGCCTGGTCCAACGCGCGCGGTTGCTCAATCTCATCCTGGGAGACCTCTACGGCGTGCAGCACCTGGTGCGCGACGGTTTTGTCCCCGCGCCCCTCATTTACGCGAACCCGGCCTATCTCCGGGCCTGCCAGACCGTCCGCGTGCCCGGGGGAAACTACCTCCATCTCTACGCCGCTGAGGTTGCGCGCGGGCCGGAGGGACGCTGGCGGGTGCTGGCGGATCGCACGCAGGCCCCGGCGGGATTCGGCTTCGTATTGGAAAACCGCAGCGTCCTCTCGCGGGTTCTGCCCGAGGTGCTGCGCGCGATGCGCCCGCGTTCCCTTTCGGAGACCTTCCGCATCCGCCGCGAAGCGTTGCGCCGGCTGGCGCCATCCGAAACAGACCACCCGGCCATCGTGTTGCTGACGCCCGGCCCGCGCAGCGAATCCTACTTCGAACACGCTTACCTGGCGCGGGTGTCGGGTTTCACCCTCGTCGAGGGCGGCGATTTGACCGTGCGCGACCGTCGGGTTTTTCTCAAGACCCTGGATGGCCTGCGCCTGGTGGAAGTGATTCTGCGCGGCGTGACCGATGCCTTCTGCGATCCGCTCGCCTTGCGCGGCGAGTCGCTGCTGGGCGTGCCCGGACTCGTCGAAGCCGCTCGCGCCGGCCACGTTTCGGTCGTCAACGCCCTCGGCTCCGGCCTGGTGGAAAGCCCGGCGTTTCTCCCGTTTCTGCCCGGTCTGGCGGCGCATCTGTTGGGCGAGGAGCTGAAACTCCCTTCCGTGGCAACCTGGTGGTGCGGCCAGGCGCGCGAGCAAACACACGTCGAGGAGCACCTCGACGAATTATGTCTCCGCCCCGCCTTTTCAACCGCCGGCCCGCGGACCGGGCCCGGCGGCCTGACAGATGAAAGCCGCACCGAATGGGTCTCCCGGCTGCGCGAGCGTCCGCACGAGTTCGTGGGCCAGGAACAGGTCCGGCTTTCCCGCGCCCCGGCCTGGCCGAGGGATTCCCGGCCGATCACGGTCCGCGTCTTCGTGGTGTTCGACGGACAGGACTTTTTCGCCGTGCCTGGGGGCTTGGCGCACATCATCGAGCAGGACGCCCTGGCGACAGCGCCACTTTCGCTGGCCGGCGGCTGCAAAGACGTCTGGGTCCTGTCCGACGACACAGAAAAGCCGGCGCCTGCGGCCTTGGCCGCGGCGCCCGCCCCCGCCCTCGAACGCCTGGCCTCAGACCTGCCAAGCCGCACCGCCGAGAACCTTTTCTGGCTCGGACGCTACACCGAGCGTCTGGAGCAGCTTCTCCGGCTCTGTCGTTCGGCGGTGGGCCATCTCGCGGATGAATCCGCCAAAGGCCAGTCCGCGGCCTTCGCGGATTTGCTGGGCCGCCTCGGTCTGGCCGGTTCACCGGAAGCCGGCCCTGCCGAGCCCCAACGACTGCAGAAGGACCTCCTGGCGGTTCTTTACGAGAATACCCGAAACCCGGGTGTCCGGGCACTTCTCAGGCGCATCCAGACCTCCAGTTTCAGCGTCCGCGATCGGCTTTCCGCCGACACGTGGTACATCCTGAACCGCCTCAACTCCGATGCCGAGCAGCGCCCCGGACCTCTGCCGCTGGTGCTGGCCGGCTCGCTGCTCAACACGCTCGTGTTGGACCTCGCCGTCTTCAGCGGGATGGAGATGGAAAACATGACGCGCGGCCACGGCTGGGTTTTTCTCGACCTCGGGCGGCGGATCGAACGCGGCGCCGCCATTGCCCGCCTGGTCGAAGCCGCCCTGCGCGGCAGCGGGACGCGCGAGCTGCTGCTGGAATCCCTTCTGGAAATCGCCGACAGTGTCATCACCTATCGCCGGCGCTACTTCGCCGAGCCGCGCCTTGCCGCGGTGCTGGACCTGCTGTTGCTCGAGCCAACCAATCCGCGCGCCTTGGCGTTTCAGCTCAGCGTGCTCCAACGCCACGTTGCCAGCCTGCCCGCCGGACCGAACCCGGAAGGAGTCGCGCAGCTTCAGCAACGTGTGGCGGCGCTGGCCGGGATGTTGGAAGGCTCGCAGGCCGAGGAATTCGACACCGAGCCGGGCATAGCGGCCACGGCCCAGCGGCTGGCCGGCCTTGCCGCCGGCCTGGGTGGTCTGTCCGACCAGCTCACCCTGGTTTATTTCAGTCACATCGTGCCCCGGGTCAGTTGAGATGAAAGCGCAGCTCTTCGACATAACGCACGCCACGACCTACGACTACCAATCGCCGGTAACAGTGGCGCATCATTTGCTGCGGCTGGCGCCGCGGCGGTTGGCGCGGCAGTTCAGGCTCGCGCACGGCGTCTCCCTCGAGCCGGTGGCCGCCTCCTCGAGCAATCACACGGACTACTTTGGCAACGAAGTCGCCTTCGTTATTGTCGAAGGCGCGCACCGGCGCTTGCGCGTCACCGCGCGCAGCCGCGTGGCGGTCGGGGCCGCCTTCATCCCGGACGCCGCGGAGACACCTCCGTGGGAAACCGTTCGCGGCTTATGCCGGAGGGACCTCTCGGTACCGGTCCTGGAGGCCAGCGAATTTACCTTTGCCTCCCCGCTGGTGCCCCTGGATGCGCCTTTCGCCGACTACGCCAGCCAATCCTTCCCCGCCCAACGCGCCATCCTCGACGCGGTGCTCGATCTCACTGCCCGCATTCACCATGACTTCAAGTTCGATCCGACCGCCACGACCGTGGCCGCTCCGTTGGCCCAGGTGCTGGAGCAGCGCCGGGGTGTCTGCCAGGACTTCGCGCATCTGCAGATTGCCTGCCTGCGGGCCCTGGGCCTGCCGGCGCGCTACGTCAGCGGCTACCTCGAAACGACGCCCCCGCCCGGACAACCCAAACTCATCGGGGCCGACGCCTCGCACGCCTGGCTGAGCTTCTTCTGCCCCGGCCTGGGGTGGATCGACGTGGACCCGACCAACAACCTCCTGCCCTCGCTGCAGCACATCACTCTGGGTTGGGGCCGCGATTACGGCGATGTCAGCCCCATCCGCGGAGTGCTCGTCGGCGGCGACGAGCACACCCTGGGCGTCGCGGTGGATGTCGTCGCCCTGGGCGAGGCCGATGACGAAGCGTTGCGCCGAGAACAGGCATGAAAAAGCGGACCTGGTTGCGCCGGGTTGTGCGGCTGGCCGGCGTGTTGGTCGTTCTGGTCGTGGTGGTTTGTTTGTACTGGCTGCGGGGTGCGCTCTATAACCGGTTCGTTCGATTTCCGCGCGAGGAAGCGGCGTGGCAGGCCATCCGCGCGCAACGCCGGCCCGTCGCCGATGACGCGGGTTGGACCGAGTATCGGGGAATCCTCCACAATCACTCCCATCTTTCGCACGATTCCGAAGTGCCGTTCGAGGACATCCTAAAGGCGCTCAAGGCGGCGAGGCTCGATTTCATCTGCCTGAGCGATCATCCCATCCAAGGCCGCGCGGACTTCGCGTTGCAGTGGCGCGGTTTGCATGGCGGAAGGCTCTTCATCCCGGGATTCGAAATGCGGGATGGCATCATGCCCTTTGGGGTGGCCTCCGGCGTGGTATTGAGCAATCAAACCCAAACCGCCACGCTGGCCCGGCAGATCGTGGAAAACGGCGGCGTGTTTTTTTTCGCACACCCGGAGGAGCCGCGCGAGTGGGAGCGGCCGGAGCTGACCGGGATGGAGATTTACAATCTCCACACCGATTTCAAACGGCAGCGCGGCGGCTTGCGCGGCCTGCTGCCCGATCTGCTCCTGAACCTGCAACGCTACCCGGATCATCTCTATCTGAGGATGCTTCGCCGGCCAGTGGAGTTTCTGCGGCGCTGGGACGACTTGAACCGCACGCGGCACATCACGGGCATCGCGGGCAACGACTCCCATCAGAACGTGGGCTTTCGCGGATTCTACACGGCCAAGGGCAGGATTCGCGTCGAGGACACCAGCCCGCAAACGCTCAAGGAATACAAATTGGGCTGGTTCACCCGGCCGATCGCGCGCCTGCTCTTTGGCCCGCTGGCGCCGGGCCGAAAACTGTTCCACGTGCAGCTCGATCCTTACGCACGGTCCGCGCGGTTTGTGAACACGCACATCCTCGCCCACAATTTGAGCGAGCCGGAGGTATTGGATGCGTTGCGCGCGGGGCGGGTGTTCATTGGTTTTGACATGATCGCCGACAGTTCGAGCTTCCGGTGGCGCGCGCGGGACGAGGCAGGAACTGCGGTGATGGGTGAATCATTGGCCTTCTCGAGGCACATACACCTGCAAGCGATGTCTCCGTTGCCGTGTCGCTTCACGATCGTCAAAGACGGCGCCCAGGTCCGCCAGGCAGAAGGCCGCGCCCTGGACTGGACGCCGCCGGCACCGGGCAAATACCGGGTTGAAGCGGAGCTGAAAGTGCTGGACCAATGGGTTCCGTGGGTCTATGCGAATCCGATTCAGTTGCAATGAACCCCCTGCCCGGGCTAGCGGATGGTCAAGCGGACAATGCCCTCGGTGATTCCCTGTGCGATGGCATAGCGGGTCAGACCGGCGATGTCGTGGATGTGGAGCTTGTTCATGAGATTCTGGCGATGTTTGTCCGCCGTTTTGAAGCTCACGCCCAGTTCCGCGGCGACTTGTTTGGTGCTCTTGCCTTCGGCAATGAGTTGGAGAACTTCCACTTCGCGCGAACTCAGGCGGTCGCCGATTTTCGTTGACGACCCCTCTGGGCCCGCCGACCTCCGGGAAGAGTCCTGAAGGCGCATGGAAATGGAGGGGCTGAAGAAGACATTTCCTTTTGGGACTTCCCGCACCGCCTCGGCCAGCATGTGGGCGGAGGCTTGTTTGACCAGGTATCCCGCCGCCCCCAACGCCGCCACTTGCTCGACGTAAGCGTCATCGCTGCGCGCAGAAAGAATGAGCACCTTGGCGCCCGGGACAGCTTTGAGGATTTGCCGGGTGGCTTCCAGCCCATTGAGCAGGGGCATCGCGATGTCCATCACCACCACGGCGGGGCGAAGTTTCTTGGCCAGCTCAACCGCCTGGCGCCCGTTTTCCGCCTCACCAATCACCTTGATGTCCCCTTCGGCCTCCAACAACCTTTTGAGCCCTTGGCGGACGACTGTATGGTCTTCCGCCAGCAGGACCGTGATGCGCTTCCTGGCGAGGGCACGTTTCATAGAGGATCAAAGTCCGGCTTCAGGAGGGCCGTCAGCGCCCCCCTCCGTGCCGGGCTGCACCCGCAAAGGGATCTGCGCCCCGATGGTGGTGCCTCGGCCCGGAGCGGATTCGACGCTCAGATTGCCCCCGACCATCTCCACCCGCTCGCGCATGCCGAGCAACCCCAGGTGCTTGCTCCTCTTGATGTGCGACAGCCGTCCGACATCGAAGGATTTGCCGTTGTCGGTTATTTTCATGCGAACGGCGTCCGGGAGTTTCTGGATGCTCACTTGGACCCGGCTGGCGCGCGCATGCTGGGCGACATTGGCAAGCGCGGACTGGACGACGCGATAGAGGACTGTGCGCCGGGCGCTGTCCAGTTGCTCGACCCCGGCGAACGCCGTGAAGTGAACGCGGATGCCGGTCCGCTTCATGAAGTCCTTCATAAAGGAATGCAGGGTGGCGATCAGCCCCAAATCGTCCAGGGTCGCCGGGCGCAGTTCCCGGGCGAAGTGATGCACGATGTTCACCGACTTGCCCACCAGGCGTTGGGTCCGGGCGATCTTCTGCTTGAGCGCCCGGGGGTTGACCGTTGCCTCCCGGGCCAGGGTTTCCAGGTGGACATTGATGCCGACCAGGGTTTGGACGATTTCATCATGCAGCTCACGACTGATGCGCCTGCGTTCCTCCTCCTGTGCCTGCAGAATCTGGTGGGACAGATGCCGCAGTTGTTCCTGCATGTCGCGCGACTGGTCGAGCAACCGGCTTTGGTACCGCTTGCTTTTTTTAAGCGCTTCCTCCACCGCCTGCCGCCGGACAATTTCCCGTCTCAACTTCCGGTTCCTGACCGCCAGGGCCTCCATGCGGCGGCGCGCCTCCTCAGCCTGCTTGAGGGAGGTGATGTCCGACACCGCCACCCGGCACGATTTCCGCGAACCGCTGACGGAGAGGGCGGGGGTGCCGTGAAAGTTGGCCCAGAATGCCGCGGCATCCTCCCTTGATAGCGCCGCCTCGCAGACCTGTTTGCCGGTCCCGGCGAAGACCTGTTCCAGGAAGCGCAGGAAGCCCGGCTGACTGGTGGGAACCACAAATTGCCCCAAGCGCCGGTTAATCAGCCGGGACCGTTCCACGCCAAGCAGGGCGGCTCCCGTCAGGTTTACCTCCAGAATCCGACCCTGTTCGTCCAGGGAGAGATAGCCGACCGGGGCGAAATCGTAGAGGTCGGTGTATTTTTCCAGCAGCGCCTCCATCCCGTCCCGGGCCTCCTGGAGTTCCGCGTTCTGCATCTCCAGTTCGACCTGGTGGACCTGCAACTCGTGGAGCAGGCGCTGGGTGTCGGCTGCTGCCCCCGGAGCTCCGGCCTCGGAGGGCGGATTTCTCTGCCGCTCCCTCAGGCGCTCCTCGGCGCGACAGCGCAGTTCGGCCGCCGCGGATGAGAGGGTCGGTTTCGTTTTCACGCGATCAAGTTTACGATTCACCGCTCACTTGCCTCCCCCCCCCGCCGGTCCAATTTTGCGGATTGGTCCGCGACCCGCTTCTCCAAACCGGCCTGCTTGGCCCGCAACCTCGCCTCCAGCGTCTTGGCCACGGTGATGTCCGTGAAAGTGATCACCACGCCGTCGATGCGGTCGTTCATCGTGCGATAGGGCATGATGCGCACGCTAAACCAGCGGCGGTCCCGCGTCGTCGCCGGTTTCTCCGTCGAGGCCAGCGTCCGCAGCACTTCGCGCGCGTCTGTCGCCAGCGTCGGGTATATCAGGTCCGAAACCAGGTCGGTGATGGGCCGGCCCACGTCACCCGGGATGAGCTTGACGATATTCATCGCCTGGTTGGTGAACCGCCGCACGTTGAGCTCCTTGTCCAAAAACAGGGTGGCGATGTCCGTGCTTTCGAGGAGGTTCTTCATGTCGTCGCTCGACCGGGAAAGCTCCTCCACCTTGGCCTGCAACTCGGTGTTGAGCGTCTGAAGTTCCTCGTTGAGCGATTGCATCTCCTCCCTCGAGGTGGTGAGTTCCTCGTTGGTGGACTGCAGTTCTTCATTGGTGGATTGCAGTTCCTCGTTGGCGGACCGGAGTTCCTCCTGCGAGGTCTGCATCTCTTCGTGGTTGGCCCGCGCCTCGGCGTGGACCTGCAGAACTTCCTGCTCCAGTTCCGCCAGCCGCGCGTTACGGGCGTGAGCCTGGGGCGGCCGGACCGGCGCTTTGGCGGCCTCGGGCGCGGCCACGCCGGTGAAAACGATCATCACCAACCCCTGCAGCGGCCCGGGTTCTTCGAGGCGCTGAACCGTCACCTCCACGCGCTGCTCGCCGCCGTTGGTCCCGACCTTGAGTCCGTGGAGCATCACGCTTTCTTTTTGCCGGAGCGCTTTTTGGAAGGCGCCGGCCAGTTCGTAGCGCAGGCCCTCGCGGGCCATGGCAAAGAGGTTCCAGTTGGCCTTGCCGGCGGCCGGTTCCAGGTATTTGCCGGTCCGGCCGCTGATGTAGCAAATATCGCCCTTGTCATTGACGAGCACGGCCGGCGGGGCGTAACGCTGCAGGACCAACTGATCGGCCAGGGACTGGAGACTGACCGCCGGTTTGGACACCGGACGCGCCTCCGGCCCGCCGGGCGGACCGCCGCTAAAGGAGGAGGGAAACTCCACCGGTTCCGGCCGCAGCGCGGACTCCGTGCGGCGAAAGAGCCTGGATTTGGCGCTGAGCGGGACAAACAGATCACTGGCGCTGCCAATCGTCTCCGCGCTGCCCAGAAACAAAATGCCGCCGGGACTCAGGCTGTAGTGAAACAGCGGAATGAGTTTCTTCTGCACCTCCGGGGCCAGATAGATGAGCAGGTTGCGGCAGCTCAAGAGGTCCAGCTTGGTAAAGGGTGGATCCATGATGAGATTCTGGGGCGCAAAAATGACCAGCTCGCGAATCTCCTTGCGCACCCGGCAGCCGCGTTGTTCTTTGGCAAAGAACCGGCCCAGCCGCTCCGGCGACACGTCCGCCGCAACATTGTCCGGAAAGAAGCCCTGCCGCGCCTTGTCAATCGCGTCCCGGTCCAGGTCGGTGGCGAAGACTTGAACTGTAAATTGTCCCTTGGGCTTGATCTCCTCGACCGCCTCCCTGAGCACGATGGCCAGGGAATAGGCCTCCTCCCCGGTCGAGCAGCCGGGCACCCACGCCCGCAGGGCCTGGCCGGGCGACCGGCCCGCCAGGAGCGTCGGAATGGCCTGCGCGCGCAACTGCTCCCAGGCGGCCGGATCGCGGAAGAAGCTCGTCACGCCGATCAACAGCTCCTTGAAGAGCAGATCCAGTTCCTGTGAGTTCTCCTGCAAGTAACGCACATAAGCGGCCATCTTGGCGATCTGGTGGATGCCCATGCGACGCTCGATCCGGCGGTAGAGCGTGTTCCTCTTGTAGAGGGAAAAGTCGTGGCCGGTGTGGGCGCGCAGCAGGATGACCGCCTTTTCCAGGCCGCCCTGCGCCCTGTCTTCCAGGGGCGCTTCCGTCCGGGCGAGCAGCGGGGTGCGTTGAAGATAGGCGAGGATCTTACCGGGCAGCTCGTCCACCGGGGCCACGATGTCCGCCAACCCTGCGTCAACCGCACTGCGCGGCATGCCGTCGAATTTGGCCGTCGCCGGGTCCTGCACCAGTACCACTCCCGCCTTTTCCTTGATGGCGCGCAGGCCCAGCGTGCCGTCGGAGCCCATGCCGGAGAGAATCACACCAACGCTGTGCTCCTGCTGGTCCTGGGCCAGGGAGCGGAGGAAGAAATCGATCGGCAGGCGCAGGCCCCGCGGCGCCGCCGGCTCGAGCAAATAGAGGACCCCGTGCAGGATCGACATGTCCTTGTTGGGCGGGATCACATAGACGCAATCCGGCCGCACCCTGGTGCGATCCTTGACCTGGATGACTTTCATGCCGGTGGCGCGTTGAAGAAGTTCCGGCATGATCCCCTTGTGCGTTGGGTCCAGGTGTTGGACAATGACAAACGCCAGGCCGCTGCCCGCCGGCACGCGCCCTAGAAACTGCTCCAAGGCTTCCAATCCCCCGGCGGAAGCCCCGATGCCGACGATGGGGAACGCGACGTTTTTCGGCGAGGCGGGTGTTTCCTGGCGAACCGGGTTGGCAGGCCCTTTCTGTCGGCGCTCCGATTTGGATTTCGCCTTCACGATCCTGTTGTCGAGTTCACGCGCAAACTGATGCGTTGCCGGTCAGTCCACAAGCTATGCAAATATCCCACAGTTGCCGCAAGCTGTCCATTAGGGAAATCCACTCGACACTCGACAGTTGGGCCAGGATACTTCTCAACTTCCGGGTTTTTCCCGAAGAAACTTAACATTGCCGAAATAATCATGAAAGAAGTTCTTCCACCGCCGCCCGTGATGCGCAATGAGGCGGCCGCCGTCCAGGCGCTGTTTCAGCAGAACGTCATCCCCAGTTATGGCCGCTTTGACCTGGTCCTGAGCCACGGGGCCGGCAGCTATGTCTATGATGTGGCCGGCAGGCGCTACCTGGATCTCGGCGGCGGCATCGCCGTCAGTTGCCTGGGCCACTGCCATCCGGCCATCACCGAGGCGCTCATCGAGCAATCCCGGAGGCTCATTCATGTCTCCAATTTCTACTATCACGAACCGCAGGGCCGCCTCGCCCAGGGGTTGGTCCGGCTCCTGGGCCCGGGCAAGTGCTTCTTCTGCAACAGCGGCGGCGAGGCCAACGAGGGCCTCTTCAAGCTGGCCCGCAAGTTCGGCCATGAAGCAGGCCGGTTCGAAATTCTCACCGCTCACAACTCCTTTCACGGGCGCACTCTCGCCGGCATTTCGGCCACCGGCCAGGACAAGGTCAAGAAGGGCTTTGAACCGATGGTCCCCGGCTTCCGGCAGGTCCCTTACAATGACCTCGAGGCCATGCGCGCCGCCATCTCTCCGGCCACGGCGGCCATCCTGATCGAAGGCATTCAGGGCGAAGCCGGCGTCACTCCCGCCACCCCGGATTACTTGCTGGGCCTCCGCCAGTTGTGCGATGAAAAGAAACTCCTGCTCCTGGTGGACGGTGTGCAGGATGGCCATTTCCGGACCGGGCGTTTCCAGAGCTTCGAGAGAATCCTCGAGGGTGTCCCGGAGGGCCAGCGGTTCTGCCCGGATGGCCTTTCGATGGCCAAATCCCTGGGCGGCGGCTTCCCCATCGGCGCGTTCTGGGCGCGCGCCCCTTACGCGGATCTCCTCGGCCCGGGCGCCCACGGCAGCACCTATGGCGGCTCCCCGCTGGCTTGCGCCGTCGCCTTGAAAACCCTCGACGTTATCCAGCGGGAGAAACTCGCGGACAGCGCCCGGCAGCTCGGCGATTCTCTCAAGTCCGGCTTGCAGCAACTCTCCGAAAAGTTTCCCGCCGTCATCCGCGCGGTGCGCGGGCTCGGCCTGATGTTGGGAATGGAACTTGCCCCCAACATCCCCAACCTGCCCGGAGACCCGAACAAAACGCCGGCCGCCCGCTTCGCCACTCTCCTCCACGCCGCCGGCCTGCTGACCATTCCGGCCGGCGGGCACGTCCTCCGCCTGTTGCCCCCGTTGAACCTGCGCCAGTCCGAAGCCCAGGAGGCACTGGCCATCACCGAAACGGTGTGCCAAAGATGGAGCTGATCAAATGAAACTCAAAGCGGCTTAATCCGGATGTCGCGGAAGGCGACGGGGTCGTTGTGCCCGGCAAACCCAAAGGAACCTTGGGTCCGGTCCTTGCCCGGGTGGGAGCTGTTGGCCATGTACTCCTTCACCTTCGAGAGATCGCAATCCAGGATGACGGTGCCGTTCAACTCGACCTTGATTTTGGGGCCTTTGATGGTGACCTCCTCGAAGTTCCACTCGCGGAGCGGGTGCTGATAGCCGCGCGCCGCGGCCACCATGCCGTAAGCCGAACCGTGCGCCTGGCGCGGGTCGATCTTCTCCCCTGTGGCCTTCTCGTAGTTGTCGTCCAGGACCTGCAGTTCGCACATGCCGAGGTAAGCGGTGTCGCCATGGCCGGGGTAGCGGATGGCCAGGCCGTTGTTGCCGCCGGGCGGCAGCTTGATCTCCAGGCGGGCCATGAAGTCGGTGTACTCGGCGGTCGTATAGATGGTGCCGCCCTTGTTTGGCCGGCATTGGATCGCGCCGTCCACGACCTCGTATTCATCGATCGGCCCGGCCCAGCCGGCAAAATCGCGGCCGTTGAAAACGGATTGGAACCCCTGCTCACCGTGGCTGGCCAGGATGCGGTCGGCCTCATCGGAGCCGATTTCGCGGACGAAGATGTTGCGCCAACGGATTTCCCCGCCGTGGGTCTGGAGTTCAATCGGGCCTTTGGGCGGGACCGGTGTCTTGCGGTCGTAATAGTTCTCCAGCAGCGCGTGATCCACCACCAGCTTGTCGTTGAGCCACACGCTCACGCGGGCACCGACCATGATCACCCGGACCGAATTCCATTGGCCGAACGGTTTGTCGGCCAGCACCAGCGGGTCCTTGCCGGGCGCGCCGGGGCTGTTGTTCCAAAGCCCGCCCGAGCCTTTGTCGGCCCCGATCGAGAACTTGTCTGGTTCGGTGGAATCCCAAATCTGCACCTGGGGGCATCCGCGCAGATAGATCCCGGAATCGGCCCTGGGCACCGTCTTGTACTCGACCAGCAACTCGAAGTCGCCGTAGTCCTTCTCGGTGGTCGCGTAGGCCCCTTGGCCGTCATTGACCAACTCGCCGTTCTCGACCGTCCAGTGGCCCTGCATTTGCTCAGTCCACTTCGCGATTTGCGCCTCCCGCTGCTCGGCCGTCATGGCCAGGAGCGCGCGATGGTCAAAGGTATCGCCCCCGCGCCAGCCTTTGAGGTCATGGCCGTTGAACAACGCCGTAAATCCCGGCGGCGGGTTCACTGGCCCGGAGGATTCTGCCGCCGCGCCCGGTTGGGCCGTGGCAGCCAGGAACAGCCGGGCCGAGGCCGTCGCCGCGGCCAGGAGTATTCCCCCCCGGCCTGAATTCCGAATCCCGGAGGAGCCGCCTCGAGCGGCAGGGGAGGTCTTTGCAAAAAGTCGTGATGGCAGAGCGTGAATTGCGTTCATGGTCTATGTGTTTATCGGAGGGCGTTCGACAAGGCAAGGCTGTTATGCAGCGGTTGCCATTTTTGTCGAAACGAATTTGCGCTGTCGGTGTCAAAAGATGTATAAGAGCCACCAAATAGAAGGGAACTCGGCGTATGAACGACAGGCCTGGCCGGAACGAACCGGCGTTTTTTGCACTGCTCGGGCTGCTCTGCATCGGCGCAACCGGCGCTGGACTCAGCGCCCAGGATACGTCTGCCCCCGCCGCCTCCGCCATTTCGACGCAGTCCGTCCATCTCGAATACCGCGAATTGAGCTACAGCGTCGGGAACTGGGGAATCCCGATGACGCTCCAGGCGGTGCCCTTTAAAAAGGAGCCGGATTTGGGGCAGCGCAAGGTTTATCGGGGGACGCTCAAGTTTGGCGACAGCACCGAGGCCTTCGTGCCGTTTATTTGGGACCAGGCGCAGGGAAAACTCTACCTCGATCTCAATCGCAATCAGGACCTTACCGACGATGCGGACGGGGTCTTTGCCTGCATGGGCCCGCCCAACAATTCGTTTCAGACCTTCGGCCGGGTGCGTATGCCCTTCAAGACGCCCCTGGGGACGGAGCGAGTGGCGGTCGATCTGTTCTTCAACGACTTTCGCGCCACGCCAAATGCCACTGCCATGCCCTACTATTGCTGGGAAGCCAAAGTCGCCCGGGGAGGACAGGAGTGGCAGGTGGCCCTGGTTGACAACCCCGTCGGCAAGATCGGTTCTGCCGAGAACGGCTCCCTGATCATCCGGCCCTGGGCAGACCGCGGCAAGGCCGTCGATTTGCAAAACGGCTCGCTGGACTCTCTGCCGTTCACTGCGAACGTCTTTTTCGGCCAGCAGGCCTGCCACCTGGATTGCGCTTTACTGCAGCAGGACAACAAGCTCAAATACCGGCTCAATTTAACCGAACGCGCCGAGCAATTGGGCGAGTTGAAAATAACCGGGCAATACATCCACCGGCTCGTGTTGTCGCGCTTGACCCCGGGCGGCGCGGCGGCGCCCGGCAATGCCGCGCAGGAGGCCCTTGCCAAGCGCTACGGCCTGAGGACCGCGACTCCGGCGCAGACGCCCTCTTTGACGGTCATCCTCGATTCACCGGGGCCTGTGACGAAAATTCCCGTCGGCTCCTATGCATGTCAGCTTTCCCTCAAACGGGGCGTGATAGAGGCTCGTCCCCTGGCGAATACCTTCGGGCCGCTGGTGGTCGGCGCCACCAGCGCGGCCACATTGGCCGCCGGCGGTCCGCTCATCAACTCGGTCACGGTGGCCCGGCGCGGGCGGTCTCTGGCGCTGAACTACCAGTTGCTCGGCGCCAAGGGCGAGGCTTATCAATTGCAGGGGGTTCGCAAAGAGCCCCAATTCACCATCTATCGCCCCGGCAAGAGCGGGGACAAGCAGCTCGCCTCCGGCAGGTTCCAATTTGGCTGAGGCAGCACCTGCACGTACTCATGGCGAGTACCCCTTACAGGCGCAGGTGTGTTGAAGGTGGTTGCCAGTGCCGATCTGGGCGGCTTGGGCGCGAAGGAAGGCGCTCCCGTGACCTACGACTGGATGCGGGCGAGCATGCTGCCCGTGGCGCTGCCCTGGCTGGCGACCTTGCTTCTGCTGGTCTTCAAGCCTAACCGTTGCCCTCGCGCCTGGTGGATATTGGCCCCGGTGGCCTGCCTGACCTGCGGCATCGGCTTCCTGCCGGACCTCTGGCCTTCGATGCCTTCAGAACTTGTCGAGGTCATGCACGACCTCGTCGTCGCGCTGGCCTTCGGAGTGGCGGCCGTTTGGCTGCTCTCCGCCTACCTGAAGTCCCGGCTTCGCATCCTGAACGTCCTGGGGTTCCTATTGGTCCTGGAGGGCTTTGGCTTGGTGATTTTCGCGTTCACGCAGGACTGGAACGAGCCCGGAGTCCAGGCCGTACAAATCGGGATTGGCTTGGCGGTCTGCGCCGCCGTTATCCCCGTAGCGGCCGGCCTGGCCGGACTGCTCTGCCGCCGGCGTTACCGTCCGTTGGTCCTGTGTGCGGCGTCGCTCGTCATGCTATTGAGCCTCTGGGTGCTGGTGATGCTGCCGTTCTTCCTCATCCAAACGGCCGGCGGAGGGCAAACCGTGCCGGTCAGCGTGCTTGTCGGGCCGGTGCTGTCGATGACCGGCCTTTGCTTTGGCGTCCTGCTGCCGTTCCTGCTCCTGTCGTTCTCCAACAGCTTGTTCCGCCAACGACTCATCCAGCTCTTGCGCTTGGCCCCGGAATTGCCCCCGGTCATCGCGCCTGCACCGGCTCCGGTCACAACCGCTTAGGGGATCAAGCGGATGGTTTTGGAGCGCAGTGGGGGCTTGGCGGCCTTTTCTTTGAGTTGGGCTTCCATCAGTTGCAGGCGGCGCCTGGCGGCCAGGGCCTGGGGCGCGCGGGGAAAGTCCCGGAGCACGCGCTCCAGGGCGTCGCGGGCGGCGGGTTCGTCCTGGCGGTATTTGAGGTGCCAGGCGGCCATGAGGCTGAGCCACTCGACCCGCAGGGATTCCGGCTGGCCGGGCATGTCGAGCAGAAGCCGCAACTGTTCCAGGCCCAAGTCAGCCCGGTCCAGGTGCTCGGCCCAGAGCCGCGCCAGCCTCTCCCGAGCGGCCACGTCGTTGGGGTTGCGGGTCAGTCTTTCAACGCAATGGTTGGCCAGCGTGGCGGCCTTGCGGCGATCCGGCGCGGATTCGGGCGGCGGGATTTCATCGAGTTGATCGCCCAGGGCGGGCATCGGGATGGCCTGGACGGCCTGCTGTTCGCGCAACTCCTCCCGGGTGGCCGGCAACTGGTTGATGCGAAGCTGGGCCATGTGGGCCAGGTGCGTGCCCCGGCAGCGGTCACAAAGCATCTGCAAGGCGCGTCCGGCTGCCTCGGGGTTTCCGTCGAGCTTGAGATGCCAGTCGGCCAACCGATTCAGGGCGATCGCGATCTGAGGCAGTGTGACCTGGGGCTGATCGCAGATCTCGAGGATGGTCTGCTCGGCCTCAGCCAGGTCGTGAAAGTGGTTGGCATAAAGGCCGGCCATCATCATCCAGCCCTGAAAATCATCCTCGCAGCTTTCCAGTTCCCGAATGATCTCCAACTCGGCTTCGGCGTATTTGCCGAATTTCATTCTCGCTACCGCGCGGCTGTAGATTGGGGGCCTCTTGGGCGCCCTCAGGATGTCCCGTGAATAGGCGGCGATGGGCAGGAGGATGACCGTGGCCGCCAGACCGAGCGCCGGCCAGCCGCCGATCAGCAGGACGGCCACCGCAGGCACTAGCAAGCCGGCCAAACAGGTCCAGCACAGCCCTTTGAGGTTCTTGAGCCGTTCTTGCTCGAGCCCATGGCCGGCCCTCCAAACTGCCCAGGCCATGGTCACGGCAGCCCAATCGGAGCTGATAATGAACAACCCGCCGGCCAGGAACCGGCGATAGACAGGGAACCACTTGCCGCCCTTGTACTGAGCGGCTTGAATCTCGGGCATGAAAGGCTGCAAATCCCAGGATACGCCCAGGTTCATCACCGCCCAGAGCAGCAAGGGCAGGAGCCATCCCTTGAGCGACCAGCCGACCAGCCAGCGCCGGTCTGGCAGGCGGTCGTGCTCGGGCCTGAGTCGCAAGGCCAGGCCCCAGGCCGCGGCAACAAGAATGCCGCTCAAAAAGATCTGCGAGATGCAAATGGCCAGAGCCTTGCCCATGGTTTCAGGGCCTTATTGTGCGCGGATCTGCGGAAAAAGCCAGCTTAAACCTGTTTTCGGAGCACCATGGCCAAATTGTCTGCCAGCCCGAACGTCCCCAGGGTGAGCTCGGCGATGCGGTAGAGGCCCTTGACGGGCTTGAGCCAGCGGTTCTGCTTCCAGGCGGTCGTGCGCTTGAGCAACGCCGCCCGTTCCAGGTTAGAGACCTCCGCGCCCCCGCCCCGCCAGTCCTGCCAAACTATCACCGGGTTGAAGTGGGTAAAACGCGTTTCGACCACGAGAAACCGCTCTTCCACCAGCCGCCTCAGCGTCGCCGGGGTAAAATAATTCAGGTGCTGGGGATAAACGCAGCGGCAGCGCGCGCCCAGCAACCGCATCGCCAGCGAACTCAGGTTCGGCACCAGCACGAAGCAGACTCCCTCCGGCTTGAGCGCCTGCCAGGCCCGCTCGAGAAACGAACGCGGCTCGGCCAGGTGCTCGAGCACTGCCCAGAACGAGACGGCCTCGAACTGCCTGCCGCCCAAATCCTGGCCCGGAAAATCGCCGCGAACCACGGGGACCCCGCGCGACTCCGCATAATCCAAGGGCGCGCCGCTCACATCGGTTCCAAGGACTTCATAATCCCCCGGAAAACGGCCCTTGAGGTGAAACAGGAACGCCCCTGACGAGCAGCCGACATCGAGCACCCTCCCCCTCCGGCAATGTTTCCGGAACAGCCGCAACTCCCGCTCGAAGCGCTCTGGGGCGTAATCGCCCTCCAGCTTCGCCGGAGAAAGGTAATATTCCGTGCCGGCCTGCTGATAATATCGGCCCGAGGCGAACGCGGCGGGCACGGGGCTCACATAGACCATCGAGCAGCGCGCGCAACGCGCCAGCCGCAGGCCGTCCTTCTCGAGCCATCCTCGCGCCTCACCGTCCCCGCACACCGGGCAGCTCCTGCCTGCTGGGCCATCCATATACAACTAGAGTCTGCCCCAAAAGCCCGGCGAACGGAAGACTTTGTCGCAACCTTTGTCGCAACCTTTGTCGAAGTGGCCAGCTTTCGACAAAGGTTGCGACAAAGGTCCGGAATCGCAGCGTTTGGGACCGGCTCCACCAAAACATCCGAAGATTTCATTTGTCTTGCCGCTCCCAGAGTTATAGAAGGAGCCCTGTCGGCAAGCAAAACAATCCGATTCCGGGTTCTTCCGGAAAGTTGGGGTCTCGAGCTAAGCTGGACTTTGTCCATCTGGCCTTTATGCGAGCGCAGCGAGCCAAAGCAAAGTCCCGTAGGGACGACATAATAATAGCCCAGGGCAAGCGGAGCGCCGCCCTGGGTAAGCAGCCCAATATGAATACCTCCCTTTTCCCGGGTCTTGTTTTTTCCAGGCTTCAAGCCTGGAAAAAACAAGACCCGGGAAAAGGGAGGATGGGGGTCGCAGGGCATCTACCCAGGGCGGCGGCCCGCCTGCGCTGCGCTCCGGCGGGCCTTGCCCTGGGCTATTATCTCGCTGCCCCTTCGGGGCGCCGAAGATCTGCGGATTCTTGCTTTGTTGGCGCCAGAGCCGGACAGCCGAAGACTCACAGAAAATCTGATAAACCACCTTATCGCACGGCGGCGCGGTGCCGGGTCGATGGACAAAGTCCAGCTCGGACTGAAACCCTATGGCCTTCATGATGGCAAACCTCGACTTCCCGGCTGGCATCAGACCGCAACTTCCCGGAAGATCCGTTTTCCGCCCGACATGAAGCTTCTGGCCGGCATCACGGCATGGTGGAACGGCGCCGCCGGGCCTGCGCATCTTCGCTATGGCAAACTCGGCGAACGCGCCGCCAAGGCGCATCTGAAACGCCACGGCCTCAAGTTCCTGGCCGCTAACTTCCGCTCCGAGCGCGGCGAAATCGACCTCGTCTTCCGGGAACGCGACTGCCTGGTATTCGTCGAGGTCAAAACGCGTTCGTCGGAGGAATGGGGGCGCCCGGCGGCGGCCATCGATGCGGAGCGCCGCCGGCGGTTGACCCGCGCCGGGCTTGACTACCTGGCCCTGCTCCGCCGGCCGGCCGTAAAAGTCCGCTTTGACATCGTGGAAGTGCTTCTGGCCGATGGCGCCGTGAAAGAAATACGCCACCTGCCCAACGCCTTCCCCATGGAACGGCCTTATCGATATGGGTGAGCCCGGCGCGCAGCCGATGCTCCCCGCCAAGCAAATCACCACCCCTATACGTAGCAGCGTTCAACCCACAGTTTGGCTCTAATCGTTGATATGCACCTGGGAAAAACCACGTAAAAGCGAACCAAACTATGGGCTGATCAGTGCCCTAATGGCTGACCTTTTTCGGGTTGCAAGGGCGGCCGGGAAATCCCCAACCGCGCGTTCTGTTGGTTCACGGTTGGCTCAATAGCCGGACGCGGTAAAATCTTTCCGGATCAGGCGGTGCGATATCGGAGGCAGTGACGCTGGTGTTGGTTGCGGTGATGGCGCTGCCCAGGTTGGCCCACTTGCCCGAATTCAGGTTGGTCGCGTATTGCATCTGGTAGTTTTGCCCGGCCATTGAACTCCAGTTAAACGTGAATTTGCGGCTCGATTGTATCACTGATTTGAAAACCGGCGGGGCGGGGCTGATGCGGAAAATGGTGCCATCGCCCTTCACCCCATCCTCGGATGTCATGCCATATAAGCAACCATCCTTGCCCTGAATCAGCCCGGGAAAAGGACTGCCGGCAGGAGCGAGCGGAATAATGAAACCACGGGTAGTCATTTGGAATATGGCGCCGGATGCCGTCCCATAAAGATAACCGTCCTTAGCTTGTATCAAGCTGGCCTGAGGAGCGCGGCCGTCATTGCCGCCGGTGAATGAATACAGCGTGGTCAGTATCCCATTAGTCGTTATGCCGAAGACCGTTCCGCCGCCACTGGCTACCCCTCCATTATAGGTTGTGCCGCCCCATTGTGTCGTGCCATATAAGTTGCCGTCCGTCCCCTGGACCAACCCGCCGGCAGGCACACTGCCGTTGGTTCCGGCAAACGAAACCAGAAAAGTGAAGCTCCCGTTGGTGGTGATGCCAAATACTGTGCCGGCGCCTGTAGGCAGTTCATTTGCGCCCCCGTATATGGCGGTGCCGTAAAGGGTTTCATCTCTTCCTTGGACCAATGTCGATTGAGGCAAAGAACCATTGGCTCCGTTGAATGAAAGCAATAGTGAGAGGGCGCCATTGGTGCTCATTCGGAATATCGTGCCTTGATTGTACCTGCCGCCAAGCCCCGTGATCCCATAAAAGTTGCCGTCGGCGCCTCGTGTCAAACCTCCCGGACCGTCGCCATTCGCGCCATTGAACTCGACCAGGATTTCAAGCGCGCCATTGGCAGTCATGCGGAAGGCCGTGCCACAGGTTTGGTTGTATATGTCGTGGTTTGTGCCTCCGTATTTAGTCGTGCCGTAGAGGTATCCGTCAATTCCCTGAACCAAACCGGCATAGGGGTAAGCGCCATTGGTGCCATTGAATGAAAACAAGGTGGTCAACGCACCGTTGGTAGTCACCTTAAAAACCGTGCCGGATCCGCTTGCGCCGCCGCTTATCGTCGTGCCGTAAAGAGTGCCATCGTTAGCCTGCATTAACGGTCCCCAAGGATTCGCACCGTTAGTGCCGTTGAATTCGACGAGGTTCGTGAAGATGACGTCGCCGAAAGCGCAGGGCGCCGCCAGGCACATTGCCGCCAGTAAAGTTGTCCTGAGCAGAAAGTTGCAAGCGAGTTTCCTGCGCTGCCTCGTTGACGCCGCGCCGACGAGGGAAAACCGGGATTCGCTCGCACTCATGTTTCAGCTTTTCGCCGGATCTTACCCGCCGCGGCCCGGTCGTCAACCTCAAACCTGCCTGTCTTCTAGCCACCGCCCCAAACCCAATCGCCTGTTCCTGCGTCGGCCTGTCCACCATCCTTGGTCAGCCCAACGGTCCCGCCCTCGTCGGTCTCATTCCATCCGACGGAGTAAAGGACGAAGCGGCCCTCTTTGGTCCGATGGTACTTCAAGGGCCGGCCGTTGATAATGTCATGGGGAAGTTGAGCCATAAACCCCGGCACCAGTGAATCGAGGGTCTCTGGAAACCGGCCCTGGGCGAGCCGCCAGCGCTCGAGGGCGCAAGCAACCGCCGCCAGATCGGCGGCGGTCTGGGCATTAGCCGTTCTGCGCACCACGCCAGCCATCCCTGGAACCAGGAGGGTTGAGAAAAAGCGGTGGCGCAGAAGCAACGCAGATTGCGTGTACGGCGTCTCCAACGGGCGGGCCTCCTCATCGGCCTGGACGACGCCGGCCGGGTGAATCCGCCGCCCCGGGACATCAATGCTGGATAGAGGGCCGTCATCGAAGGCGCGGCAGAGATTGAGTTCCTCCAGGTGAAACCAGCCGCTCGGGGCGAGGAGCAGGATGGCTTGCGCCCAACCGATTGATGCGAGTTCCGAGCCCGTTATCTGACCGGGGTTGAAGCGCGAGCGGCGGAAGTACTCGATCGTCCCACAGCCGAAGAACACTCGCTCGCCATGCAGCACGCGCCGGGCATCCGCGCAAAAGTCCAACCGGCCCAGGCGGTCCTGCAGCCCCCGTAACTGCGCCTCCGACCACTGGTCCTGAGCCAACCCCTCAGCCAAGGGTTGCAGGGCCAACTGCAACTGGGCGATGCGGACGAGATGCGAGATGAGAAACGGTTCGTCCCGGCAGGCCCCGGACAGGTCGAGCATCAGCATGAGGTCGTTGAAGGCCTCGTCAGTCCGCCCGAGCGCCAACTCCGCCGAGGCCCGAAGTTGCAGCACCTGCGACAGATGCTTCAGGAGGGCAAGATGCGGCAAGAGTATGGCGGCGGGCATGGGGCCGGCATAATTAATCTTGAAGCGCGAATGCGGGCGCCGGCTGGCGGACCGGAGTTCTTCAAAAACAGGCCCGCAATCCTCGAGCCCGGCCAGAACTCCGGTCGCCGCCTCGCGCAACGTGATGCCAGCGGCGTTAGTCGTCTGCTGGAAGGCCCTCCACCAGGCCAACAGGTCAGTCGATGCTTTGGTCCAGGAACTGAAACGAGGCGCCTTGGCCGGTTTGACCTCCTTGGCCGCGGCATCGTATCGCGGCGCAAAGTCCTGAGCGGGTCCGGACCCCGTCGTGAAGTTGATGGCTGCCGCCAGGAACGGCGTCATCGCGAAATTCTCCGCATCGTCCACTTCCGGCGGGACGACCGCAGAGAGCTCGATCGGCTCGCCGCGAGCTGCCATCTCGCGCCGGTACTTCTCCCAGGCCGCCTCCCCGCGCCAATTCTCGATAACGTAAAACAGGGCGATGCCCATCACGATCCCCAGCAACCAGAAAAGGTAACGCCACGTGCGCACCAAGCCCCAAAAGCCGCTGGTGGGCGCGTCCTCCGCCATTTCCGCATCATCACGGCCATTCATCGCATACATGGACAGCGCAAGCCAAGAACCCTCACACCTCGAGTGGCGCGCCGATCTGTTTTTGGGAACTGGTTTCGTGGGCAGCCGTTTTCCCCGCCCCGGCCCTCTCCCCGAGGGAGAGGGCCGGGGTGAGGGGAAACGGTACGGCCGGAATGCAACAGGTGTTCAAAAACAGAGTTGCGCCGCTCACTGTCCCTGCGCCGCTCACTGTCCCTGCGCTCGAACACCCGTGCGCGGAGCCACCCTGGCGAGGGCCAGCCGGAGCTCTTCAAGCAAAAAGGGTTTGCTGAGGATATAATCAACCCCCTTGGGCGGATGGTCCGGCGGCCCCAACATCTCGGCGTATGCGGTAATCATCACCACCGGTTGCTTGGGATCTCGCGCTTTGATCGCCGCCGCCAATTCGTCTCCCCTCATCAACGGCATGGCCAAATCGGTGATGACCACATCGAACTTGCCCTGCTCGAAAAGCGCCAGGGCCTCCTGGCCGTTCTGGGCGGTCTCCACCACGTGCCCATCAAAGGCCAGCATCATCCTCACCGCCTCGCGCACGAAGGACTCGTCGTCGATAACCAGAATCCGGCATGGGGAATTAGCAGACACAAGCGGCCCAGGATATTGATTAATTAAACCGTGCAAGGTCACCCCAGGTGTTGGCGGTACCAGGCCATCGCCAGGTCCAGCCCCTGGGCGATTCGATGGATGGGGGCGTAGCCGAGCAAACGTTGCGCCTTGCCGATGTCCGCCAGCGAATGCCGGACATCGCCGGGCCTGAAATCGCGGTAAACGGGTGGTTGGTCCGGGAGGGCCGGATCGTGCTTCCGCAAGGCCCCGCTGATGAGGCCAAAGAGTTGGTTGAGCGTGGTTTGCTCGCCCAGGGCGACGTTATAGACCTGGTTGAACGCTTCCGGCCGGTCCGTGGCGGCGGCCAGGATGTTGGCCTGGACGACATTGGTCACGAAGCAAAAGTCGCGGCTCGTCTGGCCGTCGCCGTTGATCTGGACCAGGGCCCTCTGGAGCAGCGCGGCAATCCATTTAGGAATGACTGCGGCGTAGGGTCCCTCGGGGTCCTGGCGGGGGCCGAACACGTTGAAATAGCGCAGGCCGATGCTGGCCAGGCCGTAGCAGCGCCCAAACACGCCCGCATACAACTCGTTCATGGCCTTGGTCGCCGCGTAAGGAGAGAGCGGCCGCCCGACGTTCTCCTCAGTCTTAGGCAACTGGGGGGAGTCACCGTAAACGGCGCTGCTGGAGGCGTACACGAATCGTTTGACCTGGGCGGCCCGCGCAGCCGCCAGCATGTTGAGGAAACCGGTCACGTTGCTGCGGTGGCTGCCCAGCGGGTCATCCAGCGAGCGCGGGACCGAACCCAGCGCCGCCTGGTGCAAGACAAAATCCACGCCCGCGCAGGCCCGCTGGCAAACCTCCGGTTCGGCAATGTCACCCTCCAGAAAGCGCAACCGTCCCCATTGTTCCGGGCTGACCAGGGCCTGGACCTGCTCGAGATTGGCGCGCTTGCCGGTCGAGAAATTGTCCAGCCCGACGACGCGCTGGTCCGAGAGCAGGAGTTTCTCGAGCAAATGGGAGCCAATGAACCCGGCTGCCCCGGTGACCAGCCAGGCCTTGGGAGCGCTCTTCAATTCCGCCTGCAATCTGTCGTAGTCAGTCACTGAATTTCGGGGATGCGGCGCTGAGGGCGCCAGGGGCTTCCTCGCGCTCGTCGCGGTCCTCGGGGTCTTCGGGGCCCTGGCTGCCGCTGGCGGGTTGGCCGGTGTATTCATTGAGCTTGTTGCGGAGGGTGCGCACGCTGATGCCCAGCACTCGCGCAGCTTGGGTGCGGTTGTTATTGCAGTGCTCCAGGGCGGCATAGATGTGGCGTTTCTCCAGCTCGTGCAGTGGGGGGAAATGGTTGGGGGGCTTGGCCGGGGGGGCTTGGTCCGGGGGGCAGGCATACACCGAGGCAGGGGCCGTGGATTCGGGCGCTGGGCCCGGCAGGGGAGCCGGCGCAAGTTGGCCGGAGAAGGCCACGAGGCAGAGGTGAGCCGGTTCGACCACGGGGGAATCACCGGCGAGGATGACCGCGCGTTCGATGACGTTCTGGAGTTCCCGGACGTTGCCGGGCCAAGGGTGGGCGGTCAGGATGCCGAAGCAGGAATCCGAGAGGCGCTGAGCGGCGCAGCCGTGCTTGCGGGCAAACCAATGGAGGAAATGCTCGGCCAGGTAGAGGATGTCCTCCCGGTGGTCACGCAGGGGCGGGACCTGGATGGGGACCACGTTAATTCGGAAGAAAAGGTCCTCGCGAAATTCCTTGCGCTGGACTGCAAGTTCGAGATGGCGGTTGGTGGTGGCGATGACGCGGACATCCACTTTGATGGTGCGGGCCCCGCCGACGCGTTCGAATTCGCGTTCCTGGAGCACGCGGAGCAGTTTAGCCTGGACGCTGGGGGCGATCTCGCTAATTTCGTCCAGGAGGATGGTGCCGCCATGGGCCAGTTCGAAGCGGCCTTCGCGCTTGTTGAGGGCGCCGGTGAAGGCGCCTTTCTCGTGGCCGAAGAACTCGCTTTCGATAAGGTTGTCCGGGATGGCGGCGCAATTGACCTTGATGAGCGGGGCGGAGGCGCGGGGACTTTCCTTATGGAGGGCACGGGCGACCAGTTCTTTGCCGGTGCCGCTTTCGCCCTGGATGAGCACGGTGGCCTGGGTGCGGGCGACCTGCCGGATCGAGAGGCGCAACTGCTCGATGGCGGGGCTGCCCCCCAGCAACTCCCAGTCGGCCTCGGTTTCTTTGTTCAGGAACTGGTTTACCCTGACGATGCGCGAGAACTCATCGGCCTTTTTGAGGACGATGTCGATCTGGTCATCGTCGAAGGGCTTGGTGAGGTAATCGAACGCGCCGTGGCGCATGCAATCTACGGCCGAAGCGATCGAGCCGGCGCCGGTGATCACGACCACCAGGGGCCGGTGGGGGCGCTGCTGGAGTTCCATGAGCAAGTCGGTGCCCTTGCCGTCGGGCAGGCCGACGTCCAGAAAGACAAGGTCGAAGGTGTCTTTAGCCAGGCCTTCCCTGGCGTCCGCGAGATTGGCGACGGCCAACACATCGCACCGCCGTTGCCGCAGCCTGGCCTCGAGGTTACGACGTTCGATCAGGTTGTCCTCGACCACGACTACTTTCTCGATGGACATAGGGGGTGAATTACGTTTGGGCGTGGCGCTGGTAAAGCCGGGCCACATAGTGAGGCCGGCTTTGCTCGGCGGGAGGCAGGCAACAGGCCGGGAGCAACCCCCGTCGCAAGAGTTGCTGTTCGTTTTCGCGGTCGAGCACCAGCACCCGCATAATTGTATCCAGAGCGGTCCGCAGGAGCCGCGTAAACCGAGGGTCGCCCGGTGCCCGTTCTTTGCCGGAGCAGTTCCATAGATTACGTTTCTGACCGAGGAGTTTTAAAGCGTATTCGAGCCGGCATAGCAAGGCTTTTCTTTCCACCTGGATGGCCATCGCGGGAAAAGGGGCGGGGCTCTTCAAGGCCTGGGCCTCTTTGCGGGCGAGCTCCAGCAGGGCATTGCATACACCCAGGTGCTCGCGCAGGGCATCGGTCATCTCGTCTGGCAGGGCTCCATTGGGGCCGGCGGGGCCGGGGGCCGTGTCCGGCGCCAGGCCGGTTGGGTCATACTTCATAATTCTTACTTCACAATTTCCCCGCGCGGGGGGGTTGGGAGGGCATAGTCGTTCGTATTGGTTTGGAGAGGGGCTGCCACGGTGCGGCTGAGGTCCAGGCTCACCAGTTCGGCGTTGGTTTGCCAGGAGAGGACATTCCTGCGCCATTTGGCCATCTCGAGGACGGCGTGAAGGCTGGCCGGCGCGGTGGGCGGCACCTCCTTTTCGCGGCTGACGATCTTCTGCAAGTAGTCAATGGCCTTGGCCTGCTGTTGCAACCGCTCGAACACCAGGGCGACCTGGTACCAGACCGGCAGTTGCCATTCGGCGGAGGAGTCTAAAGAGGCCAGGCAAAGATAGATGTCCAGGGCATTCATCGAGTCGCCTTCGAGGTAGAAGCGGTTGGCCAATTCGTTGCCTGCGCGGCGTTGCCAGTAGGCGAGGGTCTGCGGGTCTGGCGGGGCGTTGGTGCGCTGTTCCTTGAGGAGGTCGAGCACCTGGTGCAGGGCTTCGCCGTCGCGATGGGCCTGTTTGAGGGAGGTAGCGCACAGGAACCGCACTTCGGGCCGCTCCGGGGCAGTCGGGAAGCGGTTCAAGAAGTCCTGGGCCTGAAGGATGGCCTCCCCGGGCCGGCCCAGCGCGGCCAGGCAATGAATATACTGGTATTGGAGGGTGCTGCAGTTAACCGGGGGAGAGTCTGATTTCAACAGGCGGTCAAACGAACCGGCCGCTTCCTGGCAATTGCCCAGTTCATACTGGGTCTGGGCGATCTCATACTGAGCCAGTTGAACCAACTGTTTGTAATATTCCAACCGCTCGGTTTTGAGGACCAGCGCGGTGGTCATGACAGAATAGAATTTTGCGCTAGCCAGGGTCGGCAAGCCCATTTTCCGGTACACAATGCCCTGGCGCAGGAGCAGTTCCGGCACCCCGGGGTCCTTGGACCAGCGGGCCAGGCACTGGGCGTAGATTTGCTCGGCTCGAGGCAGGTTGTTCTGTTCGATGGCTATCTGCGCCAACTCGAGCAAGGCCACCCGCTGGACCTTCTCCGGCGCCTCGCCCTTGAGCAGGCCGATGCAGGCTACCGCCGCCTCCGCAAACTGGCGGGCCAGCCGCAGATGGCGGGCCACTTCGAGCTCAGTTTGAAAATCGGTGCGCGCGTCTCTTTGGACCGCCGCGTTGGTTGCGGTCAGGAAGTGCCAGGCGGCGGTGACGGCGTCATTGGCCGAGTCCGGTGAGGACGCCCCCACGGCATTGCCAAGCCTAGGCCCGGCTGGAGACAGCGAGGACAAGACCAGCGGAGGGACCTTCGAGTCCTGGGCGGCCGCGTGGGCCATCCACAGCGCGGCAACTCCTATTCGCCAAGCGGTTGGCAAGCAAGGCCCCCGCTTCCGGGCGGGGGGCAAATCGGTCTTGACGGATGGGGCGCCTGGTTTCATCGGCTCTCGTAAGTGGCTTGGCTGGAGGGGGCAGCCGAGGGGGCCACCGGCGGGACAAAGACCGGGCCGGATACTCCGTTTCGGACGGGACCGTTTGTCGAAAGGGGCGCCAGGTATTCGAGCAAGAGCCGCGGGTCGATTCCCTGGGTAGTGGAGGAGTTCGGGTCTTCCGGCGCAGAGAGGGACGACAACCCCTCGAGGCGCTGGGACGGAGCGGGAAGCGGGGACGCGCCCGTGACGCGAACGGCAGAGACTGGGCGGTTGGTGGCCGAGGCCA
>Ga0187877_1000931_pt1 | contig 33422 bp, 27 predicted proteins | sample June2016WEW_17_1_3_FD_132430 | JGI IMG/M metagenome (GOLD analysis project Ga0187877, IMG submission 132430) | Peatland microbial communities from SPRUCE experiment site at the Marcell Experimental Forest, Minnesota, USA - June2016WEW_17_100 | ecosystem: Environmental > Terrestrial > Soil >...
CCCCCTGCGCCCGCCAGCTCGACCACTGGTTCAAAACCCAAACCCTGCTCTTTCAACAAGTGCAAGACCTCTTTCGCTGCCGCATTTTCTCCGTCCCATCACTCCCATTCATCCCATCCGTCCCATCCAGTACGCCAGACCACTTGCGCCCCCAGGTCCCCACCGCTCCCCCTCAAGCCGATCCTCCCAGCCCATCCCCTCCACCTCGGCCTTCGGACTTCGGACTTTCCTCGGATTTCGGCCTTCGGATTTCGGATTTCATACCTCCACCGCTCCACCCGCTCCAAACGCTTCTGACGCTCCACACGCTTCACACGCTCCCCACGCTCTCGGTCGCCGCCGCCGACCCAAACATCCTCAAGCCGCTCCTGGACTGGGAAAAGCTCCTCCTCAAACACGCCCAACTCGTCCTCGCTTGCCAAAAGCTGCAAAACAAAGCCGCCCGTCCCGGAGAACCCGAGGCCACGGACACTCAAGACGGCCCGCCGGACAACTCCCAAGCAATCGCCCTCATGCGCAAAACCTTCTTCGCCGACATCGATGAATACGAGCGCTCTGGCCGCCTCAAAATCCCTCCAGCGGCGGCGCAAGTGCTTGGGGATGCGCACGGATTCTGCTAAGGTCACGCGCGATGAAAGAGATGCTGTTGGCGCTGATTTTGGGGGCGTTGCTCGGCACAGGTTTTTCGGGCCAAGCGGGGGAGCCCAGGCGGGACATTCCGCGGCCATTATCGTCGCACCCGGGCAACGTGTTTGTCGCCGGAGAGCCGGTCATCATTGCGGCGCCCCCTGGGGAGGGCGACACCTGGCAAGCGATGGATTACGAGGGCAGGACGGCGGCCGAAGGGCGGGTGAAGGAGGGCCGGGCCGAGCTGGGGCCGTTGGCGATGGGATATTACGAAGTGGCGCGCGGGACCGGGCGGGTCTCGGTGGGGGTGCTGGCGAAATTGTTGGCGCCAACGCCGCTGGATTCGCCCGTTGGAGCGGACGTGGCGATGGCGTGGCTGGTTTCGCGGGAGCAGATGGAGAGTGTGGCCAACCTGTGCGCGCTGGCAGGATTGAACCGGGTGAGAGACCGGATGGACTGGGGGGAGATCGAGCCGAGCCGAGGGGATTTTGCCGCGACCAATCGTTACGATTACCCGGTCCGGGTCCAGGCAGCCGCCGGGTTGCAGGTGCTGCAGGTCTGCCATCGTTCTCCGACGTGGGCCAATCCGAATAACAAACGGTTTCCGCTCGACCTCCGCGATGCCTGGGCCTTCCAGCGGGCCTTGGCTCGCCGCTGGCAGGGCGAGGTGGCCGCTTTCGAGCCCTGGAACGAGGCGGACATCGACATGTTCGGCGGGCATACCGGCAGCGAGATGGCGTCGCTCCAGAAGGCCGCCTGGCTGGGGCTCAAGGCGGGTAATCCCAAGGCGACGGCCTGTTTGAACGTGTTCGCCATGCATCGCCAGACGACGCTGCAGGATTTCCAGGAGAATGAGGCCTGGGCCTGCTTCGATACCTTCAACCTGCATCATTACGAGCCGTTCTCCGGTTATCCGTCCCTTTACGCGGATTTTCGCGCCGTTTCGGCCGGACGCCCGCTCTGGGTAACCGAATGCAGCGTGCCGGTGAAGTGGCACGGGGAGGCGCGCTTGCAGGAGCCCAGCCCGGAGGACTTGAGGCTCCAGAGCCAGCGGGCGCCGATTACCTGCGCGCTGGCCATTCACGAAGGCGCCGAGGCGGTCTTCTATTTTATCCTGCCGCATTACGTCGAGGGCCAGACGCAATTTGGGGTGCTGCGCAGGGATCTGACGCCGCGCCCGGCGTTCCTGGCGCTGGCGGCTGCCGGGCGGTTGCTGGCCTCGGCCCGCCCGCTGGGACGGGTCCAAGCCGGCGACCCCGCGGTGCGCGCCTATCTCTTCGATGCAAGACCCGACGGGCGGCGCGCCAACGTGCTGGTGGCCTGGTCCGAAGAGGAACGGAGCCTCGAGCTGCCGCAGGCCCCGCAGGCTCTTTTCGATCACTTGGGCCGCGCTCGGGAAGTCCCGGGAGGGAAGTTGAAGCTGGGGGCGGCGCCGCAGTTCATCGTTCTTGCGGGCGGGACGCCCCTGCCGCTGGCGCCACCCCCGGCGCGCCCGGCCATGTTGCCCGGCCAGCCTTCGCCCGTGGTGCTCCAGGCCGTCTTGCCGGACACCAGCATCGTATTGCGCGAATCCGCTTACCGGCTTCCCGCCGGTCAGCCGGCCCGCATTCCGATTTTCGCTTACAACTTCAGCGACACGCCGGCGCGCGGCCGCTTGGCGGCGGCGGTCCCCGAACAGTGGCAGGCCGAACTGCCCCAGGAGGTGGAGATTGCCCCGGGAGACCGCAAGGAACTATCGTTGCGCCTGACTGGCGTCCCGGGCGCGCGGATAGCGAAAGCGCGCATCACCGGCGAGTTCGGCTCGGCGGGTCGAACGGTGCTGTCGTTGCGATTCCAAATCCCGGAGAAGTGAGAGCGTGAGAGCGTGAGAGCGTGGAGCGTGGAGCGTGAGGGCATCGTAGCCACGCTCCACGCTCTCACGCTCCACGCTCTCACGCTCTACGCTCTCACGCTTTACGCTCTCACGCTTTACGCTCTCACGCTCCACGAGCCCCAAGATGGTCCGGGCTGCGCAGGGCGGTCAGGGCGTCCAGGAAATCAGCGGGATGCGGCGCCTCGAAGCTCGAGCGCCGGCCGGTGCGGGGATGAATGAATGAGAGTTGAAAGGCGTGGAGCATCTGGCGCGGGGCGACGTAGCCGGTCAGCTCGGCCAGGCGCTGGTTCTGCCGGTTTCCGTAGGTTGCGTCGCCCACCAGGGGGAACCCAAGGAACTGGAAATGGACTCGGACCTGGTGAGTTCGGCCGGTGTGCAAGGCCGCCTCGACGAGGGTGGCGCCGCGCAGGCGCTCGAGCACGCGGTAGGTGGTGCGCGCCTGGCGCCCGAATTCATCATCCACCGCCATGCGTTTGCGGTGGGAGGGGTGCCGGGCGATGGCGGCGCGGATTTCCCCTTGGTCGCGCTCCATTTCACCGCACACGATGGCGTGGTAAAGCTTTTCCACCTTCCGGCTGGCGAACTGGGAGGCCAGGGCCAGGTGTATCGAGTCGGACTTGGCGACGACGAGGCAGCCGCTGGTCTCTTTGTCCAGGCGATGCACGATGCCGGGCCGGGCGACACCGCCGATGCCGCTCAATTGTCCGGCGCAATGGTGCAGCAGGGCATTGACCAGCGTGTGCTCCTGGTGGCCGGCGGCGGGATGGACCACCAGGCCCGACGGCTTGTCCAGGACCACCAGCGCTTCGTCTTCGTAAAGGATGTTCAGAGGCATCGCTTCGGGCCGGGCCTCGGCCGGCCGGGCCTCGGGCCAATGCACTTCGACCCGTTCGCCGGCGCGCGGGGAGTGGGTCGGCTTGACGGCGCAGCCATTGACGCGGACATGGCCCTCGCCGATGAGCCGCTGGAAGGCGCCGCGCGAGACGGCGGGAAATCGGCGCCGCAAGTAGCTGTCCAGCCGCTCTGCGGGGAGAGATTTTTCGATGAGGAAGATTTCCGCGCGGAGGGACATCCGGAAGGTACATTCATTTGGGGGCCGCAGCCCCCGCCTCAGGCTTCGGCCCGGTTCCTTTGGCCCCGCGCTCGCTTCGCCAGGTGACAATAAATATCAACCCCACGCCGGTACAGATGGAGCTGTCGGCCACGTTGAAGGCCGGGAAACCGATCTCCCCGCCCGGTCGCTGCCGGAGATAAAAGTAGATGAAATCGATCACGTGTCTGACCGTGAGCCGGTCCACGAGGTTGCCGATGATTCCCCCGAAGACCAGGCCAAGAGCGACCTGGCCCAGCAGTGTGTGGGCGTCGAAATGGCGCCGGTTCAGGAAGAGGATTACCAGCGCAGCCACCGCCACCAGCGCCAGCAGGGCGTTGCGGCCGCGGAAAAGGCTCCAGGCCGCCCCCGTGTTGCCCCAATAGACGAATCGGAAGAAGCCATCGATAATGACCTTCTCCTGCCCGCCGCTCAAAAACCGCAGCACGATCTGCTTGGTCACCTGGTCCAGGACCACCACCGCCAGGGCGATGAAAGCTATCCGGCGATTGGACGCCTGGAGAACGACATCAAACGCTCGCTTTTCCACGTTGGGCGCTGATGTACTCGACGCTCCCATAAAATACAACCTTATTGTGGACCAACCGCAACCGGGGCGCAAGGGTGAGACATACGTCAATATTAACGTGCGTCATTATCAACGTATGGCCCGACCGTTCAGCGCGCGAAGATTTGGCGGATAACTTCCTCGATGGGGACTTCCTGGATGTCGATGTCGCTGATGGGCAGTTGGTCGAGGAGGGCTTTGCAGACCGGGATGACGCGGTCGCGTTTGACCTTGAGCTGGATTCTGCCGGAGGCCTGTTCGAGGATTTCGCCGTATTTGCCCAGGTGTTCGGCCGTGCAATCGGCGCCCGCCGCGCATTGGATGGTCACCAGTTTGGAATCTGCAAAGCGGTCCACGATGTCGCCGAGCCGGCCATCGAAGAAAATGGTGCCGTGGTCGATGATGATGACCCTGTCGCACAGCGCCTGGATGTCGGCCATGTAATGGCTGGTCAGGAGGATGGTGGTTTTCTGGGTGGCGTTGTGCTCGCGGAGAAACTCGCGGACGGTTTTCTGTGACACGACGTCCAGCCCGATGGTCGGCTCGTCCAGGAACAGCACTTTGGGCCGGTGCAACAGCGCGGCAATGAGTTCCATCTTGGCGCGCTCACCCAGGGAGAGTTCGCGCACGCTCACGTCCATCTTGTCGCGCACGCCGAGCAAATCGCCCATCTCGGCTACCGTCCGCTCGAGCGTGGCGGCGGGGATGCCGTAGATTTTCGCGTTCAGATCGAGCGACTCGCGGGCGGGGAGGTCCCACCAAAGCTGGTTTTTCTGCCCCAGCAGCAGCGCGAATTGCCGCCGGTAACCGTCCTCCCGCTGCCAGGGAACGTAACCCAGCACGCGCGCCGTGCCGCTGCTGGGATAAAGCAGGCCCGAGAGCATCTTGAGCGTGGTCGTCTTGCCCGCCCCGTTCGGCCCCAGGAAGCCGACCAACTCACCCGGCTCGATGGTGAAGCGGATGTCTTTGACGGCCAGGGTCTGCTCGTAAGTCCGATGGAAGAGTCCTTTGACCGCCCCGGCAAAGCCGGGCTGCTTCTTGTAGGTCCGAAAGGCCTTGGTGAGGCCGCTGACTTCGATGGCGGGCATCAGGACGTTTTTTGGCCTTAAAGTCACTGTTTTGACCGGGAAGTCAACAAGAGACCGCTTAAAGCCGGAGGTTGGCGGGCCTTGTTCCCTCTGGACGCAACGTGCCATTCATGGCATTAAAAGCCTGTGAGCGGTTCACAAAAGAGACTTGGCCAGTTCTTCACGCCTCCGGAGGTTGCCCGGGCGCTGGTGCATTGGGTCATCACCAGCCCGCGCCAACGTCTTCTGGACCCCTCCTGCGGCAACGGGGAGTTTCTTGTTTGCCACCGGCGAGCAGTAGGAATTGACGTGGACCGTAACCACACACTCGAGGCACGGGCCCGTGCCCCCGGGGCACTGGTCCATGAAGGGGATTTTTTTCTTTGGGCAAGCCGAACAAGCGAACGGTTCGACGCAGCCGCGGGAAACCCTCCGTTCATCCGTTACCAGTCCTTCTCGGGAGAAACGAGAGCGCGCGCGCTGGCCGAAGCTGCCAAGCTCGGCGCTCGGTTCAACGGGCTTTCTTCATCGTGGGCTCCATTCCTGGTTGCAGCAGCGGGCCTGCTTCGGCCAGGTGGTGCCATGGCCTTCGTGGTGCCTGCAGAGATCGGTCACGGTACTTGCGCCGAGCCCCTCCTGGAGGCATTGTGCAACCACTTCGACCGTGTTCACGTTACCGCCTTCCGCGAGAAGCTCTTTCCGGCACTTTCGGAAGACTGCTGGCTCCTGCACTGCGCTGGCTTCGCGGGGCGCACCGACGAGATACTGCTCAGCGCCCTGGAGGAGTTTCGCCCGCTGGACGCGCCCCCCCAATCCGCGCGCCGAGTCAGCCTTGCCTCATGGAGAAAGTCGGGTTGCCGCCTTCGCAAGTTCCTCCTCCCTGAGCGCGGAACGGCCCTCTACGACGCACTGGCTGGCTTGCCGGGCGTTCGCCGCTTTTCAGAGGTCGGTCACGCCGGGATTGGCTACGTCACCGGCGCCAATAACTTCTTCCACGTAAGGCCCACCGAGGCCCAGTTCTGGGGCCTGCCGCCAGAAGTTCTTCGCGTCACGGTTCGCAAGGGCGAGCAGCTTCCAGAACGCCGGGTCGATCAGCAAGCCGTCAGGGGTTGGATAGCCAATGATGAGCCCGTGCTGCTTCTACACTTGCGCGGGGTGGTTCCGCTACCCCCGCGCGTGCGCGAGTACCTCGAGACCGACGCCGGCCACCAGGCCAAAGAAACCTATAAATGCCGCAACCGCAACCCGTGGTATGTGGTGCCGGATGTGAAGACCCCCCAGGCCTTCCTATCCTATATGATCGGCTTGGCCCCGGCTTTAGTCGCCAACGAGGCTGGGTGTGTCTGCACCAACTCCGTTCACGCCGTCCAGCTCTCCCCCGACTTCGACATCGCCGACGTGCAGCGCGCGTGGGAAACCCCGCTGTGCCAGTTGAGCTGTGAAATCGAGGGCCATCCGCTCGGCGGAGGAATGCTCAAGCTTGAGCCAGGCGAGGTCGCAAACGTGCGCCTTCCCCTCCGCCACACACCCACAAGCCGGACGGACGCATCAATCCTTGAAGAAGCAATCACCGAGGCTCGTCGGTGGAGACATTATGCCTGACGTTTGGCTCCCATCGTACCTGCGCCTTGACGCCGCGCTGGCCCAGTTTATCGCCGTCCGCGAAACCCAAGGCCAGCGGCACATCAAACCTCTCCACCAGCACATCGCCATCCGCCTGGTTATAGAGGGCGGATTCCATCCGGAAGAAATTACACCGCACCCGCCGCTGCTTGTGGAAACCCGCGGTTGCCGCAACAGGCTGGTTTTCGACCAGCGTGCCCAGCGTGAGAACGAGCAGACTGTCCTTGGCGGCTTGAAGACCAAGGACATTGACGTGAACGGGGAAGGAGAAGTGGTGCAAGCCATTCAGCGCTACCACGACGTGCTGCTTGGGTTGGCCGGTCGGCGCTTCGTTCGTGACGACTTCACCCGCTACGAAGCCGTTTGCCTGGCCCTGGTGAATTCGGACCAGGCGACCGCCGGCAGCGTCTTCCAACCTTTCCCGCCGGCCGATAGTCCGCTAAGTCTTCGCGCCTTTTTCGACACGATCTATAGAACCTACGACCTCAGATTTCCCTACCTCGCGGCCTCAATTAGTTCGCTGAAGCGTCTGGAGTGGGACGAGGCCTCCCCAGCACTGACATGCCTCGGGTCAGAACCGGAGATGCGGTCACGCCTCGGATATACGCCTCGGCTCGGTTGAAGTTTCCGGGCGGTTTGGCGTCAAACCGCAGGTCGGCGCTTTCTCTAATTGTCATGTTTATAGTCAAAGCGTCCGGGGAGGCTCAAGCTCCGCTAGGCTTCTACTTGGATTGTTCTCTTTCCCGGCGGGCTTCCTGGCTCATTTGCGCTTCTTTGATTCGCACTTTGGCATTTGCAAGTCTGATTGCTGCCCAAAGTTTGATGCCGCCCCACGCCAGCGCGATCAAACCTGCAATACCAACGAGGCCGGAAAGCGGGGTTTTAAAAGTCTCCGTGGTTTGCCGCCACATTCTCTGGATAAATCCGGGTTTTTCAACCACCCTCACCACCCCATTCGGGTCCGTGATTATCTCAGCTCCTCCAAGTATCTGCTCTTTGGCCGCAATGAACGAAGCCACCCCGGCCGCGGTCAACAGGACCTTCGGATGTTTCTCCAGCAGGTCCATAATTCTCTCGGGTGCTTTCTCGATCATCTCCAGCAGAGTTCGCCGCTGAGGTTCGGCTGCTCCGGCAATTCTTGGAGCGAGCCTGCCAAGCTGTATGGCTTGATCCGTCGTAACTTTACCGAGAGCTTCCGCGCCCTCTCGCCCCAGCACTTCGACGACCTGCGTTCCCACCCCGGGATGCCGTGCTGCCGCTGCCAGGGCCTCCTTTCCGACACTCGAGAACAAACGCGCCATCAAATCGGGTTCTCGGGTAATCGCTTCCGCCGCCGCCGTCTGCATGGCGGGAGACAACTCGTCGAAAGCCGAAACAAATTTGGAGGGAGACTGCTTCGCCACTTTCAGAAGCGCGGCTCCGTGCTCCAGGGCCAGGTCCGCAAGTCTTTGCGCGAGCTTCTCGCCTCCCTCCTGCGCTGCTTTCTCAAGAGCCTCCCTGGCCAAAGTCTCGCCGCCAAGCTCCACCAGTTCCTTGGCCCCCTGCTGACCGCCTTTTCGCATGAGCGCCTCAAACAACCGGGCCGCCATTTTTGCGGCCCAACCCGCTTGCGCGTTTGCCCGGATGGGGGCCTGAATGCAAAGGGCGATGACACCAAGCGCCGTAACGAGCATGAGATGCTTCATTTGTCGTCTCCAGTGATGATTTTCCGCAGCGCCTTTTCATGGCATTCGCGGGTGAGTTGTATGGCCTGCCCAAAACTCAAGGCCAGCCCTTGGCTGGGGTCGTTCCAAAGGTTCTTTTCCATGTCATCCAGTATCTGGTTGCATTCCTGAGTGACTTTCTCCTTGAACTTCTTCTCCGTCCACCAGTCCACCGCCCACGCGGCGATGATTCCTCCCACAGCCCCGGCGGCTGTTCCGACCCCAGGCGCGAGGACCGTTCCGCCTTGCCCGCCCACGACTGCCCCGCCGGCAACAGTGCTCCCCCGAGCGGCTGCCCAGGTGGCAACCCGAGTGGCCATCGAGGTCACGAGCTTCGTCACAATATGGGTGGTTGCCGCTCCCGCTCCAACTCCTCCGCCTGTGCCCAAAACCGACATAGCCAGCGACTGCGCAGCTCGTTGTTTGAGCAGTGGTTGCACTTCAACCATGAAGGCTCCCGTAAGGTTGGTTAAACCCAGATCGGCAGATGCGCATGGCACGGCAGCAGTAGAAACTTTCTCCTGCAGTTCACTGAGCATTTTGTTCCGATTCGCCTCGAGGTCCGAGGAGAATTGGGCAACCACGTCGGCCACGTCCCTTCGCAGTTGCTCATCGCTAACAATGAACCTGGAGAAGTGGTCGGTGGCCACCTTCCTGGCCTCGTTCGAATTTGACCACCAGTCCCTTAGCATGGCTTTGCTTATCTCATAATGAGTGCCCCAGGTCGTCAAGTCCTCTGCGAATTTCGGAACTCCAATGCGGTGTATGGAAAAATGCTCGGCGAGCCGCCGTCGCGCGAGGTTCATTGCTTCGCGATTTCTTTTTTCGTCCAGCACGACCAGATCGGCTGCCTGAGAAGCAAAGAACTCCTGCCGCTGATGCTTGACCCTTTGCTTCCCTGAGCCGCGCGCCGCTAACCACCACGCAACTCCTATCATGAAGAAGCCGAGAGTGAGGAACAGGACTGGCTTTAGAATACTTGCGGAGTTTCGTTCTGCTCTCATGACCGGATGATGCCGGAGGCGGACCAGGGTGTCGAGTGGCAAGTCTTGCCGGTTTCCTAATTGGATGCCTCCGCGAGCCGCTGAAATCACCGCAGAGCGTCGGAGGTGAATTACAGGCGCACCGCGTTCAGGAACTTTCGCAAGTTTCCGAGTGCCTGGACCAGCATCGGTGGGCAGCCCTGCGGTGGTTGAGCGTGGTTGAGCCTATGGAGGGCCTCCCCGGCAGGACGGCAATCCTGATCCCGGAGGCGAGGAGCGTTTCCCGGCGGTCCGCCCTTCTTGTAGTCTGTTACTTCGTCCACCTCCATCGCCGACCCGCGCCGCTGAGATGTAAGCCAATAGAGCCAGGTTTCCAGATTGCGGGTCGGCAGCAGAAGACATCGGCCCTGTTGCGCCGATATGGGGGGAAGACTGCGCGCCTTCAGCACTTCCTCGACTTCATGTTCGAGCTCCGCGACGCCCTTCCCATCCTCGTCCAAAAGGCCCAGAACACCCCTGCCCTCCGAGAATCTCATCAAGTTGGCCACTTCTGCCGCAAACTGATTTTTCACCCAATCGTGTCCGGAGCCACCGGGGTTTGGCCTCGGATCGATCACACGGCCATCGATGCCTGCGGCCCCCAGAAAGCCCCGCGCGAAGGCTGAATCGCGCCAGCCTTCATGCACCAAGATAATCTTGGAGACACGGCTCACCGGTCAGACTCGGCTTGACTGGCGTGCGCCGCTTGCTCGGCGGCGAGAGGAGAGACGTCACTGGATTGCTGGACACCCAACCCGGATAGCCACCCGCGCGCGATAAGGTCGGAAACCCGCACCCCTGCCTTATCTTCGGCGATGCCTTCGGCAATGCGCACAGGATGAGCCCTGGTTGGGCCGCTTGGCTCGCGCTCCAACCACGAACCGTAACCAGCGGCCAGAAAATCCACCGCGATAGGGTGATGCGCGGTCAGGATGACTTGGAAACGACCTTCCAGAGCGGCGTCTTGAAGGCGCGTGAGCAGCGGTTGGATCTCGCTGAGACCGAGAAAATTGCCCGGCTCGTCAAGGACCAGGACGCCACCCCGTTGGCCAGCCACAGCAAGCGCCGTTTCCAGAATGATGAGCGCGATTTGGCCGTAGGAGAGTTCGTCCAATCTGAATTTCAGCGGCGGAGGGCCCCCCTGAAAAATGCATTCCAGGATCTTTGCATCTCCTGAGGGCACGGCTTGGAACAAACGAAACCCAGGCAACTCACCGTTCGCCAGAGCTTGTTCGGCCTCCTGTCGAGCCAGGGCGTCAGAAGATGAGACCTCGCGAAGCCAACCGGCAAAGTCGGAGCAATCTGGCCTGGGAATGGTGACGGGTTGCTCCTCTCCGCTGACGGCGGTGACCAGAGCGGGATTTAGCGCGAGTACGAGAGTGGCTCCAATCGCGCGGCGAAACGCCGTCAGTTTTGTGTTCTCGGGCCGCTCGTCCACGCGGGAGATGCCTGAGACGTGCCAATCAGGCAACAATTGGGCTTTCTGCTCATGCCGGTCGTTGTAAAGCAGGACACGCTGGTCATCGGAGGCGAACAACGGTTTGCCCTCCAATGTCAGCTTCTCCTCAATCACTTTGTTCAGCCCCCGTTCTATCGCCTCGTGCCTGATTCGAAGCCGGTAGGTATATTCGCCCTGATCCAGCGTCAGGGTCAGTTCAAAAGTTTGCTCGATCCGCTTGTCCCACCGCGTGAGCGTCCGCGGGGGAAAAAGGTCAAGGGATTTTTCGCGCCCCAGGATAAAGTCGCGGAGCTTTGCGATTAACCCAATCACGGCAGACTTGCCTGAACCGTTTGCCCCAAGCAAGACAGAGAGCGGGGCGAGCGGCAGGGTGAAGCTCGTGAAACATCGGTAGTTATCTGCGTAACAACGCGCGAACATGAACTGCTTGATACTCCCTTTCGCTGCGTCGGGCAAGCCCTCGATCTTTGCGGCCACACAGTTTTTAATGAAACCGCGCGTCCGCTAGCGCAGCGAATCGAACCAGGCTTTGGCGAGCAAAAGACTCGGTTGGGCGCAGGCGTCGTGGTCAGCGCCGGGTAGGGGATCGAAGAATTGGACCTGGGTGTCGCCCAGTGCCTGGAAAGAGTCCAGGGCGACCTGCGAGTTCGCGGGGTCGACGTCCATATCCCCGGAGCACTGGTAAAGCCGCATCGGCGCCACCGGCCTCCAGCGGTAAAGATCGTTCTCCTGGAGCGCCAGGCGGAAAGGGTGGCGCGGGTTCGAGCGAAATGCGGCCAGGAAATTCGTCTGCAGCATTTGAAGCGCGTTGGTGGGCATGGCGGTGTTCATTTGGCTCCCGCTGGTGTTGCCGTTAAGGAGCGGCGGCAAGGTGGCGTCGTATGGCGGGGCCAGCAGGCTGGCCAGGCTCGGCCCCAAATGGTACACATCCTCGTAAGCCCCCAGCAGATAAAGGAAGTAGTAGGGATTGGGATTCGGGCGGCCGTTGAGGAAATCGTCGGTGGTGACGCCCGACAAGTCGTAGGCCCCCGCCATCGGAGCGCAAGCGGTGACGGTGAACTCATCGGTGTGAAAGGCCTCCAACTCGCGCAGCAACGCCATGGTCGAGTGGCCGCCTTGCGAATAGCCGCAAAGGAACAGTTGGTTGGTCAGGGGAAAGCCGTTGGTGGCGCAAATGGTCCTGACCGCGCGCAGCAGGTCCACACAAGCGGTCGCTTCAGACCGCGCGTGGTGGTACGGATGCAGTCCCGGTGAATCCCCCAGCCCCAAATAGTCGGGCACTGCCGCGGCGTAGCCCGTGGTGGCGAAACCGATGCCAACCGACACTTCGCCGGTCAGGTCCATGGACGACGGGGCTGAATTGGTTTCCGTGAGCGTGCCATGCTGGTAGCTGACCAGCGGCAGGGGGTGCCGCGTGTTTTCAGGCAGCAGCAAGGCGCCCGAGGCGACTGTGCGCGCCCCCAGCGGAGTGATGGTCTCGTAATCAACCTTGTAAAGCCGCACGCTGTACTGCGGCGTTATCGGGATCCCGGCCAGACCGAATAGGAAGGCCAACGTGGCCGTCGAGAGCGTATTGCTATGGTTGAGGGCGAGCACTTTGCCGCGTTGCGCGGCCGGGACACCCACGACCCGGTAAAGGCGGGCGGCGTTGGTGCTGATCGCATCGAGCCACTGGTTCGACGCCACCGGGAACGGCACGGACGAGGCCGGCGACCGCCATAGGCCGTCCTGCAGTGTATCCTGGAATTGGACCGTGTACGCAACGCCCGTGGCCGCTGATTGCCAGCCAAGCAGCCAACCGCCATCGGTTTCCAGGAGATTCGTAATCGTCAAAGGCCCGGCCGCTTGTGCCGAAACGGGAGCCATGGTGGCGGTTAGGGTGAGCAGACTAAGGCGCCAGATGAGTGAGCTTCGCTCGTTCATGATCGAGCGGCAAACTGACACGGATTCACGAGGATGTCAAACTGCCGGAAGCCGGGCTCAAACCATAACGTTTCACTTCGCTTTTGCCACCCTGGCTAAACCCGCCCCACTCGTCTCTATACCCGGAATTGCTGATCTGATAGGGATCCGGCGTCATGAGGTGCCAGGCTTGATTTGCTGCTCGACGAACGAGCGAAGGCGGGCAACGAGAGCGCGAGTGGCTTTCCGATCCAGCGGCGTGTATTCGGGAACTTGCTCGTAACGGTAAACGGTGGCGTAGGGGGTGAGTTGGTCAAGATCGGCCAGGTCGGTGGGCAGGGATTGGCCCTGCGCTTCGAGCAGTTCCGCCAAGGCTTGCAGGTTGTGGGTTTTCGGGTAGTGGACGGCCCGCTGGGCCAGCCAGGCCTTCAGTAGTTTCTCGGCCGCCTGCTGGCAATGGTAGCCGAAGATTTCCGTGCTCACGGTTTTGTCCTCCAGAATGGCATCCAACAGGCCCTCGTCCTGGGCCGCTTTGCGAAGAAGCATTTGGGCCTGGTCAAGAGGCGTCATAGAGGATCTGGCCTTCGCGCCGAGCGTCGTAATAGACGGTGCCGGGCACCTCGGACCAATCGTCGTACATGGCCTGGCTCACGACCAGGAGTTCCGCCGGCAGAATGAGGCCGCGCAGCACGCGGGTCAGGCGCACCATCTCGGCCACGCGGTCTTTGACCTCGGCAAGGACGATGAGCAGGTCCACGTCGCTGTCCTCATGCGCGTCGCCGTGGGCGCGCGAGCCGAAAAGGATAATGCGGCGCGGGCGGGCGGCGTCCACGAGGCGGCGGACGGCTTCGCGCAGTTTCGCTGGGGTCACGGCCCAGGGCGGTTCTATGGCGGCGGCGATCATGGGAAGTCCGAAGTGCGAATGTCGAATGACCAACTGATGGGGATTTGCTCTTTGCCGCGCCGCCGCCTTATTGACGGGGCGCGGCTGAGGGAGAATTCATTTTCGGTCTCACTCATCATGACCGGATGGTGCCAGAGGGGGACCAGGGTGTCGAGTGGCAAGTTTTGTCGGTTTCTTGACGGTTCCGGCCCAGCAGCCAGGGCTGCATCAAGCTCGTTGCGTGATCTCGCATTTGTCCCGGAGCAGGGCCAATTCATGAAGCCGCAAAACCAGGGGCGGGGACGGCTTCGTCCCCGCTTCTTAGCGGTCCGTAGGAGGAGGAACAGGGGACGAGCCGTCCCCTCCCCTTTCATGAATTGGCCCTGCTCCGGGACAATACCGACCCTCTACAGCGAGCTTGGTGCAGCCCTGCCAGGTGCTGCCCCTCGCCCCTCGACACTCGCCCCTCGACTCTTGCTGCGGGGTTTTAGAGAATGTCCTCCGCATTATGCCCATCACGCATGACAACCACAAAGGCAAGACCTGCTCTGCTCTGCACCGTTTGGTCATCGGCTTGGCCCTGGCCGCGGGTTTGAACCTGTCTGCCCAGGCCGCCACCCCCGCGTTTGTCTGGCTCGAAGGCGAATCGGCCAAAACCACGTTCAAAGTCCAAATCGGCGGCTGGGGGCGGCCCCAGTTCCTCTCCGGCGGCAACTGGCTGCACATCAGCGTCGAGGAAGGGCAGGTCGAAAAAGAGGTGCCCGACGAAGGCATTCTCTTGGATTACCCCCTCCAAAGCCCCAAGGCCGGCCGCTACGAAGTCTGGAACCGGGTCGGGTTCGAGTTCGCGCGCTCGCCCTTCGAGTGGCGCCTCGACGAGCGGCCGTGGCACAAGGCCATGCCCGGCGATCTCACGGCCGACCTGATGGAAATGGGATTCTGGTGCGAGGTGGCCTGGTTGAGGATGGGCGAGGAGGATTTGACAGCCGGCGAGCATCGCCTGCAAATCCGCCTGCCGAAAACCAGGAATGAAAAAGGCAAATGGCAGCGCCTGCTCTATGCCTCCGATGCTATCTGCCTCCAGGAGGGGCCGTTTGAGCCGAACTCGAAGTTCAAGCCCGGCGAATCCGGACGCGAGCCCCCGGACGAAGCGGCGGCCAGAGTGGTGTTCCAGCTTCCCGAGGCCAAACCGTCCGAGCGCGCCAGCGTGAAGCTCGGGGGTGTTTGGGAGATCGCGCGGGCCGACGAGCAGCTTCCCGGCGAGGTCGCCGAGCCCTTCCACGAACTGCCGGCGCATCCCATCTGGCGGGCCATTCCGGTGCCGGGCGACAAGAATGCGCTCAGGCAAGACCTCGTTTTCGCCCATCGCCTCTGGTATCGCACGCGCATCGCCGTGCCCGCCTCGATGGCCCGCCGCGCCTTCTACATAGACTTCCCCTGCAACAACCTCAACACGACGGTCTGCGTCAACGGTGTCGATTGCGGCTTCCAGAAGAACCCATTCGCGCGATTCCAGGTGGACGTGACCAAGGGCGTCAAGGCCGGACAGACCAACGAAATCCGCGTGGGCATCCGCGACGCGTGGTACGGCCGCTCCGCCGACCCGGCGCGGCCGATGAAGCTGCGCAAGACCTTCAACTACCCGGTCGGCCTCTTCGGCCAGGGATTCCAGGACCTGGACTACCCGGTGTGGAACTGCCCCCAGTCGGGCATTCTGGCGACCCCGGCCTTTGTGGCCGCGGGCGGCGGCGTGTATGTCGCCGAGCTCTTCCTCAAGCCATCCGTCGCGCAGAAGCGGCTCGATGCGGATGCCGTGTTGAACAACACCACGGCCAGCGAAGTCTCCGGTGAGGTGCGCTGGGAGACACTGGAGGACACCACAGGCCAGACCCAACACGTCTTCAAGCCGCAACCCTTCAAAGTCCCCGCCGGTCAGGCACGAACCGTTACGCTCTCCGATGCGTGGGCCGATCCGCGGCTTTGGTGGCCCGACACGCCGAATCTTTACCGCCTCCGTACGACCGTGGTCGTTGACGGCACGCCATCGGACGTCCAGGAAACGCTCTTCGGCTTCCGCGAATGGCGGCGCCAAGGGACCCAGTTCACCCTCAATGGCGTGGTCTGGCATCTCTGGGCCGATCTCATCGGCGAACCTCGTTCCCCGCAGGACTGGCTGGCCGCCTACAAGCGCGCCAACCAGCGCACCACCCGCCTGAGCACCGCCGGGCAGGCCGGCCACGAGTCGCGCTGGCTGGGCCTGGAACCGCAGGAGGCGCTCGAGTTCTGCGATCGCCACGGCGTCGTCGTGCGCCGCAACACCACGCTCGACGGCGAAACCATCGGCTACCAGTTCAGCGAGAGCGATGCGGAGACGCGCCGGCAGCAGGGCGGCTCCGAACTCAAACTCGCGCTGATGAAGAACTGGCGCGACCAGTGCGTCGCCCAGGTCAAGGGTGAACGCAACCACCCCTCCATCCAGATCTGGTCGCTGGAAAACGAGTTTGCCTTCATCAACCTCATTAACCTGCTGGGCAACTCACCGAACATGGACCGCTACGAAGAGGAAATTACCAAGACGCACGATGCAGTCATGGCGGCGGACCCGACCCGCTCGGCCATGACCGACGGCGGGGGCGCGATGATGAAAAACACCCTGGGCGTCGCGGGCGACCACTATGTCGCCACGCTCGATGCGCGGTATCCGGACCTGGCGTACGAACCCTTTGTCGAAGGGGGCGGGCGCGGCCGCTGGAAATGGGACCAGCAGCGGCCCCGGTTCATCGGGGAGGACTTTTACGCCTCGGGCATCAACCCCGCCGATTACGCGATGTGGGGCGGCGAGGCCGCCTTCCAGGGCAAAGCCGCCACGGGCGACGCCATCGCCACCTGCTGCCGGATGCTCACCGAGGGCTACCGCTGGGGCGGCCACTACGCCGCCTGGCACTTGTGGCTGGGCGGTGAAGGCGGCCCAAGGCAGCGGGGCGCAAACCATCCGCGCGCCGTGTTGGTGCGGCAGTGGGACTGGACCTTTGGCGCCTCCCAAAAGGCCAGGCGCACCTTCGGCATCTTCAATGACACCCAATACCCGGACCCGATCACTTTCAGCCGCCGGCTCACAGTGCAGGGCCAGGAGGCGTACGCGAAAACCTCCACCCACCATGTCGCCCCCGGCGCCGCCGAGAAGTTCGACGAGGAACTCCCCATCCCCTCCGTCGCCGCCCGGCAGGAAGGCGAGTTGAGCCTCACGCTCAGCGCGGGCGGAAAGGAAATCTATCGTGACGCCAAGGCGGTTTCCGTCCTGCCCGCCGCCGTGGCCGAGAAACTCTCGGCCGGCACGGTCGCCGTCTTCGATCCGGCCGGTGAGACCGCGGCGTTTCTCAAGAGCGCGGGCCTGCCCTTCACGGCGGTGCAATCCCTCGACACCCTTGCCGCCGGCGCCAAGGTGCTCGTGGTCGGACGCGATGCCATCGGGGCGAACGAGAGCACTTCAACCCGCTTGGCCAGCTGCGCTTCGGAAGGCCGCGCCGTCATCGTGCTCGACCAAGCTCATCCGTTGAAATACCAGGCCATCCCCGCAGAAATGGAGCTCGCCCCGCGCGCGAAGCGGAACGAGTTTGGCGCCCAGGTCCCCGCCTCGGAAGGACGCACGGCCTTCATCGAGGACACCTCGCATCCGGCGTTGCGCGGGCTCAAGGACAAAGACTTCTTCACCTGGGGACCCGACCCGCCTGCCGCGCAAGCCGGCCAACCCGGCGCGGCCCAGTCAGGCCACCTGGTTTTCCGCAATGCCTACCTCAAGCCCGCTCGCGGCGGCAAGAGCCTCCTCCAGTGCGGCCCGCGGCTCGAATACTCGGCGTTGGTCGAGGTGCCGGTGGGCCGGGGCGTGATGTATCTCAGCCAACTGGACCTCGGAAGCAAACTCGCCGTGAACCCGGTCGCCCAGCACCTCCTGCTCAACCTGATCCGCGGCGGCGCCGCCTACAAACTGGAACCTGCCGGCGTCGCCGCAGTCATCGCCGACGAGCCGTTGGCCAAGGCCCTCGATGCGATTGGGCTGCAGTATGCCAAGGCCGGCGATGCCCTCGCCGCCATCGGGGACGCCGACAGGCAAATCGCCCTCCTCTCCGCCACGCCGGCCACCTTGAAACTGCTGGCCGGAAATCCCGGCGGCCTTCAGTCCTTCTGGCAGCGTGGCGGCACGCTCCTGCTTTGCGGACTCACGCCCGAGGGCCTTGCCGACTACAACCGCATCGTCGGCGTCAACCACGTCATCCGGCCCTTCAAGCGCGAGCGCGTCACCTTCCCGGCCCTCCGCAACCCGCTCACCGCCGGCCTCACCACCGGCGACATCGTGATGCTCTCCGGCCAGCGCATCTTCGACTGGACCGCCGATGAGTATGTGGCCTCGGACGTCTTCAGTTGCGTCGTGGACCTGGACGACCTCGCCCCCTTCGCCAAGAGCGGCTTCGCCAGCTACGACAACATCGTCAACGGGTTCGTCGGTTCCGATGGTTGGCCGTTGATCATCGACTTCGAGTACCCCAAGGACGGCAGGCCCTGCGAAATCAACCTGGATTTGCCGCAGGAGGAAACCATCGTCGAATACACCCACAAAGCTTCGGTGAATTACAATCCCACCACGAAGATCGCCCTGCTCTTCGACGGCAAGGACCGCGTCGAATACGACCTCCAGCCCAACGGCGACGCGCAGACCTTTGCCGTGGATCCGCCGCGCAAGGCCCGCCGCGTCACGCTCCAGCTCGTGAACTGGCTCTCCGACCCAACCAAGCGGCCCTTGGTCGGCATCGACAACATCTGGCTGAAAGTGGCGCGCTCCCCCGAGTGGCGGGCCACGGTCAAACCGATGCTCAACCTCGGCGCCATGGTCCAATACGCCAAAGGCAACGGCAGCGTGGTGCTCTGCAACCTCAAGTTCCAGGAAAGCGAAGCCGTGCCCGTCAACAAAAACAAAAAGCACACCATCCTCGCCACCGTGCTGCGCAACCTCAAGGCGCCCTTCTCCGGCGCAAAGACGGTGATTGCGGGCGCCAACCTCGCCTGCACCCCCATTGACATCCACACCAAGGCCACAACCTACAAGGACGAACGCGGCTGGTTCGGCGACCAGCGCCGCACCCTCAAAGCCCTGCCCCCCGGTGAACACGTCTTCGCCGGAGTGAAATTCAACGTCTATGAAATGCCCACCTCACCCGTGCCCCAGGTCCTCATGCTCGGCGGCATCGGTGTGCCGGGCAACCTGCCGAACCAAATCACCGGCATCCCCATCAACCTGAAGGCCGACGCCCTTTTCTTCCTCCACACCGCCCGCTTGGACCGCCCCATGGACGACCGCGAACGCGAGGAGAAAAAACGCTTCGAACTGTGCCAGTACGTCATCCACTACGCCGACGGCCAGACCACCCAAGTTCCCGTGCTTTGCGAAATCGATATTGACCACTTCCAACAGCGCGAGCCAAAAGCCATCGCCGGCGCGCAAATCGCCTGGAGCGCCAGGTTCGATGACTCCGACGAAAGTGCGGTCGTCTATGCCAAACAATGGAACAACCCGCGCCCGGCCGTGGAGATCAAGTCCGTGGACCTGGTTCCCGGCAGGGACAAGGATCGCGGCGTGCCCGCCTTGCTGGCCGTGACGGCGGCGACAGCGCAGTGAGTCCGCGCCCTGCACCAGGCGATCTGGAGCGGCGCCTTTGCCGGCGCCGCCGGCACCGGCATGACCTGGTGGTGGGAGAACATCCATTCCGCCAATCTTCCGCCCGGTTTCCCCAAGCATCCGGGGCTTGAGTAATCCCCCGGCGGCATTTTGTTTCGGCGGTCGGCGATGACATCATCGGCCCATGCAACCGTTCCTTCGCTCAGGATGCTTCCCGGAGATTCCCCTGGACGATTTCAGGGAGCGCCCCGGATTGTGCGGCCCTGTCCGGGGTGAGAAGCTGCCTGCGTCGGCAGTGTTTCCATTTCAATATGAAACCGAACGGACCTGTTGGGAAAAGCATCCTTCTGGTTGAAGACAACCCGAGATTGCGTGAAGCCATTCGATTGCTGCTCTGCCTCGAGGGACACACGGTCACCGAGGTCGAAAATGGAAGGCGAGCCTGTCACTTTTATACGCCGGGCGACTTCGACCTGGTGATTACGGGTTACGCCATGCCCGAGATGATGGGCGACGAACTGGCCAGGACCATCAAGTGCCTGGTGCCATCGCAGCCGATCCTGATGATCGCCTCGGGCGAGCGAATCTCGAGCAGTGACAACGCCGTTGACGCGCTCCTGGAGAATCCTTTCAAAATGGCGGAATTGCGCCAGGTTGTCGCGTCACTCCTGTCATCCGAACGTCCAATTGCATCGTTGTCTCGGGGATGCACCGCCGGCCTCAGGACACCGGCTGAATAGAGCCTGGCCCAACAACTCCAATTCCGGACCTTTGTCGCAACCTTCGTCGCCAACTTTGTCGAACGATGGCCAATTCGATAAAGTGTCTTCTGACCGCCACCACGGCCGCTCCGATCTTCCCGCGGAACAACCCGCCGTTGGCCACCGCCACCAGCCCGGAGCTGAAGCGCCGGGCCTCGGGATGTCCCTCCGGGACAAAGCCTCAAGGCGACCCCGCGTGAGGGTCCGCGTCAAGGTTGACCCAATAAGCCGTCAAAAGTTTTCCGGCCTGGCCGGTCCATCATAAGGCTTGGCGCCGTGGGGAGGTTGGGCGCTGGGGCCCACTGTGAGCAAAGCCGGGTCGGTGGTGGCAGGGGCTTCGATGAAGCCGTAGTAGCGGCCCATCCAATACGCCAGGAGCCAGGCGGAAGGTTCCACGACATCACGGCCGCCCGTTCCGCCGTCGGCTTCCATGGGCCAGTGATCCCAGCGCATCGGCTCGGTCTCGCGCGGGGAAAAGGCGCGCGTGCCGCCTTTGCGGGCTTCATAACCGGCGGGGGTCTTCAAATCCGTTCGGTGCGAGTTCTGGTAGGAATAGATGACCAGGTCCAGCGGCCATTCGCGCAAGTGGGCGAGGGCGGGTTGCGCCTCGCACTCGTTGCCGGTCAAGGCGCCATAGACGAAGTTGAACCAGGGGACGTGTTCGATGCGCAACAGTTCCCAGGTTCGTTCAAAGCTCCGGCGGTAGGTGGCGTGGAGCGCCGGGTCCTTTTCGAACCGCAACAAGTTGGAATACGCCCACAACGCCAGTTCGTCGTCGAAGTGGGCGACGTCCTCGAGGGGGAAAGTGTTGCTGAGGCGGATCGTGTAGGCGGGATAACCCAGCGCGACGAGGCTCTGATAAGCGTCGTTGAACTTGGCTTCGCCGGTGAGGGCCGCGGCGCATTTCATGAACGACAGGATCTCCAGGCTCTGCAATCCGCGGTCGGCCCGGCCCTCTTCCGTGTTGAAGTAGGGCGGGTCCCATCGGCCCCAGCGGGTCGGTTTTCCTCCGACGTCGATGAGTTGCCAGTGGTGCTCGAGGAGATGGCTGGCGATGCGGGCCAGATGCTTCCTGGCTTCCGGCCCTTCGCCGCCCAGGGCAGCCAGGTCCACGAAGAGCGACACGGAGTGAAAGTGGGAACAGATTTCGTCGCTCGAGGTGTCGCCTTTCCACTCGAAGCGGGGATCGGCGGCCTGGTTCCACTTGGCGGGATAGCCGCCGGAAGTAGCCTCGGATTTGTGGCCGCGCTCGCCCTTGACCCAGATAGCTCGGGCGGGAAGGCCGGGGATGCCGGTGATCGCTTCGAGCCACCGCATGGTTTTGAAGGTGTTGACGGCTTCCTGGCGGGCGCGGGCTTCCTGGGTTACGGCATAGCGGTAGGACTCGGCGGCCAGGTAATTGCCGCTGTAGCCGCCGTCGTTGTCGCTCGCCTCGCGGACGTATTGGCCGAGGGCGTCGTCCCACTCGAGTTTATGCGTCAGGCCCAGGCGTTTTTGTCCCCATTCTTCCAGGTGGCGCTCGTAATAGGCCGCCTTTTTCACCAGGGTGTACGGTTCGTATTCAATGATCCCCAGGCCGCCGGCGGTCGCCAGATAGACCGCCCGCTGGCTGGCGGCGATGGCGGACACACGATCATCCGGGAGCCAGCGCGGCCCGGCAAAGTATTGGAATTGGCCGCCGGCCATGCGAATAGCGCCCCGCGTCGTGCCGATCCAGAGGTCGTTGGTGAAGCCTTGCGCCAGGCAGGTGGTGTCCTCGTAACACAGCCCTTGCCCACCCCGCAGCACGGACATCGACATGCCCCGCAGCACTCCAAGCCCGCGGTCGGTGGCGAGAAAAAGACGGGACCCGAGGCTGAGCGCGTCGCGCGTGCGCGGGGAAGGGGGTTCGCCCCAATCCCAGGCTTGCTGCGGGTAACGGTCGGCCTCGTCCTGCCCGGCCACAACCGGGTTGCCGAGCAGCGTGACCCGGCCCGCCCCCACCAGGTAGAGCGTCTCGTTGAATGAAAGGAGTCGCAGGATCGGGAAGGGAACTTCCGGCGCCGGGAACGGCTCGAGCGCCTCCCCACGCAGCCGCCATAGCCGCCTGCCATGCGCGGCTACGACCTCTCCGAGGTGGTCGCTTAGGTCGGTCATCGGCTTCTCCGAAATCTTCTCCCAGCTATCGCCGTGCAACCGGCTCACCTGGTCACGAGCCAGCACCCACAGGCTGCCTTGCGCTTCCACCAACCGCTCGACGGGCGCTCGGAGGTCTCCAACCCCGACCAGCGTTTGGCCCTTCAATTCCAGCAATCCCGCCTCGGAACCGGCAAAAACCCGGCCGGCGTGACTGGCGACGCTGGTCAGAGGTTGCGCGGTGGGGATCTTTCGACCGACCTCCTGCAGATAGACCTCATCCGGCGCTGGGCGCCAGTCGTGAGGCGAGTTGGCGGGAGCGGCGGCGAGTTCCCAAGCCGCCCACGGCGCAACCCACAGCAGGGCCCTCAAGGCAGGTCGAGCGCCGACGCTCGGGAGGGCGACACAGGCCAATCGAAGCGCGGTCTTCATCACGCTTGAAGTTTGAGTTGAGGTTTAAGGACGCGCAAGCGCGAAAAAAAGCCGAAACTTTCGTGCGCGCATGACAAGAATCCTCGGACCGGTTGTTTCTCTGCGATCTTTGCGTTCTCTGCGGTTAAACTCCTTTTCCCAGGTTCAGAGCATCCCTGGCGCGCCAGGGCGCATCTCAGGTTATTCGGAATGGGCATGTGTCCTGAACTATTGAGGATGATTGAAAATTGAAAATTGAAAACTGGTCAATGGTAATTAATATCCGGGATTGATGCTGCCCGGGTTCATTTACCAATGACCAATTCCCAATAATCAATTCTCAATCGGAGCCTTCCGAGAAAGGCTCTCTTCGAAAAACCTGGGCTGCGGCCCTGCGCCCGCTGCCCGCCAAATTTCACTTGCGCCTCCGGGACACCCGGGGCACTGTCCCGCTGATGAAGTGTTCTCTTTTGGGGCTTATGCGCCCCGCCGGGTCGTGTGCGGAGTTGCGCTTGGCGGGCGGCGATGGCGCCGGTTTGCAGCGCCCGCAAACCACGGGCGGCCGGGTTTGGCTCGCCGCGATATTGGCCGCGGCGGGCGCCGCCTTGGGGATGGACTCGGCCTGGGCCGCCTCGCTTGTGGTGCCCGACTACTCCTTCGAGTCGCCGGCGACCACCTACGCCGATCCGGACATCGACTCCTGGCAAAAGACGCCCCAACCGGCTTGGTGGGTTGACACCGGGGGCACCAACAGCTACACGTGGGCTGAGCTCACCGGCGAGTTCCTCAACACCCCGGCGGGCGCCCCCGCCCATATCGACAACTGCGACGGCAACCAGGCACTCTTCTTACTCGCCGACCCGCAGGTCGGTGTCTTCCAGGACTACGACTCGACCTACGGGACCAACAGCGTCCCGACTCATGCCTTCGACGCCGCTTTCGAGGCGGGCAAGTCTTATCTTTTGGTCGTCGGGGTGATCGGCGGCGGGGGTGGCATGACGAATGGCGCCAGTCTGGAGCTCGGCCTGTATTATCGGGACGACGCGAGCAACCAAGTGGTGGTCGCGGCCACCAACCTCGTCTATTCCAGCGCGCTCTTTCCCAATACCACCAATTTCATCGATTTCACCGCGCAACTCCCCACCGTAGAGGCGGGCGATGCCTGGGCTGGCCGCCATATCGGCATTTTGCTGTTGTCCACGGCCAGTTTGGGGGGATATGGGGGTGGGGGATATTGGGATTTGGACAATGTCCGCCTGACTTCGGCCAGCGCGCCGGTATTGTCGGGCTGCACCGTGACTAACGGCCAGTTTGCCTTCACGCTGCAAAGCGATCCGGGGGCCGCTTGCGAAGTCCTGGCCGCAGCCAACCTGTCGCTGCCGGCCTCTCGATGGACGAGCCTGGGCACCGTAACCAACCTCACGGGCAGGATGATCTTCGTGGACAACACGGCCAATGCCGGCAGGCGGTTTTACCTGGCGCGCCTGGTGGAATAGCCGGAGCGGTGGATGCAGACGACTTCCCATCGGCCAAACGCAGCGCGGGCTTTCACGCTTACAGAATTGCTGGTAGTCATCTCGCTCATCGCGATGCTGGCGGCCTTGCTGTTGCCGGCGCTGGCTTCCGCGCGTGCTGCCGGCCAGCGCGCGGCCTGCCTGTCGAACCTGCACCAAATCGGCGTTGCCGTGCGCGCTTACGCCAGCGATAACGGCGGCCTGATTCCATACGGTCCCAAAGCCCCGCCGTTCACCAGCCCGGAGGATTTCTACACCTCGACCGGGGCCCCGACGAGCCTGATTTCCCTGCACGGCGGCTCGCCGGTCGGTTTGGGGTTGCTGCTGGCGCAATACCTGGCCAGCCAGCCCAAGGTCCTGTTTTGTCCCGCCGCCGACCAACCCCTGGACTCCGGGGCGGAACTCGCCAAGGTGGGCATCGACCAAGCCCAGTGCAGTTACTATTACCGGCACGCTGGAGTGACCCAGTTGTTCGATACCCCCGGCACCAATGCCGCCCCGGAGAACCTGCAACTCGACAACCTGGGCGGCAACCGCAATGGCCTGCCCATCCGGGCGTTGGCCCTGGACACCATGTTCCTTTGTCCGCCGCAGTTGGCGGTCTTCAACGTAAAGCCCAGCACCCATCACCAGCAGCGGTCCGCCGACATCCTCTTCTCCGATGGCCACGCCCTGGCCCGCTCCAACGGGGATGGCCGCTTCACTGTGAACGTGAGCGATTACTCGCAACTGCTCATGGCCTTCAACCTGATCCTCCACGTCTTCGAACAGGCCGACATCCAGCCCTGAAATCAAAGTCTGGCCAAGCCAGGGATGGTTTGCTAGGTTGCGCGAGCCGATGAATTTTCTGGGCAACACGCGGATTGGAGAATGGCTGGAAGGCCTGGGTCAACTCACGCTCCTGGCAAAAGAGGCCGTGCTGTCCCTGTTCACCTTCAGGGTGGCCTGGCGCGACCTGCTTTACCAGGTCTATTTCATCGGTGTCAAGTCGCAGTCCGTGGTGCTCGTCACCGGCGCCTTCACCGGGATGGTCCTGAGCGCCCAAACCTACCTCCAATTCCACAAAGTCAAGATGGATACCGCCACCCTCGCCGTGGTGAGCATCTCTATGTGCAGCGAGTTGGGGCCGGTTTTGACCGGATTGATGGTTGCCGGGCGGGTCGGGGCGGCCATCGCCGCCGAGTTGGGCACGATGCGCGTGACCGAACAGATCGATGCCCTGCGCACCCTGGCCACACACCCCGTTGATTACCTGGTCGTCCCGCGCCTGCTCGCCCTTCACCTGGTCCTGCCCCTCCTGACCGCCGAGGCCATCGTCGTCGGCATTGGCTCCGGATTCGTGGTAGGGGTTTACCTGTACGGCATCGATCCCACGTATCTGTGGGCCAACGCCCAAAAATACACCACCTCGGAGCATGTGACCATCGGGCTCATCAAGGCGGTCATTTTCGGCGGCATCGTGGGGCTGATTGGCTGTTACAAAGGAATGTCTTGCGGCGAAGGAGCCCAGGGAGTCGGGCGCGCCACCACCGAGGCCGTGGTCTATTCCTCCATTACCATTCTCATTTCCAATTTCTTTCTCACCCTGACTCTCAGCCGGGTGTTGGATATGCTATGATTGAAGTCCGCGACCTCAGAAAGAGTTTCGGCCCCAACCTGGTCCTGGATGGCGTCAGTTTTCGCATCCAAAAGGGCGAGTCGGTCGTCATTGTCGGCCGCAGCGGCGGGGGCAAGAGCGTCTTGCTCAAGCACCTTATCGGCCTGCTCAAGCCCGATGCCGGGGAGGTGTTAATCGAGAACGACAATATTGTGCCGATGAATGAACGGCAACTCCTGCCCGTCCGCCGCAAGTTCGGCATGCTCTTCCAGAGCGCCGCCCTGTTCGACTCCATGACCGTCGCCGAGAATGTCGCCTTCGCCTTCCGCCGGGACCCCTCGCTCTCGGAGCCGGAAATCGCCCGCCGCGTCGCCGAGATGCTCGAGATGGTGGACTTGCCCGGCACCCAATCCAAGAACCCCTCTGAGTTGTCCGGGGGCATGCGCAAACGGGTCGGCCTGGCCCGTGCCATCATCTACAACCCGGAGATTGTCCTCTATGATGAGCCCACCACCGGCCTGGACCCAATCGTGTCCGACAGTATCGACCACCTCATTCTACGGGTGCGGGATCGGCTGCGCGTCACCACCGTGGTCGTCACCCATGATTTGCGGACCGCGCGCCGCCTCGGCCAGCGCATCCTGATGTTGCACGCCCGGAAAATCTACGCCACGGGCACCGCCGACGAGATCTTTGAGTCCCAAGACCCGGTCCTGCGCCAGTTCATCGATGGCATTTCAGACGAGAAGGCAATGACTATGAAACCTGGGAGCTTATGACCAAACTATCATTGGCATGGAAAGTGGGGTTGTTTGTCTTCATCAGTTTGGTGATGATAGCAGGGCTGGCGATCGAGTTCAGCAAGGGCCTCCTTTTCTTCGAGCACACCAACACCATCTATCTCCACGCCCCCGATGTGGTCGGCCTCAAAAACCGCGCCGACGTCCTCATGTCCGGCGTCAAGGTCGGCAGCGTCGCCGAAATCAGCCTCGATCCCGACGGCAAAAGGGCCACCCTCGCGCTCAAGATTCACACGCGCTACAAGATCCGCCAAGACGCCCGCTTCGTCATCCAGCCCTCCGGGCTCCTGGGCGATGAATATGTCGCCATCATACCCACAGAAAACCAAGGACCCGTATTGGCGGACGGGGCCAACGCCAAGGCAGAGGCCCCGTTCAACCTCGATGAGTTCGCCCGCTCTGCCGGCGGGCTCATCGAGCGCCTGGACAAAACGGTCGAAGGGCTTGGCGCCATGATTGGCGACGTCCGCAAACACTTGCTCAACGAACAAACTCTCACCAACTTCTCGGCCGTCGCCAACAACCTCCGAGCCGCTTCCGAACGGGCCTTGACCACCATGGATCACTTGAATGCCCTGGTGGCCTCAAACGGCCCGGCCATCTCCCAGTCGGGCAGCAACCTGGTGGCCTTCTCCGATAGCATGGACAAGTTCGCCGACGCCCTCAACGGTGTGGTGGCAAGCAATCGAACCGCCATCGCGGCGGCCGTCAAAAACCTGGACGACTCGACCGAGATCCTCAAGGGCTTGCTGGGCGATGTCCAGGCCGGCAAGGGCTTGGCCGGAACCTTGCTCAAGAACGAAGAACTGGCCGCCCACGTGTCGCTCGTCGCCTCGAATCTCAGCGTCACGACCAGCAACCTCAACCGCCTCGGGCTTTGGGGCGTGATGTGGCGCCATAAGCCGCCCAAAGCGTCCGCCGTTCCACCGCCCCAACCGCTGGCTTCCCCCAAGGAATCCAATCCCTCAGAATGATTTATGGCGCTCTGGGTCATTCGCATCCTCTTTCTGCTGCTGTGCACCACCGGCGGTTACGCCGTCAGCCAGGTCCGGCCCGAGTTTGTCGGCGTTCCTCACAGCGGTTTCTTGGGCCTCGTGATTGGTTTTGGGTTCGGCTGGCTCATGATTGCGGTGGACGAAATGCTCAAGGGCTTCTCGTTGCGCGCCTTTTCCGCCACCACCTTCGGCCTGCTCCTGGGCACCGTCGTCGCCCTGCTCATCGACCAATCGGGCCTCTTCGAAAACGTCGAGGAGAAGCCCACCCGCTGGCTGATCCGCCTGAGCCTCTTCCTGAGCTTCGGCTACATCGGCATCATCCTGGCCATGCGCAGCAACAAGGAGGACTTCTCCCTCATTATTCCATACGTGCGGTTCGCCCCCCAGAACAAGCCCGAGAACCTGCTGTTGCTGGACACCAGCGTCATCATTGACGGCCGCATCGCCGACCTCATCGAAGCCAATTTCCTCGAGGGCCTGATTGTCGTCCCGCGGTTTGTGTTGAAGGAATTGCAGCAGGTGGCCGACGCCAGCGACCCGGTCAAGCGAGCCCGCGGCCGGCACGGCCTCGAAGTGCTCAATCGCATCCGGCGCAATGCCCGCAACGAAGTGAAGATTCATGACGGCGATTTCCCGGACGAGAAGGACGTGGACGCCAAGCTCATCCGGCTGGCGCGCAACCTGGGTGCCAAGCTCTTCACCAACGATTACAACCTCGGCAAGATTGCCGAGTTGCAGTCGGTCAACTACGTCAACGTCCATGAGGTGGCCAAGTCGCTCCGGCAGGTCCTGCTGCTGGGAGAAACCCTGGCCTTGCGCCTGGTGCGCGAAGGCAAGGACAAGGGGCAGGCCGTGGGCTACACCGCCGATGGGACCATGGTGGTCGTCAACAATGCCCAGAACCTCATCGGCCGCCAGGTCGAGGTGCAAGTCCAGAGCCTGCTCCAAACCGGCGCCGGCGTCATTGTCTTCGCTGAATTGCCGCAACCCGCTTCCCCGGCCGAGCCCCCTCAGCCCTGGCCCAGGCCCGAAACCCGCCCGCAAACCGATTGAAACCTGCCAATCAAATCCTATGCCGCCTAAAGCAGCTCCTGCCCCCCGGCCAAATCAGCTTCGCCAAATCGGTGCTCGAAGCCCATGCCGGCGACAAGTGGTTTGCCACCCACAGGCCCGACGCCGTCGCCTTCCCGCGCTCTACCGCCTCCGTGGCCGCGCTCCTGCGCTTCGCTCACCAGCACCGGATCCCGGTGACCCCCCGCGGCGCCGGGCAGGGCTATGTCGGCGGTTGCGTGCCCGTCCGGGGAGGCATCGCCCTGTCCCTGGCTCGCATGAATCGCATCCGCGAGATTAACCCCGCCGATTTTGTCGCCGTCGCCCAACCGGGCGTTATCACCGCCCAACTCCAGGCCGCCGTCGAGAAAAAGGGCCTCTATTACCCCCCCGATCCCGCCAGCCGCGCCGAGTCCTCCATCGGAGGCAACATCGCCACCAACGCGGGCGGACCGCGCTGCCTCAAATACGGGGTCACCCGTGACTACGTGCTGGGATTGGAAGCGGTGCTGGCGGACGGCACCGTGGTGCGCCTCGGAGGCCGCGCCCACAAGAATAAAACCGGGTTCGATTTCGCGCGGCTCCTGGCGGGCTCTGAAGGCACGCTGGCAGTGGTCTGCGAGGCCACGCTGAAACTGCTCCCCCTGCCCCCCTTTCGCGCCCTCCTGGCCGTCGGTTTTGCCTCCGTCCCAGATGCTATCCGCACACTCCATGCCATCTTCGCCGCCGGGTTCCTGCCATCGGCCCTGGAAATCGCCGACGCCTTCACGCTCGCAGCCGCTTATCAGCGCACCCGCAGCCGCCGCCTGCAAGGATGCCAGGCCCATCTCATTGTGGAACTGGACGGGCAGGAAGGCTCCGTCCGCTCCGAATTGCGCGAAGTCCAACGCCTGGTCCGCCGCCAAAACCCGCGCTTCATCCAGCGGGGCTTGGGCCCCAGCCAGTGCGAAGCCCTCTGGCAGGTCCGGCGCGAGTTCTCTTACGCCCTGCGTGATACCGGCCTGACGAAGTTGAACGAGGATGTTGTGGTCCCCCGCAGCCGATTGGAAGACTTGTTCGGCTTCGCCGCGCGCCTCCAGAAAAAACACGGCCTGCCCGTCGCCTGCTTCGGCCACGCCGGCGACGGCAATATCCACGTGAACGTGATGGTCGACTACAGCCAGCCGCAGGCCGCCGCCCGGGCTGATGCCGCCCTGGATGAACTGTTCCGGCAGGTGCTCGACTGGGGCGGCGCCATTACCGGCGAGCACGGCATCGGCCTGGCCAAGAAAACCTGGTGGCCCATGGCAGTCTCGCCGGAAACCCTCAAACTCCACCGCACCCTCAAACGAGCACTGGACCCGCGCCACATCCTCAATCCCGGAAAGTTTGTCTAGGGCTACTGCCGGTCGTGATACGGGTTGCCCTCGCCGCGCCCGCCACGGTAGCCGCCCGCACCTCCGCCCCCACCTCCGCCCGCACCTCCGCCCCCCTGAGGCCGGTCCTCGCGCGGACGGGCCTCGTTGACCGTCAATGCACGGCCCTGGAAGTCCTTGCGGTGGAACATGGTAATGGCCTTCGTGGCATCTTCCTGAGACCCCATCTCGACAAAGGCAAAACCACGCGACCGTCCGCTCGCCCGGTCTTGCATAATATTGACCCCAACCACCGCCCCCGCCTGCCCAAAATAATCCTGCAGGTCGTTCTCGGTCGTTGTGAACGGTATGTTCCCCACGAATAATCTGGCTGCCATAACTCTTATCGATTTCTCCGCTGCTGGGGCTGGTGTACGTTCCTGTTCCGAGGTCTCAAATCGTCTGCTCTAAAAGCCCAAAAGACAATTACCGCATCACCTAGTCTCTGCTGCTGAATTGCCCGCATTAAACATCGAATCCCGCAAAAAGACAAGAGAATAATTGCGGGATATTCCCAGCGAATAGAATCACACCAAAAACGTCAGACATCCTATATGCGCAGGTTTCTCTGTTTCCTCAGACACAGCTTTTATTTGGGGCTGGCGGCGTTCGGTCCGCCGGTTTGGGCCCAGAACCTGTTGACCAACGTGAGCCTGGGGATTTTGGAAGACCCGCGCCCGGGCTATTGGCTGGCGGAAAAGCCGGACCTGGGCGTGTGGTGGTGCGAGAGCGGCTGGAAGATCGGCCGTGAACACGCGCTGCCCGAGAAGCCCCGGAACGGCCAGCCGCACCCGGTGAGCCTCTCCGCCGCGCGCGGTGAATTCGAGGCGGCGCAGGTGATTTTGAATCCACGCAAGCCCTTGGAATTGCTCGGCGCCACAGTGGGTCCCTGGCGCGACAGCCACGGCCGCCCTGGCGCCATAAGCGCCGAGTTGTTGGAAGTGGCCTACGTGAAGGTCACGCATCCCACCGACAGTTCCTGCGCGCCGGGCTGGTATCCCGACCCTTTGCCGCCGCTGCGCCTGCCCTTGAAACTGGCGCCCGCGCGCTGCCAGCCGATTTGGCTTTCGTTCCACGTTGACCCAAGCGCCCAAGCGGGTGATTACACCGGAGAGCTGCAGTTGAAGACCTCGACCGGCAGCTTTGCCGTGCCGCTGGGCCTGCACGTCTATCGTATCGAACTGCCCCGCGACACCCACCTCAAGAGCGCGCTCGGCCTGGGTTCCGGCGAGATCAACCTTTTTCATCACCTGAAATTGGCCGTCCACCAGCGCCAGGTCTATGAAAGCTACCTGACGAATTTCGCCGCCCATCGCATCGCGCCCTATTCGTTCTTCGACTATGCCCCGATCGACATCCGTTTCCCCGGCGACACCACCAACAAACAGGCGAAGGTGGATTTCACCGCCTTCGACCCCGAGGCGGCCAAGTGGCTGGACCAATACCGGTTCACGACCTTCGGGCTGCCGTTGCGCGGCATGGGCGGCGGGACCTTCCAAAGCCGCAGCCTCGGCGAGCTGGAAGGCTTCAAAGAAGGCACGCCGGAACACGCCCGGCTCTTCAAAGACTACCTGGGCCAGGTCGAGACGCATTTGCGCCAACGCGGCTGGCTGGACAAGGCCTACACCTATTGGTTCGACGAACCGGATCGCAAGGATTTCGAGTTTGTGGTCCAGGGCATGGAGCGCATCCGCGCCGCCGCCCCCGGCCTCCGGCGCATGTTGACCAAGGAGCCCCACCCCGAGCTCGAGGGCCACGTCGAAATATGGGCCGGGCTCACGCCGGAATGGACGCCGGAAAAAGTCCGGGCCCGCCGCGCCGCCGGCCAGGAAGTCTGGTGGTACATCTGCTGCGGACCCACCGCCCCTTATCTTACCGAATTCATCGATCACCCGGGCACCGAATTGCGCCTCTGGCCCTGGCAATCCTGGCAATACGGCGTGCAAGGAATCCTCATCTGGGCCACGACCTACTGGACCAGCAGCAGCGCCTTCCCGCCGCCCAAAATCCAGGACCCCTGGACCGACCCGATGAGCTACGTCTCCGGTTACGACTTCAAGCCGGGCCACGTTGGCTACTGGGGCAACGGCGACGGCCGCTTCCTCTATCCGCCCCGCGGCGCGGCCACCAACGACACACCCTGTCTGGAACCCCCAGTGACCTCTTTCCGCTGGGAGAACCTGCGCGACGGCATGGAGGATTACGAGTACCTTTGGCTGCTCCGACAGGCCGTGGAAAAAAACCGCGATTCAAAGACAAACGCCGACCTGGTCCGGGAAGCCGCGAACCTGCTGCAAGTGCCCGCCGATATATCTCAAGACACGCGCCACTTCACGACCGACCCGCGCCTGCTGTTGGCCTACCGCGACCGCGTGGCCCGCCTAATCGAGCGGCTCAACCAATAAGAAGACGACGCCATAGTGCGGATGTCGCCCGGGACAACGCCCCGCCCGCTCGGCTACCGTTCGATGATCTCCGTGATGCTTGGAGTGCGCGGCGTTCCCGCGCTTTGTGCCTCCCCTTCTGTACCACCGCCCGATGAACGGCGCCGAGACCTCCTCGGTCAGGGCTGTCTTCCACCCGAGCGTCAGGGCCCGTTCCAGGCGCAGCGACTCCTCATCGAACGGCAGACCGCACCCGAGCGCCCGGCGCGGCCAAGTGCAAAACCGGCCTGCCAGGGGCGGGGCCGGGGGCGCTGCAGGCGCGCGCCAGTCCCGCTCGGAGGCCGCTTGCGATTAACAATAGATCTCCAATTCTTTCAAGCAGGGTGGGCGGCTTTTCTGTGGCATGGCCGGTGCGAGCACGGCTTCGCCAGGGCAAGAAGCGCGTGACGGACCTCCGGTCTGCCGGATTTATCCCCTGGGGTTTGGACATTCGTGCTGCGCGCCGACTGTCTATGGAGCCCGCGCTGAAAGCGCGCAGCATAGCAGCCCAGGGTAGCACCCTGGGAAAGCCGGCCTTACTCGGCTCTTGCGCTCTGCAAGGGCGCAGGTCACGGGGGCTGCCCCCGCCCTTGCAGGGCGGGTTCGGATTGCGCGAGGGTTTTCCCAGGGCGGCTGCCCTGGGCTGATGTGCCTGCACGCCGTTGGCGTGCAAAATGGCCAAACACCAGATCCCGCATGGATGAGAGAATTTAGCCACGGCAGTACCGTCGCCGTCGCCTCCTTGCTGCCGGCTGAAGCCGGCGTTCCGGATGACAGAAAGAAGCCACGCCAGTCTTGTCGCCGGCATGTGGATCGTGCATTATCCCGGCATGGCTTTTCGGATTCATGACAGCGTCGTGCGCGGCGAGGTTGA
>Ga0187877_1000944_pt1 | contig 33000 bp, 29 predicted proteins | sample June2016WEW_17_1_3_FD_132430 | JGI IMG/M metagenome (GOLD analysis project Ga0187877, IMG submission 132430) | Peatland microbial communities from SPRUCE experiment site at the Marcell Experimental Forest, Minnesota, USA - June2016WEW_17_100 | ecosystem: Environmental > Terrestrial > Soil >...
ATCCGGTCCAGCTCAGGAACTCGATTGATGCGAAAGTCGCCAAACTTTGGAAGATCGCTCGGTAACATTTTGTTTTGAGGCAACGATACCCCGAAAGTAACATTTTTCTATGAGGCATCACGAAGACGGGGGCGGGGAGAATGGAGCTGCGACCCGGGATTTCAAGACTTGATCCGATCGATCTCTTTTTGTGCGCATTCCGCGCCGCGGTGCAAGGCTTCGATGTTCTTCGGGAGCAAGTCCTTGTGACGACCGGTCATGTGGGTGAGCAGGGTGGCCTCGATATCCGCGACACTGAGCACGGGCAGGCCGGTCAGCAGCGCGCCGATCGCGACCATGTTTGCCAGGCGGGGATCACCGATCTCTTCGGCAATAGTGTTGCAGGGTACGCTGAGGTTGAGAATATCGGTTCGGGCGGGAGCGCGATCCACCATGGAGGCATTGACCACCAGCACGCCGCCGGGTTTGACCAGCGGCTCATACTTGTCCAGGGAAGGCAGGTTCATGACCAGGGCGGCAGGCGGATTCTGGACCAGCGGGGAACCAATCTCCTCGTCCGCGATGGTGACCGTACAGTTGGCCGTCCCGCCGCGCATCTCCGGGCCGTAGGACGGGATCCAGGTCACTTCCTTGCCCTTGTCCATGGCCGCAAAGGAAAGGGCCTGCCCGGCGAACATGATCCCCTGACCGCCGAAACCAGCCAGAATGATCTCAGTTTGCATCGTGTCTCTCCTAAATCTTTGCCGCTGACACAGCCGGCGAAACCTTGTAATCGCCCAGCGGGTAGTAGGGAACCATCTTCTCTTCCACGAACTTGAGCGACTCGACCGGGGTCAGGTTCCAGTTGGAAGGACAGGTGGAAAGCAGTTCGACCAGGGAGAAACCCAGACCGCGTACCTGAACTTCAAAGGCCAGACGGATGGCCTTCTTGGCCAGACGGATGTTCTTTGGATCGTGCAGGCTGCGGCGGACGATGTACCCGCTGCCATCCAGGGTCGCAAGCATCTCGGCCATGCGGATCGGGTAACCCTGTGTTTCCACATCCCGGCCGTTGGGCGAGGACGTGGTTTTCATGCCCGGCAGGGTGGTCGGAGCCATCTGGCCGCCGGTCATTCCGAAGTTGGCGTTGTTGATGAAGATGACGGTGATGTTTTCGCCGCGGGCAGCGGCATGCACGATCTCGCCCGTGCCGATCGAAGCCAGGTCGCCGTCGCCCTGGTAGGTGAAGACGATCGCCTCCGGCAGGACGCGCTTAAGGCCGGTTGCCATGGCCGGGGCGCGGCCGTGTGGAGCTTCGACGAAATCGATCGCGAAGTAGTTGTAAGCGAACACCGCACATCCGACCGGCGCCACGCCGATGGTCCGGGAGGCCAGGTTCATTTCGTCCAGGACCTCCGCGATCAGGCGGTGTGCCACGCCATGCGTACAGCCGGGGCAGTAATGGGTTGGCGTGTCGGTGAAGGAGTCAGGTCGTTCATATACGAGATTCTGCGGGACAGCAATCGTTGCCATGGGTACCTCTTATTTGATCGCGGCGTCCATGCGCTTCATCCAGGCCTTGCCCGGGTCGTCCACTATCTTGGGCGTTTCCCTGGAAACACGCTGGATCTCACTCAGGATTTCATCGGGGAACGGGACCATGCCCCCCACGCGGCCGTAAAACTCGATCGGGGTGCGGCCGTTGACCGCCAGCCGGACGTCTTCGAGCATCTGGCCGGAGTTCATCTCCACCACCAGCAGTACTTTCGCCCGTGCGGCGAGTTCGGCCACGCGCTCGTACGGGAAGGGGCTGACCGTCACCGGGCGGAACAGGCCGACCTGGATGCCCTGGGCCCGTGCGGCACGCACCGCGGAAAGCGCAATCCGGCCGGCCGTCCCGAAGCCGATGACCACGACCTGAGCCTGGTCCAGGTAATATTCTTTATAACGCATTTCTTTGGCCTGAACTTCCTGCCAGCGCCTCAGCAACCGCAGGTTGGTCTTCTCCTCATCTTCCGGTTCGAGGTAGATGGAGGTCAGAACACGTCGGGCGCGGTCTTTGGCGCCGTTGGTGGCCCAGGGATAATCCTTGCGTTTGACCTCGCGCATGGGCGGAAGTTCTACAGGCTCCATCATCTGGCCGATGGATCCATCCAGCAGGAGGCAGGCTATGTTCAGGTATTTCTCTGCCAGGTCGAAGGCCACCGGGATCAGGTCCACGGCTTCCTGGACCGAGGCGGGTGCCAGCACGATGGGGTGGTAGTCCCCGTGCCCCCCACCTTTGCAGATCTGGTTGTAGTCGCCCTGGGAGGGGGCGATGTTGCCGAGCCCCGGACCGCCGCGCATCACATTGACGAGCAGCATCGGGATTTCCGTTCCGGCAATGTAGGACAATCCCTCCTGCATCAGGCTGATCCCCGGACTGGAGGAGGAGGTCATCACCCGCACACCCGCGCAGGCCGCGCCATACACCATATTGATCGCACCCAGCTCCGCCTCTGCCTGGACGAAGGCCCGCCCGAGTTCCGGCATACGGCGCGACATCCATTCCAGGATTTCGTTCTGAGGCGTGATCGGGTAACCGAAGTAGGCCTCCAACCCGGAGCGGATGGCACCTTCAGCAATCGCCTGATTGCCTTCCCACAGTTCACGCGCCATCTCAGCCTCCTGCCGCCGCGGCCGCAGGGGCCTTGGTGACTTCGCGATAAACGGTGATGGCCGCATCCGGGCACACCAGCGCACAGATCGCACACCCGGTGCAGCCGTCCTTGACGATGTGCGCCGGGTGGTAGCCCTTGGGGGTTAGACGCTCATTATCCAGCGCCATCACATCCGGCGGACAGGCTGCGATGCAAAGTTCACAGCCTTTACAGAACTGATCGTTGACTTCGATCCATCCCTTGGCAGGCATCGATCGAGCCTCCTTCATGAGAAATAGGACAGAATTTGGCTGTTATTGCCTCTAGATTATGGCTGTTTCCGACTCAAGGGGGTAGTGCCAAGCGTCATTAGACTGTGATACAAAAATCCTGTTCTTATTATAGAAAGAACGACGTCCTTTACTGTCCCTGCTCGGGGTAAAATAGGTCATTGATTCCTGTTTTGGCTCTTTCCTGGAGGAGTACATGGTTGAAGCCTGGATTATGGATGCCATCCGTACCCCCATCGGGTCCCTGGGCGGTGTGCTGGCCCCGGTGCGTCCGGACGATCTGGCCGCGTGTGTGCTCAAGGCCATCCTCGAGCGCAACCAGCTGGACCCGGCACTGGTCGAGGAGGTCTACCTGGGCTGTGCCAACCAGGCCGGGGAGGACAATCGTAATGTCGCCCGCATGGCGCTGCTGCTGGCGGGCTTTCCGGTTGAGGTGGGTGGTGTAACGATCAACCGCCTGTGCGCCTCCGGGCTGAACGCCGTTAACCAGGCCGCCCGCGCGATCAGTTGCGGTGAAGGGGACGTGTTTATCGCCGGAGGTGTGGAATCCATGTCGCGGGCCCCCTATTCGCTGCCCAAGGCGGACGACGGTTATCCCTTCGGCAACCTGACAGCCTGGGACACGACCCTGGGCTGGCGTTATCCGAACCCGAAGATCCAGGAGAAATACGGCACCGAGCAGATGGGCGAGACCGCCGAAAACATCGCCCAGCTGAGACCGCACCTGACCCGCGAGAAGCAGGATGCCTTCGCCCTGCGTTCCCACCAGCGGGCGGTTGCTGCGATCGATTCCGGTGCTTTTGCCGAAGAGATCCTCCCGGTCACCATTCCACAGCGCAAGGGTGAACCCATCGCCATCACCACGGACGAACGCCCGCGACGGGATACCAGTCTCGAATCGCTTGCCCGCCTTCGCCCTTCCTTCCGGAAGGAAGGCGGCACGGTCACGGCCGGCAACTCCTCGGGACTGAACGATGGGGCGGCTGCCCTGCTGTTAATGAGCGACATGCGAGCCAAAGAACTTGGTCTTAAGCCGATGGCACGCTGGGTCGCCAGCGCTGCAGCTGGCGTACCCCCACGCCTGATGGGCCTGGGCCCTGTGCCGGCAACCAAGAAAGCCCTGGCGCGGGGGGGTCTTGCCCTTAAGGATATCCGTCTGGTCGAACTTAATGAAGCTTTCGCCGTCCAATCCCTGGCAGTGATGGAAGACCTGGACCTTGACCCGGAATTGGTCAATGTCAACGGCGGGGCGATCGCGCTCGGTCACCCGCTGGGCTGCTCGGGTGCTCGTGTTTTGACCACCCTTCTGCACGAGATGAAGCGGCGCGCCCCATCCGAAATCCGCCCGTTTTACGGCCTGGCGACCCTGTGCGTCGGTGTCGGGCAGGGAGAGAGCACGATCGTGGAATGGATCGGTTGAGCTGCAGGCGTCAAGAGCTGCCAGTGCCGGGGAACCTTCCAGGGACTGGCTTCGTCTAGGGGTTGGGTCTCCGGGAATACCCCTATCGAACTTGATGGTCGGGGCGTACAATTAATTTCGGAGAATGTTCTGGTTTGCAGATCCGTGAAGGAGGATCCCATGCGTTCCGCTCTCTTTAAAACCATCCTGATGTGCGTGATTCTCATGTTGATCCTCCCATCCTGCAGCCTGCTGAACAATCTCCCATTTTTACCGCCCTTGCCTTCGGTCGCACCAGCCGCGTCCCCGGCCGAGGTCCAGGCTTCGCCGACCGCTCCAGCCGTGTCCCAGCCAGGGGCCCAGGCTTTGTCGACCGCTCCGGCCGTGTCGCTCGTAACCTCCCCGGAGATCGTGGCTTTCGATATGTTGGATGTTAATAACGGCTGGGCCTTGAGCGACAGCGCGGTTTTGCGTACGGCGGATGGAGGTCAGACCTGGCTCAACGCGACTCCCCCGGGCGTCAGTTCGGTTGGCGTCTCGGCCTCTTCCTATTTCCAGACGGCCAGTTCAGCCTGGGTCTTGATCGGTAATGCGGATGGTGCCTCTGGCAGCCTCTACCGCACGACCGACGGTGGGTCGACCTGGGCAACGGCCTCAGTCCCCTTTGCGGTGGCGACCTTGCGGTTCCTGGACGCTTCGAACGGGATCGCCATGGCGTCCCTGGGGGCAGGTGCGGGATCCGAAGCCGTGTCCCTGTACCACAGCAGTGATGGCGGGAATACCTGGACCCAGGTCTATATCAACGATCCGACCGTCTCCGGTTCCGGCGACAGCCTGCCTCTCGCCGGTACGAAAAATGGGATGACATTCCTGGATTCCAGCCACGGTTGGGTCAGCGGTGCCGAGCCGATGCCCGATTTTATTTATCTGTATGCCACGGCAGACGGTGGGCACACCTGGGCGCAGCAGGACCTGACCCTGCCTTCCGGTTTTTCCGGTGCAACCACGAGCGCTGACCCGGCGCGGTTTTTCAGCGCGAGCGAAGGCATCCTGCCGGTGGATTTATCTTCCTATACGGTTGGGACCGTTTTCTATCTGAGCCACGATGGAGGCGCGAGCTGGGCCCCCACCCAGCCGGTGACCCCCACGGGACATTATTCGATCGCCTCCTTAAAGGATTTCTTCGTCTGGGATGGTGGCACCACTTTGTTCGTCAGTCATGACTCCGGGCAGACCTGGTCATCCATTTCACCGAACATCAACGTCCAGGACACCCTCACTTCCTTCCAGTTTGTTGACCCCCTGAAGGGCTGGGCCCTGACCACGGACGCCAATAGCCACTCCGGCCTGTACAAGAGCGTGGATGGCGGCCAAACCTGGACGACGTTGATCCCCTAGGCGTTCATCGACCGACTCGCGATTTTCCCGAATTATTGGATGAGACGAATTTGGAGATGCCCATGAACCGCAACCTTTTCGTTCCGCTGCTTCTCCTGGTGCTGTCCGTTTTGGCATGCACCCTGCCGGGGGGATTACTGCCGTCTCTTGTTCCTACGTCCACGGCCACCCCCGCGCCTACGGCTTTTATAGAGGCATCCCCAACCCCGTTTCAAGCCATCGGCTCTCCGACCGCTGCGCCGCTCACCACCTCCGTGGTCACCCCGCTGACGCTGGACAAGCTGCGCAACGGGACCTATTACGCCCCCTATTCCCGCCAGACCGTTACTTTGAAGGACGGAGCTTACTCTGAAGGGACTTCTCCTAATTTCTACTCGGTCCAGATGCTTGACGTCGTTGCCTTCGGGGATTTGAACGGGGACGGCGTTGACGACGCCGCGATCATCCTGGCTGAAAGCAGCGGGGGATCAGGGGTATTTGAGTCGGTCGTAGCCGTGCTTGATTCCGGCGGACTTCCCTACCCAGTCGGCCAGGCGGTGCTCGGGGATCGTTTCAAAGTCAACTCCGCTGACATTGCGACGGGTGCGATCACACTGGATATGCTCGTCCAGGGACCCAACGATCCGATGTGCTGCCCTACCCAGCCTGAAGTCCAGACCTACCGCTTGATCGAGGGCATGCTGTGGCTAAAAAGCGTGAGCTCCCGCACCTCAACTGGCGCTGAACGCGCAATCCAGATCACCTCTCCGAGCTATGGAGCTGGCGTGACCGATTCGTTCACCCTCACTGGGGCTGTGACTATAGCTCCCTTCGAGAATACCCTGGCCTACCGGATCTATTTCCCCACCGGCGAGAAGTTCTCCGATTCGACCTTGATGGTGGCTTCCGCCGCGTCCGGCAGCCCAGCTACGTTTCAATTGCCGATCGATCTTTCCCCGGCCGGGGTGTCGGGGCCGATCCTGGTTCAGGTCCTGGATCTCAGTCCCGCGGATGGCTCCACCCTGGCAATGGATTCGGTCGAAGTCGTTATCAAATGACCTTTCAGGGTGCCGAGCGGCACCCTGAAATAATATCTGGGGAAGAGGTCTAACCCGTGCGGTCATACTTGTCGGTCATCGTATTCAGCTCGTGGGTAATCCTGCTGGCCGGCTGCAGCGCAGCAAGTACCCCTCAGCCGACTGCCTCGCCGATGTCCCCAACGCGAACGGCCAGCCTTCCTACTGCTAACGCGACGCTCCCCCCGATTGGAGGGCTGTCCGATCTTCACATGATCGATTCGATGGGCGGTTGGGCTTGGACCATGAACGCCGGGAACCATTTTAATTTGCTTCACACCTCCGACGGTGGTTGGACCTGGACCGATGTCACCCCAAAGGATCTGCCATTCGTCCCGGACGGCAGCTTCATCCTGGATGCCCAGACCGCCTGGCTCCAGCTTTACGATCCTACCCCGAACACCTCCGGTCTGGCCCGCACCGCGGATGGGGGTAAAACCTGGTCAGTCGTCAACAACGCCCTGACATTTCCTAACCCCGGTTTTCAGGTTCAGTTTCGCACGCCAATGGATGGCTGGGCTGAATCGGAGGATGTCGGCGCCGGGAATGCTTACATTCAGTTATATCAGACCCAGGATGGCGGTGTGCACTGGAAGCAGATCATGGTGGTCGGCCCGGTCTCAGATCCGACCGCCCCGGATGGCACCCTTCACCTCTGTAATATCTGTGGGGACAGGCTGTATTATGACCCCGAGCGACTGATCATCACTCACGGCGACCTGGCGACCAACCCGGGCGGGGTAGTACGACTGGACCTCTCGACCGACCTCGGTCAGACCTGGACAAGCGTGCAGCTTAGCCTGCCCACCCACAACTATGCTGCGGATCTAATCGTCCCTGGCCTGCCCATCTTTTTCAACCAGAACGATGGACTCCTGCCGGTCCAGATGCAGGATCCAAATGCCAGCGGTCCGGGAACTGCCGCCCTGGCCTTGTACCTGACCCAAGATGGAGGCAGGACATGGCGTTCGGGCCCCTCCGTCCTGGGAAAGGTGAATCTTTTTGATTCCGTGGACGCGGTTTCGTCCCAGGACGTTTTTGTCGCCTGCGGCAGCAATCTGTGTGTGACCCATGACGGTGCCCGGACCTGGACGACGCTGCTGTCCAGCCTGAACTTTGCCTCATCGGATACCGGCGAATACGTTTCCCAGTTTGATTTTATCAGCCCGACGACGGGTTGGGCGCTTTCGGGAAAGGCCGGGAGTTCCTCCCTGTATGAAACGAAGGACGGGGGTGAAAGCTGGGCCATGCTTTCGCCGGGCCTACTTCCCTGACACGTCCTGCTATAATGTCGCGCCTCGTTCTTTTGTGGGGAGAATTGGACTGGCAACCCCGTCCCAACATGTTCTCTGCAGGCTAGAGCTTTACCCGCTTTCTGCGTGCGGATCGGCCTGACCCCGGAAAAAAAAGACCCCTGCGGGAGTTCACGGAACTGCTCCGGGCCGTGCGCCGTCCGGTTGGTGCTAAAATATGCCGATGAAGACAGCCTTGGTTCTCATTGATATTCAGAATGATTACTTCCCCGGAGGCAGGATGGAGCTGCAGGGCAGCCCGGAGGCTGCTGTCCGGGCCCGCGGCCTGCTGGATTTCTTCCGCATGAGCGCCTGGCCGACTTTCCACATCCAGCATGTCTCCATCAGTCCCGAGGCGACTTTTTTCCTGCCCGAGACGGAGGGGGTACAGATCCATGCTTCCATCGCGCCTCTGCCCGGCGAGGCGGTGATTGTCAAGCACTTCCCGAACAGTTTCCGTGAGACACCCCTGCTTCAGCGGCTGCAGGCATTGAGCGTAGACCGCCTCGTGCTCTGCGGCAGCATGACTCATATGTATGTGGATGCCACCATGCGCGCCGCAGCCGATCTTGGCTTCCCCGTCCTGCTTGCCGGTGATGCCTGTGCCACGCGCTCCCTGGTCTACTCGAAGATCGTGATCCCGGCTGACCACGTCCATGCCGCGTTCTTGGCCGCACTTATGTCCTACGGGCAGGTGCTCACCAGTGATGAAGTCGTGCTTCAACTCCAGCGGTAATCCTGCTCCGGTTGTTGTCCTTTAAGATTGGGGCTGAAAGATTTTACGTTTTAGCCGCCCGTTTCTCGCCTTTGGCCTGCGCCTTTGCAACGAACCTGGCTTCATCGATAATAAAGCGTTCGTGCACCGCCTCCCCGATCGGTTCCACTTCATCCCAGGCCTCAATACGAAAAGTCAGCTTACGGCCGTCCACGGCGGTCAGCTTGGCCCGGGCATGCACTCCCATACCCACCGGTGTAGCTGCCAGGTGGTGTATGTCGATGTGTCCCCCGACGGTTGTCTGTCCAGGTGCGAGGCCTCCCTGGATGGCACGGACCGCCGCGCCTTCCATCAACCCAACCAGGGCAGGGGTCGAGAAGACCGGCACCAGGCCGCTGCCCCAGCGGGAGGCGGTGTCCGCCTCGGTCACGCACAGCTCAAGTTCGGCAGTTAATCCCGGCAACAGTTCGCTCATCATTCACACCTCTCTGCATGGGTATCGCACTGGCAGGATTATATCGCCGGAAAGCAGTTTCCTGGGTATGGCCTGTCGTTAAGGCCGAATCTGTATAACGCCTTCCGGATCGTGGGATCATTAAGGAATGGTTAGTACGGATGGATTCACTCTTCCACCTCGCCTTCAACAAGGCTATAATGAAAGCCTTAGTGGAGAGAGGCAACGACCGGCGCCGCGACAGGGATCGCGGCGTTTGCCTTTCGTTCGTTTTGGAGTATGGAGAGAATGTGGAAGATCCTGCTTGATTGCATGGATGTGATCTATCTACTGGCGTTGATCGGAGTGGCTTTTTACAGCCTGAACAACCTGCTATCGGTCGCGCTTTTCCTGCGGTTGAAGGACCATCCCAGGCGCCGGAGGAACAAGACCCCCCCGGCTGAATGGCCGAGGGTCACAGTCCAGCTGCCCATTTATAACGAACGCTATACGATCGAGCGGTTGATCGATTCGGTCATCAACTTTGATTATCCGCGCGATCGCTTGCAAATCCAGGTACTGGACGATTCGACCGACGACACCGTCGACCTCGTCCGTCGCCTGGTAACGAGCTATGCCAGCAAGGGCTACGACATCCAACTGATTCACCGGGCCGAGCGGAGCGGTTTCAAGGCAGGCGCACTGCGGGAGGGCCTGAAGACCGCCAAGGGCGAGCTGATCGCCATCTTCGATGCTGACTTCACCCCGCCCGCCGATTGGCTTAAGAAGGCCGTCTCCAGGTTTAGCGATCCGCACCTGGGTTGTTTGCAAACCCGCTGGGGGCATCTGAACGATAAGTTCAGTCCCCTGACCCGGGGACAATCGCTGGGAATCGATGGCCATTTCATGGTCGAACAGACGGTGCGCTCGCGCTACGGCCTGTTCATGAACTTCAACGGCACGGCCGGCCTGTGGAGGAAAGCCTGCATCGATGATGCCGGCGGCTGGCAGGTCGACACGCTGACCGAAGATCTGGATTTAAGCTACCGTGCTCAGCTGCACGGCTGGAAATTCGATTATGCACCCGAGCTGGTCGTGCCGGCAGAATTGCCAGCCCAGGTTGAAGCCTTCAAACAACAGCAATTTCGCTGGGCGAAAGGAAGTTTCCAGACCCTTAAGAAATTGGCCCCTGCGCTGCTGCGGGCGCGCACCCCCCTTTATCGACGGTTTATGGGATTCGTGCATCTTTCAGGATACTTGATCCATCTCCTGATGATCGTGACGGTGTTGCTGATGCTGCCGGTGGGATATTTCACCCCGCAGGTCTTCCGATGGATGCCCTGGACTCTGATTGCTGGTTTTGGGCCGCCACTGCTCTACCTGGTGTCTGCGACGGAGCACCTGCCGCGCTTGTCCGATCGCCTGCGCCTGCTGCCGGTGCTGATGCTTCTCGGCTTAGGCCTGTCGCTCAACAATGCTCTGGCGATCCTGGAGGGCCTGTTCAGCAAGGGCCATGGGACCTTTGTGCGCACCCCGAAGTTCAATCTGCTGGATCAAAAGGGGAACTGGACCGTGACCCCTTATGCGATCCCGGTCAGTCGGATGACCTGGGTCGAGCTGGGACTGGGCTGTTACGCCCTGTTGTCCAGCGTGATTCTGGGAATCCACATCGGCGTCGCGGCGATGCCATGGATCCTGGTCTATGCGGTCAGTTTTTTCTATATCGCCGGTTTAAGCTTCTCCCAGAATACCCGGCTGCGCCGGCTTCACACCGATGCGGCGGTCGGCTAGGCCATAAAAAAATAATAACGAAGGGCTTTCGGCCTTTCCAGTCTTCCCTCGTCGCTTCTGAGTGTTCTATGGGTTTGAATCGGGGTTGTAGCCTGGCCCCAGATACAGCTGGACTCTCCCGGAGTAATCGGCCGTTAAATTCAGACCGTGCAAACGGGTCTTCCCCCTGCAGATGGTACAGAGAATGGCACACGGCTTGAAATTTGGGTCAATATAGCGTGCCAGCCCTTGGGCGGGATAGATCGTTTCGAGGCGAATCCCGCTCTGTGGGGCATCCAGCAGCCACCAGAAGAGGTATTCTGGGTCATGTGAGTCGATCTGAAGCCCTATGGTCCGACAGGAAGACTTGCGAATGACACTGGTGGCTAATGTGTAAGGTCCTTGCAGGACGATATTCCCTGCGAAAAGGATGCGTACAGGGGGTTCGATCAAGACGCTTTGAGCCGTGCAGTCTGCCAGACAGGGGATCGTGAATGGGGTGGTCGAGGGGCGCATGGCGATCAGCGGGCGGGTGCGGTTGAACAGCACCCAGGGCAATGTCGCGATCAAAAGCAGCGCTATGACGGTGATGGATAACGGTTTCTTTTGGAAGACGTCGATGGCGACCCCGAAGGCAGGTGCGCAGGCGACGAAAAAGGGGAGTTGGTAGCGTCCGTCGAGATTGCCGGCGCTAACGACAATCGTCAGCATCAGATACAATCCAATCGTGATGAGGCAAAACGCCACGATTAAATGCGATGATATTCGTTTTCGGTTGATGAGAAGCAAGAGCCACGTGATCGGGATCAGGAACAGGTGGAGGGGATTTCCTGCCGTATCTTCGTAGTTCCACCCCGCGATCAGATTGAAATTCGCCATCTGCGGGTCGATGGGGCCCAACAGGGTTTTAAGCCCGCTGACGATTCGAGCGTTGAGGCTATCTTTGGGTGTGTCCAGATTAAAGAAGATGTTACGCACCAGCTTTCCAGCCAATCCACCCGGAGTGAGATCGGTGAAGGTGCTTGATTCTACGGAGCCTGGTGACCCCAGCGGTCCACCGAAGGCGGCAAGGTTGCGCTCCCAGAAACCCAGATTGAGGGCCAGGACGATTGCAGCGATCAGCAGACCGTGTCCGATGACCCTGGAAGGTTTGTTCCGAATGAACTGTTGGACGATGAAATAAAGTAGGGGCAGGACACAATAGGGATAGAAGGTTTGTTTCGTAGCCAGGCCGAGCCCGAAGGTGAACGCCAAGCCGAGGAGTTCTTCGATGAAGAGATTCCGTTGCGCGGATAAGATGACGAAGTAGAATAAGATCACCAACCAGAAGGCGGCCGTCAGGTTGGTTTGTGGACTTGTGGCTTGTAGGATGGCCATGGGAAGGCTTGCCGCAAAGGCGATGGCCACCCACTGCCCTTTGCGGCTGGCACCCAACAATTTTGCGACGGCCGAAACGCCAACCAGGCATCCCAGCAGACTGCCCCACGCAACCAGATTGGCTAGTTGGTCATTCCCCCACAGCAGCCGGGCATTCAGAATGGCTGTCTCGGACCAGATCGGGCTGGTCAATTGAGGCAGAAAACCAGTGGCGTATAATGCGAAGCTGTGATCTTGGGCCCAATGCATGACCCGGCTCATGTGGTATTGGAGCGAATCGTTGTTGTTGGGCGGTGAGAGCAGGGCGATCACCAGGAGCAAGCCGAGAATGAGCACCAGCGCCCCACCGAAAAGGAGATCGCTCTGTTCCGGCTTGTGCCACCTGCCTTTCAAAATCTGCCAGGCCTTCACCAACAGGCCTTTTTGCAGGCCGATCCCCCCAGTGATGAGAATACCGAGTCCCCAGCATACGGCAGCTCCCCCCTGTCCCAGTTGCCTCAGCAGGCTGAGTCCTTCTGAGAAGATCATCAGATATCCGCCGATGAAGGCGCTGGTCTCCAGAAAAACTGCCCGCAGGCTTATCGACGGTCCCCGGCGGCTCTGCTGGGCGAGCAGGTCGAAGAAGGTCAGGAGGAACATCAAAAGGGGTAAAATGATCAGCATGTCGCACCCGAAAACCGCCTACCTGCGAAATTATAACATTCAGCCGGCGACCGGTTGCCCGATCAGCCGGGTGTTGGGGTTATTGGTAAAAGGAAATCCCGATGACAAGCCTTGATCCCGAAAAACAAAAACAAGCCAAAACGTACAGCCGCCTCCATCGACGAGTGTGGTTGGTCGACATCTTGATCAGCGCCGCCTATTTGATCGCCTGGCTGATTTTCGGTTGGGCCAAAGACCTAACGGTCTGGCTGCGCACATACACCCGGAATGAGTGGTTGCTCGTCTTGGGCTTCATGATCGTTTTCGGCGGTCTGTATGTCCTCCTGGACCTGCCTCTGGCCTTCTACTCGGAGTTCAGCCTGCCGCACCGCTTCGGCCAGTCCACACAGACCCTGAAGGGTTGGATCGTGGACCAGGGCAAAGGCTTGCTCATTAACGTTCCCTTGGGATTGATCCTGGTGGAGCTGGTCTACCTGGCCCTGCGCGTGACCGGCGGCTGGTGGTGGTTGTGGACGGGTGTCGGGATGTTGTTCTTCACCGTTTTGATGGCTAACCTTGCCCCAGTCCTCATCCTGCCGCTATTTAATAAATTCATCCCGCTGGGCGAGGAGCATGCTGAGCTGGCCGAGCGCTTGATGAACTTGGCCGAGCGCGCTCACACCCGGGTGCGCGGCGTGTACAAGTTCGACCTTTCCAGGCGGACCCGCGCAGCCAATGCTGCCCTGACTGGCATCGGCAGCTCGCGCCGGATCGTCCTGGGTGATACCCTCATTAATGAATTCACGCCGGATGAAATTGAGACTGTCCTGGCCCATGAAATGGGGCATCAGGCTCACCGGGACATCCCGATCCTGATTGGGATGGGCACGGTCCTGACACTGGGCGGGCTATACCTGGCTTCCCTGGCACTGGGCTGGGCTGCCAGCACCTTCGGGTTTTCCGGCCCCTCGGATGTAGCCGGTCTCCCGGCCCTCGGGGTGGTGCTGGGCGCGTTCGGACTGCTGACCCAGCCGCTCAATAATGCCATCTCCCGATGGCGCGAGCGTCTGGCCGATGAATATGCCCTGCGACTGACTGCCAAGAGCGCGGCATTCGCCTCGGCCTTCACCCGTTTGGCCAATCAAAACCTGGCCGAGGTGGATCCAGAGCCGTGGGTCGTGTGGATGTTCTATGACCATCCACCGCTGGGGGAACGCATCCGAATGGCCGAGAACTGGAAACTCAATCCATAATCCGAGCTGACCCCCTGGAGCAGCGCAGCCGCCTCGTTATCCCTGGAGCCGCCGTTTTCTCTGCTGGCGCGCCCCCAAAATCACCCCAAAGACCACCACTGCAACGATGATGATTCCCAGGGCGGTGATGCCGTCGGTGGCATGAGACTGCTGGATGAGCACCGGGTCCGGTGTGTCCGTCTCGGTCAGCGTTTGGGTGGCAGGATGGGACTGCAGCAAGGTCGACGGAACAGGGGTGCCCGTCATCGCAGTTGCCACCGCCCGGGTGTGGAACACACCCAGCAGAAACGTCGCCAAGACGGCAGCGGTGAACAGGATGATCAGGGCAGGGGGGAAGCGGGCGGGTTTCATGGTCAGCGAACTGTAATTTAAGTATATCACGAGAAAAAATCAATCCGCGGCCGGCAAAAAATGGCCTCCCGCATCAATGCGGGAGGCGTTTTAGCGGAGAGGGCGGGATTTGAACCCGCGTTCCCTTTCGGGAAACACGCTCTCCAGGCGTGCGCGCTAGGCCAAGCTACGCGACCTCTCCAATTTGCCCATCGAGCGGGGCAAATTATACCAGAAAAGTGTTGGGTGCCTTCCGCGCCGTACGCCTCGCCTCCAAGCTACTTGCCGTTGGCTCTCGCCATGGCAGGCGCGCCGCGCTTCTTCTGTAGGAATGGAAATTCATGGGCTTCGAGCATGCCCCAGCGGGAGGCACCCAGGTACAGGATCTCCAGGATCAGGTCGTTGTACGAAATCCCGTTGGCCTTCGCGATCAGGCATAAGTCGCTGTAGTCGGGGGTCAGGCCTGGCAGGGGGTTGATCTCGAGCAGGCAGGGCTGGCCTTCCGTGTCCAGGCGGATATCGACGCGCGAGACATCCAGTGCGCCCAATATGTTGTGCGCCCGCCAGGCATAATGCTGCAATTTCTTTTCCAGCTCAGGTTCTATCGTGGTCGGGCAGATATAGCCCGGAGCACCTTCCGAGCCGACGGACTGGGCCTTGGCCTCGATCCCGTATATGCCGGGTGTAATGGAACGGGTGCTGTCGAGCTCCAGGATAGGGAAGCGATGGAATCCGTCGGGGTCGTACCATTCCGGATGGCGTGAGTACCGGATCGCATCCGGACGTCCCATGATAGCCACGGTGAACTCGCGCCCGCTGAGGAAATTCTCGACCAGGGCGGGTTCCTTGTAGGTGTTGATCACATACTTGGTGCGCTCGCGCAGTTCGGCCTCGTTGTTGACGATGGCTTTTTCGTCCACGCCCATGCCGGTGCCTTCGCGGGCTGGTTTGACGAAGAGGGGATAGCGCAGCTCAGGCCGCAGCGGTTCCTCGCCGGTGTAGAATTCCTGGAAAGGAGCGACGGGCAACCGACGATCTCGCCAGATGCGTTTGGTCAGTGTCTTATCCAATGCGATGGCATTGGTCAGGACCCGCGAACCGGTGTAGGGAATTTTGAGCATCTCCAGCAGGGCTGGGGTTTGTGCTTCCCGGGCGTCGCCCCCTAAGCCTTCAGCGATATTGAAACAGATGTCGGGCTGGGCCGCACTCATTGCGAAAGGCAGGTTCGAGTCGGCCGGAATGAACATGGTCCAGTGACCATCGGACTCGATAGCTGCCCGGACAACGTTGATCGTCTCGATGTAGTCGTAATCCGCCCCGGCGTCAGGTGGAACGTCCGGTGGTAGGGGTCTATCGTGCTCCTTGATGTTCGCAAGCACGGCCACCCGCCACGGACGCGCCGGGCGCGGTCGAAAACTGGGGGGTTTTTCGTTTTCCTTTTCTTGCAGGGTTGTTACCATTTCATCACCTCATGGATAGGATGGATTCGCTGCGTAGTATAAAACAATACAGCGAAAATACAAGAGTTGAGTTTAAATTTCTGAGGCGCCGGACTGGACCGCTCCGGTTGCTAGCAGCTGATGGGCGCAACCCTCCCTTCGAAATGCCGGTTCGTCAGGGTAAGGATGTGTACCGGGATTCAAACTCGAATGCAACTGGACAAGACAATTTCTTTCAGGTATGATTAGTTGGCTTTCTTAAATCCTGTTGGCGTGAAAATAGAGAGCTCCTGGAGGCGGCGAATTTCTTAATGGACTCAATTGAGCACTTGCTTAAGGAATTGACGGAAGCCCACGGCGTGCCCGGATACGAAACCCCGATCCGGGCCATTGTGCGAAAATATATGAAACCGCTTGGGGAGCTCAGCCAGGATAAGCTAGGGAGCGTCATCTGCAATCAGAAGGGGAAGGCCGACAAGCCGCGCGTGATGCTGGCCGGTCATATGGACGAGATCGGTTTCATGGTCAGGCAGATCACCCCGGAGGGATTCATCAAATTCCTGCCGCTCGGCGGGTGGTTCGACCAGGTCTTGCTCGGTCAGCGGGTTCTCATCAAGACCTCCCAGGGGGATGTGACCGGCGTGATCGGAGCCAAGCCACCTCACCTGCTGCCTGCGGAGGAACGTTCCAAGGTCGTCGTCCGCAAGGACATGTATATCGACATCGGCGCCACGCGTGATTCCGAAGTGCGGGAAGCGGGCGTCCGGGTCGGGGATCCGGTCGTCCCCCAGGCTGGTTTTCAGGTTCTGGCGAACGGCAAGGCTTATCTGTCCAAAGCGTTTGATGACCGCATCGGCGTGGCGCTGATGATCTCCGCCCTGCAGATTTTAAAGGAAAGGCCGCACCCCAACACGGTGTGTGCCGCCGCGACGGTCATGGAAGAGGTCGGCCTGCGCGGTGCCACCACCAGTGTGGAGGCCATCAAGCCGGATGTGGCCATCATCCTCGAGGCGGACATCGCCGGAGACGTGCCGGGGATCAAGCCGGAGGAGTCTGCGGTAAAGCTGGGGGGCGGCCCAAGCCTGGTCGTGTATGACGCCCGCATGATCCCCAATCAGAAGCTGCGTGACCTGGTGCTCGAGGTTGCCCGGGATATCGAAGTCGATGTCCAGTTGTCCGCCATCGAGGGCGGGGCGACCGATGGCGGGGCCATCCACCTCTACAAGACCGGCGTCCCGACCGTGGTGATATGCGTCCCGGCCCGCCATATCCACTCGCACAGTTCCATCATCCACCGTCACGACTACGACCAGGCGGTAAAACTGCTGGTGGAACTGCTGACCCGCCTGGATAAGAAACAGGTCGAGGAATTGACGGTATAGATCCGGGGGACCGCTCCGGAGAAACTGGTCCAGAGCAGCATCGTGAGCGGCCCATGCGAGCGCGTGCGGAGCTCCTCCCCCGCGCCGGACGGACGAAGACCCATGACCTGGAGGCCATATGTCAGACCTCGTAAAACAGATTACCAATGACCTGCAAAAGCAGATCGAAGCGTATCAGCCAGAGATCGGCGTCAGCGATGTCGGGACCGTGATCGAGGCGGGGGACGGCATCGTGCGCGTCTCGGGATTGGCCAATGTCCGCTCGCAGGAGTTGGTACAGTTTCAAAACGGCGTGATGGGGATTGCCTACAATCTGGAAAAAGACGCGGTCGGCGTCATCGTCATGGGTGAGTACGACGATATAACCCAGGGCATGAACGTGCGTGGCACCGGTCGCATCGCCTCAGTCCCGGTTGGGAACGGCATGATCGGTCGTGTGGTCAACGCTTTGGGGGAACCGGTGGACGGCAAGGGACCGATCGCGGCTACCGGTTATCGACCTATCGAACGGATCGCGCCAGGCGTTGTGGAGCGGCAGGACGTGGACACCCCGGTCCAGACCGGGATTAAAGCCATTGACTCGATGATTCCGATCGGACGCGGTCAGCGTGAACTCCTCATCGGCGACCGCCAGACCGGTAAGTCCGCGATCGCCATCGATACGATCATCAACCAGAAGGGCCAGGACTTAATCTGCATCTACGTCGCCATCGGGTTGAAAAAGGCGGCAGTGGCCCGGACCGTTTCTTTACTCGAACGCCAAGGGGCCATGGAGCACACCATCGTGGTCATTGCCTCTGCCGGAGACTCGGCGGCGCTGCAATACCTGGCCCCTTACGCCGGGTGTGCGATCGGCGAAGAATTCATGGAGACGGGGCGCGATGCCCTGGTCATTTACGATGACCTTTCCAAACATGCCTGGGCGTACCGGCAGGTTTCGCTGCTCTTGCGCCGCCCCCCCGGACGTGAGGCTTACCCGGGCGATATTTTCTATCTGCACTCCCGTCTGCTGGAACGGGCTGCCCGCCTGGCCAACAAGTATGTCATCGTCCAGAAGGACTTCCAGGGAAACGAGGCGGTAGAAAAGGATGCCGTGAACGGGCGCGTCTTCAGCGGGCCCAGGTCCGCATACGATGCCGAGCAGGCTCGGAAAGACCGAAAAAATCCGGACGATTGGAAGGTGGTCAAACTGGCCGGTTCGGGCGGTTCGCTGACCGCACTACCGATCATCGAAACCTTGCTCGGTGATGTATCGGCGTACATCCCGACCAATGTCATCTCGATCACCGACGGGCAGATCTACCTGGTCAACAACTTGTTCAATGCCGGCATCCGCCCGGCGGTGGATGTGGGCATTTCCGTCTCGAGGGTGGGCGGTTCAGCGCAGGTGCGGGCCATGCGCCAGGTGGCAGGAAAGCTCCGCCTGGATATGGCGGCCTATCGCGAACTGGCTGCCTTCGCTTTGATGAGCTCCGACTTGGATAAATCCACCCAGGCCCAACTCACCCGCGGCCAGCGCATGCAGGAGATCCTGAAGCAGCCGCAGTATGAGCCGATGTCGCTGGAGGACCAGGTTCTGGTCATCTTCGCCGGGACCAACGGGTACGCCGACAACGTGCCTGTGGACCAGATGAAAAAGTGGGAGACCGACTTGCTGCGTTATATGGACAGTTCTTATCCCGAATTGATTAAGGATATTGCTGCCCAGAAGCTCATCACCGAAGCGACCGAAAAGCGTCTGCGCGAGGCGCTGTCCGCTTTCCAGGCGACCTGGTTATGAGGCTGAGCGAGTAGTCCATGGCTTCTGCCCGTGAAATGCGGCTCCGCATTCGGAGTGTCCGGAGTATCTCCCAGGTGACGCACGCCCTGGAGGCCGTCAGCGCCAGCAAGGTCCGCAAGGCGGTGGCGGCGGTCTCTGCGACGCGTCCGTATGCCACCAAGGCCTGGCAGGTGCTGACCCATATCGCCCTCCAGCCTGGGCGGGAGAACCTGCATCCTCTGCTGGCACGCCGGCCAGAGGTGCGCAGCGTGCTTGTGCTGGTCATCAGCGGCGACCGGGGGCTGGCAGGCGCATACAACACCAATGTGGTCCGTTTTGCCTGCCACATCTTTGACGGCCTCAAGATCCCGGTCCGCTATGTTGCCATCGGGCGGAAAGGACGCGATCTGCTCCTGCGCAGGCGTAAACAGATCATGGCTGAATTCAGCAACCTGCCGGGCACACCTTCCTTCTCGGATATCTCCGCCATCGGCCGGATGGCGGTGGGCGAGTTCCTGAAGGGGGAGGTGGACGAGGTCCAGCTCGTGTATACGGACTTTATTAATATTGTCAAACAGGAGCCGGTCGTGAAAAAGATCCTGCCCCTGGAGATCAGCGACCGGGCGGGGCGCGTGCAGGATTTTGCTCACCAGCACCTGACCGCCGCCTATATCTACGAACCTACCGAGCGTGAGATCCTGGATGAAATTATCCCCCGTTTTACGGCTCTGCAGGTTTATCAGGCGATCCTTGAGTCGCTGGCCTCAGAACATGCAGCCCGCATGGTTGCCATGCGCAATGCCACAGACAACGCGATCGATCTGGTGGCGAATTTACAGCTGGAGTACAACAAGGTGCGTCAGCAGACGATCACCAACGACCTGCTGGATATCGCCGGCGGGGCGGAAGCACTCGCCAGGTCGGCGGCACGGCATTCCACCCTGGGAGGCGGCGAATGACCAAAGAGACCGGGCGCGTGGTCCAGATACTGGGGAGCGTCGTGGACGTGGAATTCCCGGAGGGTACCCTGCCGGAGCTGTTCGAGGCGGTTGAGATCGAGCGCGAGGGCCAGGATCCCATGGTGCTGGAAGTCGAAAAGCATATGGGTGAGAACATGGTCCGGTGCATCGCCATGGAGACCACGGACGGTCTGGAGCGAGGCCTGAACGCTCGGGCTAGCGGTGCGCCCATCATGGTCCCCGTCGGGAGCACAACCCTGGGTCGCATCTTCAATGTGCTGGGCCAACCAGTGGACGGGAAGGGTCCGGTGGATTCCGCTCTGTATTATCCCATTCACCGCGCTGCCCCGCCTTTTTCGGAGCAGTCCACCCGGACGGAGGTGTTTGAGACCGGGATTAAGGTCATTGATTTAATCGCACCCTTCACCAAGGGGGGCAAAACGGGCATCTTCGGCGGTGCGGGGGTCGGAAAAACCATCGTCATCCAGGAGCTCATCCGCTCAGTGGCCACGGTGCATCAAGGGAACTCGGTCTTCGCGGGTGTTGGAGAGCGCAGCCGGGAAGGCACCCAGCTCTACCGGGAGATGCTAGAATCGGGCGTGATGAAGGATACCGTCATGGTCTTCGGCCAGATGAACGAACCTCCCGGGGTGCGTCTGCGCGTGGCATTAACGGCACTTTCGATGGCCGAGTATTTCCGCGACCAGGGCCGCGATGTATTGCTGTTCATTGATAATATTTTCCGGTTCACCATGTCCGGTTCGGAGGTCTCGGCCCTACTCGGCCGCATGCCCTCTGCAGTGGGATATCAACCAACCCTGGCAACAGAGATGGGCGAGCTGCAGGAACGCATCACCTCCACCCGCAAAGGATCGATTACCTCGATGCAGGCCGTCTACGTCCCGGCCGATGATTATTCGGATCCTGCACCGGTGGCCACCTTCACCCACCTGGACGCAACGGTTGCGCTCGAACGCTCGATCGCCGAGAAGGGCATTTATCCTGCGGTCGATCCGCTCGCTTCCACGAGCCGGATCCTTGACCCTAACATCGTCGGGGAAGACCACTATGCGACCGCCCGCGAATGCCAGCGCGTCCTGCAGCGTTACAAAGACCTCCAGGATATCATTGCCATCCTGGGGATTGATGAACTCAGCGAAGACGATAAACTGGTCGTGGCCCGGGCGCGCAAGATCGAGCGCTTCTTCTCGCAGCCGTTTTTTGTGGCCGAGGTCTACACCGGCCTGCCCGGAAAGTACGTGCCCGTCATGGAGACCGTGCGCGGCTTCCGGGAGATCCTGGACGGGAAATGCGACCAGATGCCCGAACAGGCTTTCATGTTGGTCGGGACGATCGACGATGCCCGTGAAAAGGCCGAGCGGCTGGTGAAAGGCAAATAGGGAAGCATGCCCATTCGCTGTGAGATCGTCTCGCAGGACCGCACTGTATTTGCCGGTGAGGCAGATCTCGTGCTCTTGCCCGGCATGGATGGCGAGATGGGCATCCTGCCTCATCACGCGCCTCTCCTGACCACGTTGAAATACGGCATCATCGAAGTGCGCTCGCAGGGCAAGCCTCTGTTCTTCACAGTCGCGGGGGGAATTGCCGAAGTTCAGCCGGAGATCATCACCATCCTGGCCGACGCGGCCGAGAACGTGGAAGAAATCGACGTAGCCCGCGCGGAAGCGGCGCGCAGCCGGGCGCAGGAACTTCTGACCAAGGTGGTCCCGGCGGATACCGATGCTTACTTGAAGATCGAGGCCGGTTTGCGCAAGTCCAAGCTCCGCCTGGACGCTGTGAAACGCTATCGGCGCGGGGCCACGAAACTGCCGAGGCAGGATGATGAATAGAGGTGACTTATGCCCGTGATGCCATCCCTTGCCAAAGACCTGGGGATCGACCTGGGTACCATGCAAACTCGCATTGCGGATGCCAGCGGCTTACTGGTAGACGAACCGACCATCGTTGCCATCGTGATCGAGGAGCAGAAGATTGTCGCCTTAGGCAAAGAGGCCCGCGATATGGATGGGCGTGTCTCGACGGAAACGATCGAGGTGGCCTATCCGCTTCAGAACGGTGTGGTTGCCGATTACGAGATCACCGAGCGCCTGCTGGCCTATCTGTTGCGCCGCCTCAGCGGTCCAATGCGGATTTTTCGACCGCGGGTCATGATCACAGTACCCTACGGGGTGACCAGCGTCGAATCGCGGGCCGTGCATGAGGCCGTCCTCCAGGCCGGCAGCCGGGATGCTTATCTGATCCAGCAACCGCTCGCCGCGGCCATCGGGGTGGATCTGCCGATCGGTTCGCCGTCCGGGAATATGGTCATCTGCTTGGGCGGCGGTGCCACCCAGGCGGCGGTCATCTCCATGTATGGGATCGTTGCGGCCGGGACATTAAGAGCTGGTGGGCTGCAGTTGGATGAGGCCATCGCAGCTTACGTCCGCAGAAAGTACGGGGTCGTGATTGGCCTGGCGACTGCAGAGCAACTGAAGATCAAGATCGGGGCTGCCGTCCCTCAGGACAAGGAAGACAGTCTGGAGGTCCAGGGGCAGGATCAGGTCAGCGGCCTGCCGCGCCCGGTTTCCCTGACCACCGGCGAGGTGGTTGAGGCGCTCCAGGAGCCGCTCAAACAGGTGATTGAGACCTCCCGCCGGGTCCTTGAGAAGACACCGCCCGAACTGGTCTCAGACATCATTGACCGCGGGGTGGCGCTGTGCGGAGGCGGGGCGCTCCTGCGCGGGATGGATAAACTCCTGACCAAGGCACTCGGCATCCCGGCTTACCTGGTGGACAACCCGACCAGCTGCGTGGTAGAAGGCGCGGTCAAGGCGTTAGGGATGTACAACATCCTGAAGCGCAACCTGCCGCCCGTTTGACCGACCCCGGACCGGAGCCGCGCCCGGCCTTTTGAAAAGGCCCGGATGAATAATCCCCAACTGCCTGAAGCTTTCCAATCCGTACTCAGTCTGGGCGTCCTGCAGGGTTATTTTCCCGTCAAGAACCTCAATCGGTGGGGGAGTCTGATCGCAATGGGGATATGCCTCTGCGGAGCGATTGCCGCGTGCTTATACGCCGTCTACGAGGCCTATCTATGGTCCCCATACGGTTTCGTGATGATCCAGGACCGAATGACCACCCCGCTTGCGATCTCCGGGGTGCTGCTCCTGGTCGCCGGTCTGGCAGGCTGGGGTGCCTATGCTTCCTGGATCAAGGGGATCGCCCTCTATGAGGCGGGGTTAGCCTGCCGCAGCCGCAAAGGGATCCAGGCCTGGCGCTGGGAGGATGTCGACCGCTTCTACACCGCGATCACGCGCCACTACATCAACGGCATCTACACCGGCACGACGCATGTTTATATCCTGTTCAACCGCAGCGAAAAGCGGCTGGTACTGAACGATGCCTATGCCCATGTGGTGGATTTGGGGAAAAAGGTCGAACAGGGCACCTTCCCGCGGCTGTACGAGCATGCGGTCAGCAGGTACAACACCGGCGAGGCGCTGGATTTCGGGCCGGTGATCTTGAGCCAGGCAGGCATTCAGGTGCGGAAGAAGGTCTACCCATGGAGCGAGGTCCAGCAGGTATCGATCCGACGCGGCATCCTGCAGGTCTTGAAAAAGGACGGTGGCCGGTTCAGCGGGATGCACGTCGCGGCTTCCGCAATTCCCAATGTACGGGTCCTGCTGAGCCTCGTGGATCAGATCGTAGGAATTAAAACGGCCTGAGGGGGAGCTTAAGCCAGGTAATAGGTCATGCGCTGCAGGCCCACGGAAGGATCCAGATATTGGACCCGTACCCCCGGGGGGACATTCAGGTTGATAGGTGCATAGTTCAGGATCGCTTTAATCTCAGCCTCGACCAGCTGGTTGGCTACCAGCTGGGCTTTGCTGGCCGGGACGCAGAGCATGGCGACCTTGATGCCCGCCTTGCGGATGGTCGCCACCATCTCCTGAGTGTCCTGGATGACAAAATTACCGACCTGCTCACCGACCTTGGCCGGATCATTGTCGAAGATCATTCTTACCCGAAAGCCTCGATCGGTGAAACCCTGGTAGCGTGCGATGGCATGGCCCATGTCGCCCATCCCGATCACTGCCACATCCCAGACGCGGTCGACCTTCAGGATCTCCCGCAACTTGCCGATCAGGAACGCAATATTGTACCCGGTGCCTTGCTTGCCGAATTCGCCGAATTGGGAAAGATCCTTGCGGATCTGGGCGGGAGAGATCCCGACCTGTTCGCCCAGTTCCAGCGAGGATGTGGTTTGTTTCCCCTGGTCAACCATATGCTGGAGGGCGCGCAGATAAACGGGTAACCTACTGATAATGATGTCGGGGATTTCCGGATTGTTCATGGCCTGCCCTCAGCGCTCCATATCTCGATAAAATGTACCATAAAAGCGACTTTCATGCAATTCATTATTTCAATGAAACCTGAACTTTGAAATCCCCGTCTGCACTCAGGGTGACCACGGCGAACGGGAAAGGTAGATAATGCCCGACCGGATAATCCAGATTTGGGTCTTCAGGCTGAGAAATCAAAGGGAGCGATTCGATAAACCCATCCCCCTGCAGGGCGGCCTGGGTGGTGATTACGACCTGGACCCCTTCCGCCAGCCCCCATGTCCACGAGTTCGCCGCTGGAGCGGCCTGGTAAGCGGAAGGGTGAAAATAAAATGCCTGAGGGTCCACCGCCAGGGGGATGCGGGTGTTCACGGGATCCTGAGAATGGTAGGTCACCTGAAGGCCGTCTTCCGTCAGCTGGTATGTTTTTTCCCGTCTTCCATCCGGACTGGTAAAGAGGATGGCCTGGGGGCCTGTGGCGGATCGGTAGAGGGTCCAGGTCCCGGAATCGTCGATGAAGGCTCCCGGGATGCCCTGCGGGTCGGCCGCCTCGCCGCGTTCCGGCTGCCACTCGGAGGGATCGCTCAAACCGACTGCGAACAGGGCGGTCGGACCGATCAGCTCGTGGGCGCCGGATGGATCCACATAGAAAAGGTAGGTCAGGCGCGCGCCCTCTGGTTCAAGAACGGCGAAGAACCGCTCATTCGCCAGGATGCATTCTGTTTGCGGACCGTCACCCGTGAAGGCCGGGCACTGAACTTGCTCCGATGGATGTTCTGCCCATTGGCTGGCGGCCAGCAGCATGCGGATTTGCCAGAGATATTGAGCGCGTAATGCCTGCAATCCGGCATCGGAGCTGGTAGCCGTCAGGGTCAGATAGGCCTGCCAGGCCAGGTCCGTGAGGGAGGTATGCGGCTGGGACTGCAATTCGCCCAGCAGCAAGGATTGCAAGCGAGCCGAATCCCACCCCGTGACTCTACCGTCAGCGGCATACACCGGGAAAACCGCAGGCTTGGGTGCTGGCGGAAGAGCCGCCGGTTGCCCGCGGATGGGGAAGGTCAGCAGGTCCTGGCCGGTCAGGACCCGGATCCAGGGATGGGCCGCGATCCAGGTGAACGAGGCCGCCACTTTATCGGCATCGCCCCAGGTCGAGTGGGGGAGATCCCCGCCCAGTACGACCAACCTGGATGGATCGTCTGAAAGGGCTGCCGCAACCAGCTCCCGGCGTATATCCAGGGATGGGCCTTGATCGGTAGCCTGGACCGCATTTGCTGCGGGGAGGGGAAAGAGCAGGGTCCCTCCTGAGCGGCTGGCATGCGTGTCATCGGACAGCCCGACGAATTGGGCGAGGTAGGAGGATTGGATCTCGGGGTAAGGGGAATAGACGAACTGGCTGGCAGGCAAACCGAAACCATCTGCGGCGCGGCGGCTGAAATTGAGCGAAACCTTCTCCGGACTCCCATAGGCCACGTCCGGCAGGATCAACAGGCCGCGCTCAGCCATACGTTGCAGCTGCCCGGTGCCGCTCAGGTAGTTGAGGGCTGCCAGGCTGGCGGGGGTTTTCAGGTCGAGCAGGACTACCGGGACCTGGTTTTGCTCGGCTGCATCCAGGACGAGTTTTAAGCCATGTCTTCCATCGTTGGGGCCGGTGTGGGCTCCGTCCCAGCTGCGCAGTGCCTGGGCCGGCGTAGTGGCCGGAAGGGTGTCCCAGAAAGCTAGGAGCAAGGCCGCCCGGGTTTCGGGAGGCGCGCCGTCGGAGGTGATGCCGCGGGCTTCATCCGCGGGTGCTGGGGATTGGGCGGTATAGGTATAAACGTCGAACCGATACCGGTTGCCGATGGCGATCCGGTTGAGACGGATCGTGACGGTATCCAGCCATGGATCGCGGATCACTCGGGGTTGGACGTCCGCGTTCCCCACACCGGCCTGGACGGCTTGAGCGAGTCCCTGCGCGGGAATATGGATTGCCAGAGGGTGCTGTGCGAAATTGCCATCATCCGTTAAGAAGACATCGATGGTGGTGTCATCTGTAAAGGAAACATCCAGCAGGTCAATGCGGATTTCCAGGTCCGTCCCGGAGGTGCGGGTGTAGACCGCGAGGATGTCGGCGCTGGGGGTCGGGGCATCCCCGGCAGGCAGGAGCGCACGCAGATCAGCGTAGCTCCACGGCCGGTCGGCCGTGGCAGGGGCGGCGCAGCCGACGGCCAGCAGGAGAGGCAGCAGGGTAAGGATGAGAATCGGACGCTTCATGGCTTGGAGCGATAACCTGGCCATTGTTCCTCGAAGATGGGAATAGCGGACGGGTTAAGGCTCATTCCGGACCGTGAGGGTGTAAGTGACCAGGCGCAGGCCTGAACCTGGCGCAGCACTCAGGTGGAACTGGTAGGTTGTGCCGGCGGTGAGCGCAATGGATCGATCCACATCACCGCACTGCAGTGAACCCCAGCTGGTCAGCGGGAGGCCGCTTTGCAGCAGCTCCACTCTCAGCGTTCCGTTGCCGCTGCATATCAGGCTGACGGTCACCCGGGTGGACGGACCGTCAGCTGCATACGGGGTGAATTCGATCCAGTCCTGGGAGTCCCCTTGCGGTGCCGAGGCCTGACCGGAGTAGGAAAACTGCCCCGCACCGGAGGGGGAAAAGGTGACCCGGATCGCTGGGGAGGCGGCTGAATCACCATCCTCCGGCGCCGGCCCGACGGTCGGCGTGGGGGTCATTTCAGGCGCAGGTGTCCCTGTCTGTGCGCCCACGGGCACCGGCTTGCCATAGGCATCCAGGACTGGCAGGGAGGCGATATCCTGCACCTGCACATATGCCGCGGTCACCCAACCGTGACCACCCGCGGCGGCCGCGTACTCGATTTGCAGCCATGTGGCAGTGTCGTTCTTTCCGGTCAGCACGACGATGGTTTTGGGGACGAGCATCCCGAGTGTGTCGTAGGTGGTGCCGGGGCCGGAACGTACGTTGAGCTTCTGCATCACCTGTCCGGTCGGTCCGCTGGGGGTCGCGGTTATGGTCTGCTGGGCGGTTGGAACATCCGCTGGATTGTCTACTTGAACGTAAGCAGCCGCAACCCAGCCGTGTCCGGAAGGACCGGCAGGAAAAAGGATCATATACCAGGTTCCAGCCGCGTCACTCTCGACCACCTGGACATTCTGACCGGATCCGAGCAGGCCGAGCGAGGCGAAGCTTGCCCCCGGCCCGCCGCGGACGTTGATCTGGGTCCGGGTCTTGCCTGCGATCGGTATCGGTGTGTCGGTGGGGGTCGGAGGGAGAAGCGTGTCGCTCGGTGCGGCCGTGCTGGTAGAGCTCTGGGTGGGGGACCCGGTGGGTGTGGCCTGCAGGGTTGTCGTCCCGCAGGCCGTGACGAGCAAAGCCAGGTCAGCAAGCAGGATGAGGATGCTCTTCATAGTTTTTGCGGTGCGGAAACATGCTGCTTCGAGGGGCTGGAGAAAGCATCGCTGAAGACAGGCGCTCCCCGTTGTTTTGAAATGAATGTGTGGATGAGGAATTGCATCGTAACCCTCACAGTGTCTAGGTAATCAACTACCCTCTCGTTAGGATACCACGCTATCGTAAGAAAGTGCTGGTCGGGTCATTCGCGGAACGCCTGGAGAAACTGTTCAACGAAATTGCCGCCCAGTACGGTTTTGAAATCCTGGCGGTTGAAGTCATGCCCGATCACACTTGCACTGGCTGCACACGTGCCCTGGACGCAAGTGCCGAGGAGGGCAGGTGCGAGCATCTCTTCTTCTCGACCTCGCCCAAATTTACTTCGGCTGAGAGGATGCATTACAGCAAAGGCATCACATTGTGCCAACTCAAGTGGGAGTTTGCCTATTTGCGCCGCCCGTTCTGGGGCGAGAACGCCGCGCTTTGGGCTGAAGGTTATGGTGTGGAAACCGGCGGTCTTGGCAGCGCGGAAATGATCGAGCGATAGATCGAACCATACCAAAAAGGATGACTTCAAGGATTGAGGTATTAGCACATTTGTGCTATACTTTTGTATATGAAGCTGATCGCCCAGGTCAAATTGCTGCCTACGCCTGAACAGGCCAATGCACTTAAGCACACGGTTGAGGCGGCTAATGCCGCCTGCAATTTTGTGAGCCAGTATGCTTGGCAGACCAGAACGTTCAAGCAATACGATCTGCATCACCTTTGCTACAAAGCCATCCGTGCCAGGTTCGACATTTCCGCGCAAGTGGCGGTGCGTGTGATCGCCAAAGTGGCAGATGCCTACAAACCGGATAAAAAGACCCAACGTATATTCAAGCGGATGGGCAGTATTGCCTACGATGACCGCATTATGTCGTGGCAACTTCAAGCGAACACGGTTTCGATCTGGACGATGGATGGGCGACTCCATATCCCGTTAGCTTGTGGAGAACGCCAACGGGAATTGCTCCAAACCCAGCAGGGCGAATCGGACCTGGTCCTGTTTCGGGGGATGTTCTTTCTCGCAGCGACGTGTGAAGTGGAAGAAGCCGAGCCGATAGAAATAGAAGGTACACTCGGCGTGGATTTGGGGCTCAAGAACCTTGCAGTGGATTCGGACGGGGAGGTCCACTCGGCCAGCCAGATTAATAACGTGCGCTACCGGAATCGTTGCTTGCGAACGAAACTTCAATCCAAAGGAACCAAGTCGGCCAAACGCAAGTTGAAAAAACTCTCGGGAAAAGAACACCGGTTTGCCAAAGATACCAACCATTGTATCAGCAAGCAGCTTGTGACAAAAGCGAAAGGCACCAGACGCGCTATTGCGCTCGAAGACTTGGTCGGGATACGCGCTCGGGTAACGGTTCGTCGCTCCCAGAGAGCCACACTGCATAGCTGGTCTTTTTTCCAACTGCGGGCGTTTGTCGAATACAAAGCGCGACGGATTGGCGTATCGGTGGTGCTGGTTGACTCCCGCAACACCAGCCGCACTTGTCCGCAATGCGGGTGTATAGACAAACGCAATCGGCCTACCCAAAGCACCTTCTCCTGTGTGGTATGCGGTTTCTTTGGACTTGCCGACCACATCGCGACGGTGAACATTAGCCGCCGGACTGTCGTCAACCAGCCAATCGTAGCGCCTGACGATGCCAAAGCTGTATCTACAGATACGGAACTGAGGCGGAGCGCAGTTACAAGCCACCCGCTTTTGGTGGGTGCGTAGTTGACCGGCTGGATTCTAGCACACAAGAGGACAGAAGGAGAGAGCACCCTTTATGGTCCTGGTGAGCTTGCAGAATGGATCAATCCCTCGTTTTAACCGTATAATTTGTTGCAGAATGACCTCCCTGACTGCCCTGGTGGCGGAAGGGCGATATGCATTCATAAGGAAGTAAAAGATGGACTTCCTCTTGAATCTTGGCTTAAAAAGGCATGGTTCATTGTTTCCCAGCGCTGGAAAGTAGGTTGCCGTGCTGGCGCTAGATTGGATGCGCTTGCTCGATCAAACTGGAACAGCTGTAGGAGAGAATAGATGAACGCACATCTCCCGGAGCGGATCAAACTCGGGGGCAGCGATTTATCCGTAAGCCCTCTGGGTATCGGGACCAACTCCTGGGGCATTGGTCGTCAGGCTGATTCTGGCGTGAGCTCGATGATCGATGCCGCACTGGATTTGGGGATCAACTGGTTCGACACGGCGGAGGTTTACGGCCTGGGTGGTTCGGAGCGGACGCTGGGTCTGTTTCTGCCCGGGTTGGGCGAGAAAGTGGTTGTCACGACCAAGTTCTTCCCGATGCCCTGGCGGTTGGGTAAGACAGACCTGATCAGGGCCTTACAGGCCAGCTTGGAACGGCTGAAAATAAATCGGGTGGACCTGTACCTGATCCATTTCCCGGTCCCGCCGGTGAGCATCGAGTCCTGGATGGAGGCTATGGCTGAGGCCAAGAACGCCTCCCTGCTCCGGGCAGTCGGGGTTTCCAATTTCAACGCAGAACAGACCAGACGGGCCCACGCTGCCCTGGCTAAGTTCGACATTCCGCTGGCCTGCAACCAGGTAGAGTATAACCTGCTGAAGCGGGGGGCTGAACGAAACGGTCTGCTGGAGGTATGTCGCGAGCTCGATGTGGCGCTGGTCGCCTATCACCCGATCGCTTCGGGGTTGCTGACCGGTAAGTATTCACCCGGGTTCAAACGGGCTGGACCGCGCAGCCGGTATTTCAGCCCCTCCTACCTTCAGCGGATTGCACCTCTACTCGGGCAGCTGCAGGAGATCGGGCGAGTACGCGGGAGGAGCCCCTCGCAGGTGGCGTTGAACTGGATCATCTGCAAGGGGGCCCTGCCGATCCCAGGGGCGAAAAATGCACGCCATGCTGTTGAGAACGCCGGTGCCCTGGGGTGGCGGCTGGGGGAGGGTGAGATTTCCGCACTGGACCAGGCCAGCGACAAATTGAACCGATGAAACCGGGTTGCCCGGGTGGGATCACTGCATTTTGTGTTCTGGATATCAACTTGGGAGGAATTACCAGTTTTCAATAAGCGATTCAGGTGAGGTTGCTTCTCGAGGCGTGCGAAACCCTCTCCAGAAGATTTAGAGACGATTGCCTTGGGTGTGATTGGATATCCAATCGTTCACCGAGGGTCGACCCCCGGTGAACGATTTTTTTAGACTATGACAATATCGGATGGGGGATTGCTCCCATCCCTGTCCCTGACTACCCGCCCGAAGAGGGCGCGGTTGGGGTGGTGGACGGTGCATTTGGAGAGGTGGAAGGTGCATTGGCGTCACGCCAGGATTTTACGGCTGCTTGCAGGTCCTTGACTGCCTGGGACAGGGCTGTGTGGCAGTCCTTTAAGGCCTGAGCCGTGTCCTTGACGGTCTGGCTGGCGGCGGTTGCATCGGTCACATTGCCGCTGCCGTCGAAACCGCTGTGGGAGGACAGGAGGTTGGCGGCGGTGGCGTTGCTGGACTGGGCCTTGCTGAGCTGCGACTGGTAGGTGGTCAGGGCGCTCTCCAGGGCGGATGAATCCAGCCCCTTGGCCTGCGCCTTGGTAATCAGGTCCTGGACCTTGGTGACCACATCGCTGGCCTTGCCCAGGTTCGTCTGCTGGGTCCCCAGCATCTTCTGTTCGTTCTGGTAGGCCTTCTGCAGGACTTGACCCTGAAGCGTGCCTCTCAGGGCCTTGACCGCGGTCTGCAGATTACCCACGGCGGTTTTCAGGGCGGTCTGGCAGTCCTTCAAAGCCGTTCTGGCGCCCTGAACGGTCTGCAGGGCAGCGGTTGGATCGGTCACATTACCGCTGCCGTCAAAACCGTTGTGGCTGGAGAGGATGCCGGCGGCCGTGGCGTCCGAGGTTTGGGCAGTGGCCAATTGTGATTGAAAGGTCGACAGGGCGGATTGAAGGGCGGACGTATCCAAGCCCTTGGCATTTGCTTTGCTGATCAGGTTCTGGATCTTCGTGACCACTCCGGCAGCCTTGGTCAGATTGGCCTGCTGTTTTCCGAGTAAAGTCTGCTCACGCTGATAAGCCGCGGTCAAGTTGCCGGTATTCTTCCCGCTGGATTGCGGTGTGGGTGCCGGCGTGTCCGCCAGAGCTCCTTGAATGGGGAACGTGAAAGCCAGGCTGAATGTGACCGCCCCAGCCAGGAGGATCATGACCAGCCGATTGAAAATCCCCGTCCTTGAAAGAAACTGTTTCATTGTGTTCTCCTTTGTCAATAATTCCTGATCGGATGATGCATCTTGAATTGTAAAGAGGATGTGTGAAATCTCTCTTTCCTGGATGTAAATTCTTTGTAAAATCTCGGCCTACGCACCTGATCTGGATGGCCTGAATGGTAATTTGTTCAGCGATGTTGAATACTGGTTTTAGTAGCCACAAATCGCGTATTTTATTAAGGACTTTAATGTACAATACATAAAGCGGTTCGTGCGAGTAATAGCCCCATGAACCTTCGCAACATTCCCCACGAGAATTAATGGAAGGAGCCACTGATGATCGATAAGGTGATCAAGGTCATAGAGGGCTGGACTGGACCCGGCAGGCGTGATGCGCTGATTGAGCCGTTGAAGCCGATGGACGACGGGCTGCATATGGATATGGACCAGAGAGGCATGTATGAGTGGTGGTATTTTGACGCCCATCTGGAAACCGGCCATACGATCGCGGTATTTTTCCATGCTTCAAACCCCAATCCGGGGCTGGAGGGCAAAACCGGTATTGAAATGGTTCTGCTCCGACCGGATGGCAAAAGAAACCAGAAATTTATCGCATACGGCAAGTCGGATTTTGCTGCCGCCCGGGATAAGCCCGATGTTAAGATTGGCGGAAACACGATCAAAGTTGATCAAAAGGAAGGCCAGCTGCCTGTATACGAAATTAACGTGAAGGAGAAGGATCTTGGCTGCCATCTCAGATATACGGCCGAGGTAAATGGCTGGAAACCCGGAACGGGCCTTTCTCACTTTGGAGAGAGGGGTTTCTTTGGGTGGGTCATTCCCTTCGCGCGGGCCTCCGTGGAAGGGACGATCACCGATGGAGATAGTACCATACCGGTTACAGGCATCGGTTACCATGACCACAACTGGTTGAATTTCCCGTTCCAGAGGAT
>Ga0187877_1000971_pt1 | contig 32372 bp, 23 predicted proteins | sample June2016WEW_17_1_3_FD_132430 | JGI IMG/M metagenome (GOLD analysis project Ga0187877, IMG submission 132430) | Peatland microbial communities from SPRUCE experiment site at the Marcell Experimental Forest, Minnesota, USA - June2016WEW_17_100 | ecosystem: Environmental > Terrestrial > Soil >...
GCCAGCGGCTTCCTCCTAGTCTCCTTATCGGAAACGCCTCGCATTTAATTCTTCGTCTTCCAGAGAACTGCTCGGCCGAGGCGTTTCCGATCAAGGCTAGCGACAATTCGGGATGTACCGCATGGTGCCAGATCGGAATGCTACTGCGGCCAGTCCCACAGATAGTCCATTAGGTGGTGTCAAGTTTGGCGAAGAGTATTTGTGCGTTCTTAAAGAACTAATTGCAGATGAAGGTCTAAAGGTGGGCATTCGCTGCAATAGCGAGGACCGGCAATCACTGGGCTCCAAAAAGCTCCAATTGGAATAGGGCAGCGGCGCTACGCCGTTTTCCTGGCTGGACTTGGATGTGAGGGGTGCAATTTCGATCTTCACCGCCCCTGCCGCGCAACTAATCCCATGGACATACAGAATCACCATCTGATACTCTTCAAAAACTAGGTTCAATTAAGAGGCCGTGAATCTACCTATACGAAGAACAGGGCTAAAGGCCCACACGCCATTCTTCTTTTCGTGTGCTCAATGTCTTCGTTGTTGCCACCACAAAAAAATACCCGTCAATCCTTACGAAATCGCACGGCTTGCCACAAACCGCGGTCTGTCCACTGGCGAGTTCATTGAACGTTACACGCACGATCGTGGGACCATTCTGGATTGGGATGAAGATGGGGCCTGCGTCTTTCTTGACTCCACGGGTTGCAGCGTTCACCCTGACCGTCCGCTTGTCTGTCGTCTTTACCCCCTTGGCCGTCACGTTCTTCCCTCAGGGGAGGAAAGATTCTCTGAAATCGAGCCAGAGCAGGGGTGTAAGGGGGCCTATAGCGATAACGCCACGATTACTGCGTATCTCGATTCTCAGGGCGCTCGCCCTTTTATGGAGGCTTCTAACAGGTATTTAGATCTTTTTTGGAAGTTATGTCTGATATTAGAAAACGAGGCGATTGAACCAAGGAAACAAAATGCCATCGTCAGCGTGTTACAGAACAAAGACGGCGGTAAATGCCAGCATGATATTGGGTTTGCCGACGTGGATGCCATTGTGCTCGCTTTTTGCGAAAAAGTATCAATCGCTGTCCCAAAGAATCCAGACGAAAAAATGTTGATTCATATTCGGGCGGTTGAAGCCTGGGCAAACAACATTGAAAGGAGACAAGAACATGAGACCAGGAAAGCAGAAAAAGTCACCCAAAAAGGCTGCAAAAAATCCCATAAGTCAAACCATTAGCGTCGCTACTGTTGTGGCTTCACTTGGAGTTCCCCTCGGTATCAATGTGGCTGATTTGTACGCTGCAAACCAGACAGCCCCGGTCAAAACTGAATCGGTCCAGCACAAGAATGCGATGTCATCGGATTTGGAGAATTTAAGTGCATCCCAGTTGAAACTTTCCGAACAGATCAAACTAACCAACGCGTCTCAGACCGAGTTTCGGGCCCAGCTGATTGAGGGGACAAAGCAGGGTAAATTCAAAGGGGAGTCGAAATGGGGAAAGAGCACGGCGCAGTACAAGGAACTGCAGACGAATGAACTCAAACTTGCCAACCAGATAAAGGAATTAGAGGCAGGTGACCTTGCGCTGTCAAACAAGTTCCACTTGTTGAAAGCAACCTTTCTGAAGAGTGGTCAAGCAAACCAATCCGACGCTTGGCAAGCAAACGAACTGAAGCTCTCGAACCAGATCAAACAGCTGGAAACCAACGAGCTCAAGATATCGGAGCAGCTTAAGCAGCTTCAACCACCTGCATCCGAGTGATCGAACGCAATGAATCGTCGATATTGGACCAGTTCAGGTAAACCGACCGTGAAAATAAGGAGACAAGCGCAGAAGCTGTGAACAAACTTTCTGCTAAGCAGGGCGCGACGCTTAACGCCCCGTGGCTTAAGGCTAGGCTCCAATTGGAATGAGGCGGCGGTGCTACGCCGTTTCCCATGAAGGACTTAGAAATGAGGGATGTGAGGCGGTGCTGAATGTCGCTCGCGCTCCGACCTCCCAGAACCCGGCTTGTGGTTCCTGACGCCGATAACCCGGCTATCCGTCCAAATGACCGCTGGGAAATCGAGTCCGAGGATAGGTTCCGATGGCGACACTTAGTTTGACCAATGTTCGCGAGTGTGCGGCTCTTGCTCACTACGGTTACTTAGACTCAACCTCCACAACCAAAGCCGGTCGTTCACTCGGAGGGCTTTGCATCCCACGGGCTACTGAACTCCAGCTTGGAGCTTGAGGTAATTCCCCAGACCTACGACGACAGTAGACAACACAAGCACACCGAGTCCTAGTCCCACCAGAACCTCGGTGCGCCGACTCGAGCCCTTCCATTCTTTCAATAGCACTCCCCACACGGTAGAGAAGATGATGATACTAGCCATGTGGAGCGTCCAGCTGGAGAAGTCGTATTTCCCCATTCTGGTTTGTCCCATGCTGTAGAAAAAGAACTGGAAGTACCACATCAGGCCGGTAGAAATGGAGAGAACGTAGTTGGAAGCCAATGTCATCGAGTGCAGCCGAACGGGGTTGGCGACAGCAGCGCCTAACGAAGTTGCAGGAACCGACTTCTTCGAGGGCAAACCCAGATACTCGGAAGCTGTCTGGTTGCGCAGGATCAGCGTCATCGACCAGATGAAATTGCTGGTAAAGCCACCCAACAGAACAACGACCAAGACGGGGAGATTTTGCCACAGATCCGCACGGCCGCTCCTAAGGAGGTATCCCTTCGTGAGAGCTGCAATCGGCTTTCCCGCGGCCAGCCCATACGCAAAACAAGCGCTCATGATTCCGGCAAAGATCGCGACCAGCAGACCTTTGACGAAATTGAACTCTTTGATGGTTCCCCTCTTTTCAGCTGGGCTGAGTTCCTTCTCTTTCAGCCGGCCTGCAATGCCAGTCAGCGAGATGCCGATCAAGCAAATCCCCACTCCCAAGAGAACCACGCGGCCCGGCCGGTTCGCCGCAATACTGCCCAGTTCTCCTGCGAACAATGGCGGCATCAGTGTCCCAAAGGCAGCGGTCAGGCCCAAGGCAATGGCGTAGCCCAGAGACTGTCCCAGATAGCGGACCGAAAGACCGAAAGTCAGCCCGCCAAAGCCCCACATGAATCCCCAGAAGTAGGCCAGCGCGATGCTTCGCGCCGGCGCTTGATGAAGAATGTTGGGGAGGCCGGGAACAAGGAGCAATCCGACGAGGATGGGGGCAACAATCCAGCTGACCACTCCCTGTAGGAGCCAGTAGGTCTCCCAAGCCCACCGTTTGATTCCCCGAAAAGGCAAGTAGCAACTGCCGGAGGACAAGCCTCCCATCCAGTGGAATACGACACCTAGAGGTGGATTTGGACCCACGTATTATCTTCAGTTTAGTCGCGAGCGCACGAGAACAACCAAGATTTTGAACCCTAGCCTTGAACGACCCGATATGTCAATAGTAATGTAAGTGGCCTATTGAAACGGCGGACTTCTCTCCCGCATAATAGAGTGCTTTTGTGCGGCGCAAGGGGACCCCAACCGAGGAGCGCTGCATATCAAACCCTTTGAGATACTGAATTCGCGCGAAAACAGGGCTCTGCGCTATAGTTGGTGCGCACATTTGCGAGGAGGCGTGGCACGTTGAAGCGTCCTGCTCCTAAGCGACTATATTTCATTCCTGTCCTCTCGAAAGCCCTCGACATTCTCGAGCTTTTGCAGAGCGAGCGTGGGTCCTTGTCTCTGGAAGCGATGTATCAGCGTACCCACATTTCCAAAACCACGATCTATCGCATTTTGAAAACCTTCGTTCACCGGGGATACGTGGCCCCGTCTGAGGGTGGCCTCTATCGCCTCATGACTCGCCCCAAGAAACCCCGCTTTGGCTTTGGTGGCCAGTCCGCGGAGATGCCCTTCTCGCAGGCCGTCACTGATAGCCTCCAGGCGGCCGCGGCTGCTGCCGGGGTGGACTTGCTTGTGCTCGACAATCGTTACGACGCTTCCACAGCCCTAGCCAATGCCGATGAATTCGTCAGCGAACATATGGACCTGGTGATTGAATTCCAGATTGACCAGCGGGTGGCACCCGTGATTGCGCACAAGATCGACGATGCTGGCATCCCGCTCATTGCAGTCGATATTCCACATCCTCACTCTACATTCTTTGGCGTGGACAACTATCTGGTGGGTTTTGAGGCAGGCGAATACCTTGCTCAACATGCCAAGAAAGCTTGGGGAGGCAAAGTCCGTTGGGTCTTTGGATTAGACATTGAGGAAGCCGGTCCCTTGGTTCAGAGCCGGATTACAGGAGCGTTTGAAGGCATTCGATCCGGACTGCCGGATCTTTCAGACAGCAACCTGATTCGCATGGACGGTCGCGGTATGAGGGACAAAAGCTACCGCATGGTGCTCGACTTTCTCCGTCGTAACCCCCAGGACCGGGGTATCTTGATTGCGGCTGCTACGGATACCAGCGCGCTCGGTGCAGTGCAGGCCGTCAGGGAACTCAAGTGGGAAAAATACGTGGCCATTGTGGGGCAGGACTGTATTCCGGAAGCCTTGGAAGAAATGCGTCTCGTCGGGAGTCCGCTCATCGGCTCCGTGTCTCACGAAGCCCAAAGCTACGGACCCCGGCTTGTCCACCTGGGCCTTGCCCTCCTCGCTGGACAGCGTGTCCCCCCTTACAACTATGTGGAGCACAAACTCGTGACTGCAGACTCAGTTCGTGAATCGGCCAAGGCCTGACATCTCCCCGAGCCGAACGAAGGTCGTCCCTTCGGCCTTTGCTTGCTCTCCAAAGTTCTCCATGGAAACTGTTGCCCTATTGCACTGTTCGTGTATGATATGTGTTTTGCGAGGGATAGCGGAGATCAGTGGGGTACTGAAGCCTCTCCATTTCCAGGGAGCAGCACTGTCATGAAAGCCGGGACGGCCCTGCATTACTTGGAAGACCGCTGGGACCACCGCACGGCCCAGGAGCTGGATGCAGTTGAACTGTTGCGCTACCGTTCCAACCTCCTGGGATCTGATCTGCGCATCACCAACTTTGGCGGGGGGAATACGAGTTCGAAGATTCTGCAGTCTGATCCTCTCGACGGGACTAAGCGCGAAGTGCTTTGGATCAAAGGCAGCGGAGGCGACCTAGGAAGTATTCAGCGCTCCGGGCTTGCCGCCCTTTACCTTGACAAGCTGCGTGCCACAGAGGCGAGCTATCGGGGAGTCGAGCACGAAGATGAAATGGTGGACATGTACCCGCTCTGTACGTTTGGCAAGAACGCTGTTGCTGCGTCCATTGATACCCCGCTGCACGCCTTCTTGCCGTCTCCTCACATTGACCATCTGCATCCGGACTGGGGCGTCGCGTTAGCTGCTTCGGCCAACGGGCGGGAAAAGATGGAGGAATTCAACCGCGCCTTCGACCGCCGCTTGATCTGGCTTCCCTGGCAGCGCCCGGGCTTCGAATTGGCCTTGATGCTGCGCCTCGCGGTACAGGATATACCCGATTGTGACGGCGTGGTCCTGGGTGGACATGGCCTGCTCACTTGGGGTGAAACGCAGCGAGCGTGTTATGAAAACACGCTTTCGATCATTGACCAGCTGGGGCAGTTCGTTTCGAGCCATGTAGAAAGAAAGGGGAGCGCGCTCTTCGGCGGTGCCCGGGTCGAGACCTTGCCCGAGCGCCACAGTCAGGCTGTCGCCATTTCCCCGTTTCTGCGCGGGCGTATTTCGGCTTCGCGCCGCATGATTGGTCACTACGTTGACCTTCCTGAAGTCCACCGGTTCGTGAATTCCCAGGATGCTGAGGAACTAGCTCGCCTGGGCACAAGCTGCCCCGACCACTTCATTCGAACCAAGGTACGGCCCTTGTTTGTGCCGTGGCAGCCCGGGGCAAGTCTGCAATCCTTGCGCGCGGAGATTGATTCAGCGCTGGGGAAATATCGCGCAGAGTATGCAAAGTACTATCGGTCTTTCGCGCGGCCAGACTCGCCAGCAATACGGGATGCCAATCCAAGCGTTGTTCTGATTCCGGGCATCGGGATGTTCAGCTTCGCCAAGAGCAAAGCCGAAGCACGGCTCGCCGGCGAGTTCTATACAAACGCAATCCGTGTGATGGAGGGAGCCACATCTCTCGGCTCATCTGTGACGCCCGAGGAATTGCCTCAAGCTGGTCCCGCCTCGCCCACTTCGGCGTTCGAAGTGCATTCAAATTATGTGGCTCTGCCTCTGTCGGAAGCGTTCCGGATCGAGTATTGGCAGTTGGAGGAAGCCAAGCTCCGCCGACAGCCCTTGGAGAAGGAACTAAGCCGTCAGATCGTCCTGGTTGTCGGAGGCGGTAGCGGTATCGGACGCGAAACCGCGATGCTCGCGGCGGAGCGGGGCGCGCATGTTGCGGTTGCGGACCTCGACCGTCAAGCTGCGCAAGACACCGCAGACAAAGTGAAGTCCAGCGCCGGCAAGGAAACGTCTCTCGCGGTGGCAGTGGACATCCGGAAGCGTGGCGCCATTCGGGAAGCGATCGGCGCGGTGATTGCCGCCTACGGCGGAATTGACGTGGTGATCAATACGGCCGCGCTGTTTCCTTCCTCCGCTGACGGCAAGATCGCCGATGAACAGTGGACGCAGACCCTCGACGTGAATATCACCGCAAACTATCTGTTGGCGGATGAAGCGGCGCGAGTCTTTAGGGAGCAGGATCTCGATGCTTCCATCATACTCACGAGTTCAGCAAACGCCGTCGTTCCGAAGCGCGGAAGTGAAGCGTACGACCTGAGCAAAGCGGCGGTCAGCCACCTGGTTCGCGAGTTGGCAGTTTCGCTTGCGCCGAAAGTCCGAGTTAACGGTATCAGTCCGGCAACGGTGATCAAGAGATCGACCATGTTCCCCCGCGATCGGGTAATTGGTTCGCTGAAGAAGTACGGGATTCCCTTCGAAGACAGCCTGAACGACGAAGCCTTGCGCGCTCTGCTGGCGGGTTTCTACGCACAGCGCACCCTCACACATCAGGCGATTGATCCGAAGGATTGCGCGGAGGCTATTCTCTTTCTTGCCGGGCCAAAGTCGCGCTGCACAACGGGTCACCTGATACCCGTTGATGGCGGACTCACCGAGGCTTTTCTGCGATGAACGCTGTCCCACAGGGCCGCGATGGCAAGCTCCGCCAAGGCGACATGGTCAACCCCGCCCGCAATCCGACCCTGGTGGCGGTTGATTTGGGAGCTGAAAGCTGCCGCATTTCCCTGTTGCGGTGGTTGGATGACAACCCGAATATCCAATTGATCCATCGTTTCGCCAATGCGCCGGTGCGGGAGCAAGGCACTCTTCGTTGGGACATAAGCCGCATCTGTGACGGCGTTGAGGAAAGTTTGCGGACCTGCGCCGAACTTGCACCTGAAGGAATCGCCGCAATCGGCGTGGACGGCTGGGCGGTGGACTATGTACGTCTGGATGAAACGGGACACCCTCTGGCAAATCCCTTCTGTTATCGCGACGAGCGAACACTTGCCTCGCAGAAGCAAGTTCATAGCCGCATCTCTGCAGACCGGCTATACAGTCTGACGGGCATTCAAACGCTTCCGTTGAACACGCTGTATCAACTCCATGCGGACGGCTTGCAGGGTACCTCACAAAACACGCAGTGGGTGAATTTACCGGAATTCGTGATGAGCCGCCTCGGGGGCAAAGTAGTCTCCGAGTACACCAATGCCACCCACACCCAGATGGTCAAGATCGACAGCCGCGCATGGTGCGAAGAAATCTTCGCGGCAGCCGGCTTGGATTTGAAGGCAGCGCCGCCGATCGTGTGGCCGGGCACGAATGTTGGACGCGTGGCAGGAAGGCTCGCGCGGTTGCCCGCGTTTCGCGAAACACGATTGATTGCTCCGGCCTGTCACGATACCGCGTCGGCCATCGCAGGAATCTCGGCTCAAGGAGAGGACTGGGCCTTCATTAGCTCGGGGACGTGGTCGCTGGTAGGTTGTGCGCTTAGCTCCCCCTGCCTCAGCAGCAAAGCGGAGCGAGGCAATTTCAGCAATGAAGGCGGAATCGGCGGTAAGATCAATTTCCTCAAGAACGTGAACGGCATGTGGTTGTTGCATCAGTGTATGCAGTACTGGCAGTCACAAGGTCACACCTGGACATGGGACGACTTGCTCAACGAATGCGGACGCCTTTCGCCGCCTGCGTTTGTCTTCGACGTGGACGATCCCGACTTACTGCTCCCGGGAAACATGCCGGCACGAATTCATGCGCAACTGGAGCGGGCCGGACGTCCGCCAATCGCGGAGGAGCCAGCGATGGCGAATTTGATCCTCCACAGCCTTGCGGCTCGCTACGCGGCTGTTCTGCGTGATTTGGCGAACATCACGGGGCGATGCTTGAAGCGCATTTGCGTGGTCGGTGGTGGGAGTAGGAACTCTCTACTAAACCGGCTCACCGAGAAATCCACCGGCCTAGAGGTTGCGGCCGGCCTTTCCGAGAGCGCGACAGTGGGCAATCTTGCCATCCAACTTGCTGCTCTCGGGGGCGACTACAGGAGGAACGTTGGGGTCAGCGCCGCTGCGGTAGCGGAGTGGGCAGGTCGGCTGGCTGTTGGGGCAAGTGCGCCGGCACAAATTGAGTCCTTGCCCGTACGTTAGTTTGGAGATAGGAAAGGCGCCAAAGGCGGTTAGGATGACGGAAAAACTCAAAAAACTCATACATCAGGCTCTTGATGCTTTCAAAATCGAATTGCCCTCATGGGGATTTGCCAACACGGGAACGAGGTTTGGGAAGTTTCTCCAACCGGCCGCGGCGATCTCGCTTGAAGACAAGTTTGGGGATGCCGGGCAGGTGCACACTCTGACGGGCGCCTGTCCCACAATCGGCTTACACGTTAAGTGGGATCTTCCGAACGGGTTGAAGGATGTCGCCCACGTTCGTGATTTGGCGCAGAAATATGGCATTCGGGCGGGCTCCATCAATCCCAACGTTTTTCAAGACCAGGAATACAAGTACGGCTCAATCGGCAACCCCGATCCTGCGATCCGCAAGCGGGCGGTGAGTCACATTCTGGATTGCGTGGCCATTGCTGGTGCTCTGGAGAGCCGCGACATTTCACCCTGGTTCGCAGACGGTTCGAATTATCCGGGGACGCAGAGCATCCGAGACCGCATCGGATACTTTGAATCGGCGCTGAAGGAAGTCCATCAACATTTGGGTCCCAAACAACGGTTGCTGCTCGAGTACAAGCCGTTCGAACCGGCTTTTTACCACACGGATGTTGCAGACTGGGGCATGGCATTCCTGTTTGCGCGCGCCGCGGGACCGCAGGCTTTCGTACTGGTGGACACCGGCCATCACTACCAATCCCAGAACATCGAGCAGATCGTGGCCTGGCTGCTTCATCATCGAATGATTGGAGGGTTTCATTTCAACGATCGCCGTTACGCGGACGATGACCTCACCCTCGGCTCGATCGATCCGTACCAGATCTTCCGCATTTTCCACGAACTTCACACGTTCGCGTGGGGTACTGGTGGGTATGCAGATGTGGCCTACATGGTGGACCAAAGCCACAATCTCAAGGGAAAGATCGAAGCTGTGCTTCAGACAGTGTGCACGGCACAGGAACTATACGCAAAGGCGGTCATCGTGGACCATCAGCGCCTGGCATCGCTGCAGCAGCGATGCAGCCTCGTGGAAGCCGAAGAATGCCTGCGAAGTGCCTTCTGGGAGGATGTCCGCCCGGTATTGCGCGAATGGCGACGCGGCCACGGCCTTCCGGAAGATCCGTTACAGGCTTTCCGGAACAGCGGATATCTGGAGAGAATCACTGCCGAACGGCGCGAGCGAAATGCCGAGCTCGCGGCGACATACGCCTAGGAGTGGTGGGCGGGATAGTCTGACAACCGTAAGAAGCGCGAGGCAGAGGCCTTCGTGAGACTTCGTGTCCTCTTCGGTCAGCCTTCTCCTGAGGTGTTCCGTGCGTCAAAACTCTCCCCCATCGCGAAGAACGCGTCGGTGGGTTGATAGTTGTCGTCAAACGGCAACGATCTCTGCGGGCGGTTCGGCTGTTTCCTCTTGTGCGTGGGTCCGTTGTTCAGCCAAGTGTGACGGTCGCTTATGCCCCACGTGACCACCGCCTTGACGGCCGGCTCGGAAAGCGCCGTCGTCAAGTAGTCGCGGTACACGTCCGCGACGGCGCGGTCGCGCTGTGCCACGTCATTGAAGGGCAGGTCGTCTTCGTTGACGTCCAATTCCGTCAGATAAATCTGCAGTCCCATTTCTCGCGCGCTCGCCATGAAATCGCGGAGGCCTTTGCCGATCGGATATGGGGAACCGGCCTTACTGTGCGATTGAATCCCCACCGCGTCCAGCGGCACGTTGGCGGCCTTCAGCCGTCGCATGAGCTGCAGGATCAGGGCTCGCCTTTGATCGTTCTCCTCGTTGTCGTACTCGACCCCGTAGTCGTTATAAGTGAGCAGCGCGTGAGGATCCGCCTGACGCGCCGCGCGAAAAGCGATCTCGATGTAATCGGCCCCTAGCACTTCAAACCAGGGAGACTTCCGGAGGCCATCCGGCCGCCCGTCCTTCGGAAGGATCGCTTCGTTCACCACGTCCCATGAATGGATCTTCCCCTTGTATCGGCGTCCGACGGTCATGATGTGGTCGGTGAGAAACTTGCGTGCGTTTTCCTTGGTCACCGTGTTCGCAAACCATGCGGGGAGTTCTTCGTGCCACACGAAGTTGTGACCGCGTATCTCCATCTTGTGGCTCTCCGCGAAAACCACAAGTTCATCGGCTTCGTCGAACGAAAAATGGTCCGGCGCGGGTCGCAGGTGGTCCCACTTCATTGCGCTTTCCGCCACGACCATGTTGTGCTGTTCCGCCAGAGTGCACGCGCAATTCGGTTCGGACCGCAGCAACTTCAAGTTAACCGCCGCGCCCACGAAGAGGCCTTGAGCGGAAGCATGCGCTTTGAGGGAATTACGGCCGAGAATCGCAGTCGCCCCCTTCGCGGAACTTCCGGCTAGCGCGTGGCCCTCGCGTCCGAGAAGCGCCTCGACAACGGAACCCGCCGTGAGCCTTGCTCCCAACTTCAATCCAGAAGACAGTGAGTCTCGTCGCGCGAGCATGGTTCACCTGCGCAGACCTAATCTGTTTGTGAAGAAGGGGGCAGCGCAGAACTTCAATCTGCACTGCCCCATGCTATCTCAGATTCTAGAACAGTAGCTTGAGTGAAAGTTGGCCAATACGCGGATCATAGCAGGAGGTGCTGGCAGCGCCGGCCCCGGAGAGTGTGGAGTTGGCGTTGTTGGGGCAAGTGCTGGTGATGCGCCCAAAGTTGCCGCCGAGACCTGTCGCAGGGTCGCCGAAGTTGGGATGGTTTAGCACGTTGAAGTACTCGACGCGGAACTCCCCCTTGAGGTGTTCCGTGAGCGTAAAGTGCCGCATCATACTGACATCCCAGTTGAAGTACCCCGGCCCCACAATAGATCCCTTCACGGCATTTCCGAACGTCCCCAGAGGGTTGACAGAGAACGAACTGGGAAGAAGGTAATCCTCGCAGGGACTCGTGACACCAGCACATGCACCAGAACCGTACGGAGTTCCCGTCATCACCGCCCGATCACGATTCTGCCCGGTCTTCGAATTGTCGGACGAACTCGAAGTGATCGTCAGCGGGTCGCCACTGCGGGCCTGTAATATCCCGCTGGTCTGCCAATCGTTCACGATGTAACGGAGTGGTCTCCAGCCATTGTGCAGCTTGGGCATCTCCCACACGTAGGAAAGAGAAAAAACGTGCCGATGGTCGAAATCGGACGGTCCAAAGTCGAGTTGCTTGTAGTTCGACGCGTAAATGGGCATCACGTACGACGCATTTGTTCCGATCGCCGTGACACTGGCGCCCCACGGCAAATCGTCGAGGGCTTTCGACCAGGTGTAATTGGCCAGCACCGTCAGCCCGCGCCGCAAGCGCTGCTCGAAGGAGAGCTGCATGGAATGGTACGAAGCATTCCCCGAGTATTGGGCCTCCGTGATCTGTTGCGTGTACGTAGGCGCATAAATGCGTGCCGAGGCGCCAGTGCCGGTGAACGTCGTCGGATTGAGTTCAATAGGCACCCATAGGTGGTTGCTTCGGGAACCGACGTAAGCGATCCGGGCCAGCGCACTCGTTGTTATTTGCCGTTCAACCGCCAAATTCCAGCTGTAGCTGACCGGTTCTTGGAACTGGTGGTACGGATCGTACGTCAGGTAACTCCCGGTCGGAAATATGAAAGTGCTCGGAGGCGGCTGTTGTGCCGGGAACGGATTGGTCATGCCCGCGTAGGGGTTACTGAAGCCGCCCGTGGGGTAATTGACGCTCACGTTGGTAATGAACGGCGAGCTGTTGGTGTAGATGTTGTTGAACACGCTGCTGAGGCGCGTGTCATAGAATATCCCCGCGCCTCCGCGAAGACTCGTCTTGCCGTCGCCAAATAGATCCCAGGCAAAGCCGACGCGCGGCATGAAGTCCGTGAAGACCGAGCGGATGCCGTAGCGCAACATCCCCGCATCACCGGGGAACAGCAGACCGGCAGGGGCATTGGGATAAATGATGGAGTGAGTGCCCGCGGCGAATGCGCTCGGACTGAATGCGCCCATGCGATTATCAATCTCATGCCACGGGAAGAAGGGTTCGTAGCGCAGTCCCAAGTTCAACGTAAGCCTGCGGTTGGCCTTCCAACTGTCCTGTACGTAAAAACCGAAGATCTTGCCTCGATTGTTGAAGAACTGCCCGGATGCCTGCTGGAAATTGGCCAAATACCCAAGCAGAAAACTGGCCATCGAATTGTTTGAGTTCTGCGCATTGAAGGTAAACGTTCCAGGCTGGCGATACTGATTATTGATGACCACCTTGCTGAATTCGCCGTGGGCCCCGAACGCGATGTTGTGCGGACCTTTGACCCAATGGAGGTCATCGGTCATTGTGTAGTTGCTCCGCTCGAACGTCGCTGCAGGGTTGTCTCCAATGGTAAAGCCGGAGGCGACCTGGATTTGATTGATTTGCTTGAACGCCGGCTGCCACATGTTCACCCCGAGGTCGGCGACGCTGATGCCTCCGGGAAGAGGGCCGCGCGCAGCGAAGTCTTCTTGCCAGCTCAGAATGAAGCTGTTCAACAGATGGTCGGAAAACGTATGCGTTTCTGAAACCAGCGCGTTTTGATAGTTAATCGTCGCCTGATCGGAATAGGTGAGCAGGTTGGTCAGATCGAGGACGCCGTCGCTATGGAACCGGTCATAGAAATAGCGCACGTTCAACTTGTCTTTCTGGCGAATCTCCTGATCGAAGCGCCCTACGAACTCGTTGAAATTCTGGCGGGTCGGCCTTTGGAAGATAACCGAGCCGGAAGCATCGCCGGCAGGGAGATGATTCAGCAGCGCGAGCGAAGCTGCGTTGTACGTCAGGGGATCGATCGTGCTCACTCCGGGCGTTGACCCCACGGCCGTGCAGGGGTAAGGCACGCCGGTGAATGGGTTGTTCAGGCACCCAGCAGCGTTGGGCACGTTGAAGGTGCCACTGCGCTGTGCCGCGGTTGGCACACTCGCGGCACTGCTGCTGAACGGGCTATCGCGAACAATCGTGCCCTGGTAACCGACGAAGAAGAAGGAGTGCGGCGTTGACACGCCGGGAAGTTTGAAAGGGCCGCCCAAAGTGCCGCCGAATTGGTTTCTCTTGAGCGGGTCCACTACTCCCCTTTTCCCATTTGCAAAACTGAACCAGTTGGAGGCATTCAGGACCGCGTTGCGATTGAATTCAAAGACGTCTCCGTGGTAAGCGCTGCCCCCGCTCTTGGTGACGATGTTGACGACGCCGCCAGCATTTTGGCCGTATTCGGCGTTGTAGTTGCTCGTCTGGACGCTGAATTCCTGCAAGGCGTCTGGAAATGGAAATGGCGCGTTGACGTTCGTGTATTCGTCCACGTTGTTGCCACCGTCCAACATGTAACTCATCTGACCAATGCGTGAGCCGTTGGCGGTGACCGCCACCACGGTAGGAAATGTCTTTGTCTGCCCCTGGTCCGCCTGGGCACTAGGCGCCAGCACAACCCCGGCCACCAGCGTGGTGAGTGAGGCTGCGTTGCGAACGAGTAGCGGGAGATCGGTGATCCGCCTCTGATCCACCACCTGCGATATCGTAGCGGAGGAGGTGTCCACATGAATCGCGTTGGCTTCGACCGTGACGGTCTCATTGACGGCGCCCACCTTAAGACCAATATTCACCGTAAGCGACTCGTCAGCCTGTAGCAAAAGGTTAGTCTGCACGTAGGTGGCAAAGCCCGCACCGGACGCCGAGACGTTATACCGTGCCGGTCGCAATGACGGAAAAGCGTACGTCCCGTCTCCAGCCGTGGTTGTCGTCGTAGTCTCGCCCGTACTTACCTGTGTTACGGTAATCTTCGCGTTTGGCACTGCGGCGCCGGCCGGGTCAGTCACGATTCCGGTAATCCTCCCGTAGCCCTGAGCAAAAACCGTCTGGGCTGCCAACATCGCCACGGCACCCAAGGCGGCGAGGCGCAGTGCCTGCCATACTCGCCAATATGACGTCACACCCTGTCGTGATTCCCGCGTATCCGAAATAGCGGTCATAACCGTCACCCCTCAAATTGAGAATGCTTATTCCCCGGACCAGGTAGTGCCGTACGGAAATTACTTCCCCATTGAAACGCGAGTGATGCTAGGGTATTGTCCTGGTGCTTGTCAAGCTCAATCTCTCTGAAGGTAGAACTCGGTTCAGCCGGCCATCTTTGGTGAACTCTAGCGGCTCGGGTTTCTCTGTCTGGTTGGGATAGGTAACCTCGGCGGTCGCCCAGTGGGAAATGTATTCTCCAATGGAATGAACCGGAAGAGCCATTTTTCTGCCACGGTCGCCGCGGGAATCACTCCGGTTTCGGGCCAAGCCCGCGAGCGTCCAGTTGAGTCTGCTCCGAGGACAGTGGACGACCGAATCCGGGGTCTCTTGGGACGGCGACACACTGGTCTTGGACATTACGCAAGGGAATCTCGCTTACAAGGAGAGATGGTCGCTATCCGATGGGGGCAAGACGGCGAACAGGACGGCTAATGATTTCGAGGATGCCGCCCAGGCGCAAGGCACCAGCCTGGCCACATCGGGAGATGTCGTCATTCAGGGACCTTCGCTCGCCTACTTCCCGCTGCCCTCGCCATCCTTCCCGGCCACCCCACCCTATTTCCTCAGGGTCTCGTCAGTAGCGGATTTCGCTGCGGCCATGTCGAACACGAATATCGGCCCCGTCACCGGACAGCTTTTCTATTTTGGGCACGGCGGTGTAGACAGGCTGTGATGTAGACTCTCTCATGCCGACTGGTACAAAAACTCGGTCCGGTCACTTGGTTACAAGGAGCCCGAACATCAGTCCGACAAAGGCACCAAACAGGATCGACAAAGCTTCGAAGCGCAGCTGAGTCACACTGCCCGCAATTGTTCCCTCGGGAGAGAACTTGAGACTTACAGCCCAAACCAACAAAGCAAGACTGAGCGACCATAGCCACTTTCTCATTTATGCCTTTCGGAACAGGCTTGACGACACTATTGAGCGGATCAACAAGAATATCTGGACCGTGAGATTGTTCGCCAACGGAGTGTTGCTCGAAAGCTCTCGGGCTACTCCCTTTACTGCTTGTTGCTGGCGGGCTTCCGCAAAATGGCCTTCATCACGAAATAGCTCCCAAACAGGTAAATCCAGAAAACTGCGATGGCCTGTCTGGGAGGAGGGAGTTTATCGTAGAAGAGGCCCAGAAAGAACCAGATGCAGAAAGGCGCGAATACGATGAGCGTTACCAGACCTACCCGCCAACGTTTCGGAGGATTGCTCACACCAAGCCCTTTCCACATAGGTGGAGATCTACAGGTCGATCACGGCTGGCTGCCCTGGTTGGCCAATAAATCGGCTCCGACCTCCGAGACTTCCGCGGGAATGGGTACTGCTTGTTAAATATGATAGTTCGCGACCAGTCTTTGGGTAAATTCTAAAGCGACAGAAGCATCCTTAGAATACTGACTCTTGATGTAATCTGAAAGCCATGAAGCATCCATGCATCGAAAACCGCTAATCGTTGGTACATCAACATTTTCCGAGACGGCAATGAGAGCCATTTCCCATGAGATTCTATCGCACGATATTACCCATTTCAGGGAGGAACCCCAAAATGCCCCGACATCTCCGCCACGAGATCGAAATGAATCAACATTCCCCCCGCGGGCCATTACAGGCACATATCTTCCCACTAAACTCGAAGGCTTAAAAGAAGCCAAACCAAAAAAGGAGCAGCGCCGGTAGTAGTAATCCAAAGGATGGGGATCGAGTGTCATGTAATTGACGGATTCGTCTTCAAAGATATTCGCCATCTGAAAAAGAAATGACCCAAATTCTTTCTTGAAAATGTGGGCATGCTCAATCGCAAAATATTTTGCGAATGAACGGCGAAAAACGAAATCCGGCAAACGCTTCCGAGTGTCGATAAGCTTTTCGCATTCTCCGCTTAAGACGGAAAACGCGTCTCGATCGATGACTAGCTCGCTAGGGTTCATCATCACCTTCCTGTGCCAAAGTTTATCTTGAAGGTTGGAGCATCAGACCCAGCAGGCGCAAAATCAGCCGCGTGGCCGAGAGGGTCCTCGGAAATAAACCGCTCGATGCTCGGATCGTAGTATCGGGCGCGGTTGTAGTAGAGGCCGGTGCCGTCGTTTTCTCGGCCGGTGTATTGGGTGGGATTGAACACCGAGCCCGCGACGCTCGTGTTCCCAAACGGCTCATAGGTGTATTGCTCGACCAAAGCTCCCGACCCGTTCGTCAGGCCAAGCGTGCTGCCCAACGCATCGGACAGGAAGTTCCACGTGCCGGCCTGGCCGGTCCGCGTGAACACTTCGTCCACCCCGCCCGTCAGACTGTTCGCCAACGGAGTGCTACCCGAGAGCTCCTGCACCGCGTTCGGCCCATCGTAGAGGAACTGCGTCCCCACGCCGCCGACCGTTTTGCTCGCGCGCCTGCCAGACGCATCGTACTGGAAACTGGCCGTCGCGCCGCCCGCAATTGAAGCTAACTGATTGCGCGCGTCCCACGTGTAGGTGTTCGTCCCGTCGCTCAGCATGTTCCCGTTCAGATCGTAGCTCAGCGTCGCCGCGCCCCACTGCGTCAACTGATTGTTCGCATTGTACACCGCCGCGCTTACCGGATTCGGCAAGCCCGTCCGCGCGAAGCTGCCGCTTGTGCTGACGCGGCGCCCGGCCAGGTCGTACGCGTAGCTGAGATTCCCCAGCAACGCGGAACCCGGCGCGCAATCGCTTCCTGCAGGATGCTCACTTGTGCATGCTGACAGCCCAGACTGAGAACCGTGGCTCCGGCGACATTCGGGTGGCAAATATATCCTGCCAAAAGATTGCAGAGATTGTTGGCATCCTCTCGCGTGCCGCCGCATCCGGACTCATGAAGCAGGAATTTGATGCCGTCAACATTCGAAAAAACTTTGGCAAGGGTAGAGCTGGCCTGCGGCGGCGAAAAGGAATGCTGGAGAATTCCGTCGGCCTTGCCCTCACGATATAACCGCGCCATCTCCGCCACCTGCCGTCGGTAGATCTGGGGAGCGGCGAAGCCCAATTCCTCTTCGAAGGCCTGCTGGAGGACACTCAGGTTACGGTTTTCGCAGAAAACGAGTGGCACAACGATCCAATGGTTGCGCGTGCCGACCCTGCCGTCAGCACGATGATGGCCTAGAAACGTCTTCGCCCGCCAACGGCTCACATCCGGCGGCGTCCAGAGATAGTCGGTGTCCTTTGAATGAAAATCCGCGGCGCTGTGACGGACATTCAGAGTCGTGATTACTTCCCCGCGCGCAATGGGATGAACCGCCTTCCCCACCAGAACGCCGTACATGATGACGGCGTCGCCGGGAGCAAGGGCTCGCATGGCGAACTTGTGTTTGACGGGAACATCCTTGGGAAGCAAATAGTTCTCGCCGCTAAAGGCTGCGGTCTCGCCCGCATGGAAATCTCTCAGTGCGATGAGGAGGTTGTCTCTCGGATCGACTTTCAACAAGTCTTTGTGCATTGCCCCGAAGACCTAGGATCGTGAATTAGAGACTCCGCTGCCGCAAATGATACGCGATTCTACTTGCAAGGAAAGCGAGGAAATCACTCGAGCACCGGAGGGGACGAACACTTCCGGGTTGACAAGGCGGTCGGTCGACTTGTTGGAGCGCCTGGAGAGCCATTCGGGAGAACCATTACGGATTGCCTACGAATTCCGCGAGCAGCTCCATGGGATGCAGGACGGGACGTGAAAAACCGGCCTGAAGCTGTTCCTGGCAGGATATGCCTGTGGTTACGAGAATCCTCGGCGTTCCGCCGGCCTCCGCCAGCCTAACCTGCTCAAAAAGGTCGGCTGCGACAGCCATGCTGAGATCGTAGTATTCCCGCTTGTAGCCAAAACTTCCGGCCATGCCACAGCACTCTACGCGAGAGGTGACAACATCGAATCCCGATTCGCGCAAGAGAGCTTCCGTTGGCGCCGCAGCCCCAATGGTTTTTTGCTGGCAGTGACCGTGAAAGAAGACTCGAGTGCCTCGCGGATGGCCGTTCGCTGGGAATACCTTGTCAGGTGGAATCCCGGCATCCCGCAAAACCTTCCTGACAAAGACCGCCGGATCAAACGTATGCTGCCGCAGCCGCGCGAGGAGTTCCGGAGCATCCGGCCCGTCGAGAAGGTGCCGGTAATCCAGGTGAAACATCGCCAGGACACTTGGCTCGACCACAATAATCTCCCGGCCGTCTTCCATGTGAGCTCGCAGGAGTACGGCGGTTTCTTGCGCTTGACGTTTGGCCGTTGAAATCATCCCTTGCGAAAGCGCCGCGCGGCCCTCGGCAGAAACTTTGCTTGTCACAACATCCACGCCGAGAGCTTGCAACACCTGAAGCGTCGCCAGGGCTCGGGAAGGCGAACTGTAGTTCGTGAAGATATCCGCAAACACGCATACCCGTGGCTTGGGCGCCACGAAAATCTGCGCCACGGCGCTTTGCTTTGTTCGACTTGCCGATTTCTCGAACGTGTTGCGGGCAAAAGACGGCAGGCGACGGCGCCGGTCCAAACCAAAAACCTTTTCCAGCACAACGCGAACCGGACGCAGCCGATTCACGACGTTGCTGACGGGCGCGAACCGCGCTCCCCATTTTCCCGACAAATCGTAGCGGCCGAAAAAGAGCTTTTGCAGCGGCACATTTGTGTCCTCTGCCAGGCCCGCAACCGGTCCCGCCCCAGGCGCACTCGGTTTGTTCCCAGAATCGTCCTGCATGAGTCTTTGCCGGAGCACCACATTCAGCCAGGGAATATCAATCCGCACCGGGCATTGCGGAACGCAGCGCGAACAGCCCGTGCAAAGATCGCTGAACCGCGCGTAGGCGATTCCTTTCGTGCCCGCTTCCCAGGACCCTCCGATGCCCCCCGAGTACGTTTCTCCGCCGAAGGCATGTCCTCCGACCGTTTGAAAGTTTGCGCAAGAGTTGAGACACGCACCGCAACGAATGCAATAGAGAGCTTCTTGCAGAACCGGATCTTGCTTCATTTTCATCCGGCCGTTATCCACCAGGACAAGATGAAACTCCCTGCGGACCGGCTTCTCCGAAAGCACAGGAGCGGAATGAAGCGGTGGCCGGATCAAGCTCGTGTAGGACGTCATGGGCTGGCCTGTAGCGCTGGCGGCAAGCAATTCGAGGAACGGCGCCAGATCCGCGCGGGAGGAAACTACTTTCTCAACCCCCGCGATCGCAATATGCAGCGGAGGCAAGAGCGATGCCATGCGGATATTCCCTTCGCTTTCGACCAGCATGAGTGTCCCAGAATCGGCGGCAATCAGGTTCGCACCGGTGATGCCCGCGTCTGCCTGCAGAAACTTTTCTCGCAGCACTTCTCGCGCGAAAGCGGTCAGTTCTTCACCGGTATCAAGCGGCCGCTCCGTTTGAAACTTCTGCTTGAAGAGAGCCGTAATGCGTTCGCGGCTGTAGTGGATCGCGGGCCCCACAAGGTGGGATGGCTGTTCGTCGGCCACTTGGAGGATGAATTCGGCCAGGTCGGTTTCCGCCACTTCGATTCCAGACTGAATCAGCGCGTGATTGAGATGCACTTCTTCCGACGTCATGCTCTTGCCCTTCACGACCAGCCGGGCCCCTGCTTGGCGGCACACCTCCGTGATGTATCGAGAAGCCTCTTCTCCATCCTTTGCAAGAAAGACCTTCCCGCCGTTGCGTTCCACGCCACTCCGCAGCGTGCGAAGAAGCTCCGGCAGATTCGCAATGGAATGCTCTTTGATGGCCCTGGCGCGATCCTTCAACGCTTCGTAATCAGGAATGGCCGAGGTTGCGGCGTAGCGATTTCGATTGAACGTTTGCGTGTTGTGGCGAACCGCCTTGCTCTCGATGCGAAGCGCCATGCGAATTGCGGAAAGCAATGCATCTTTCTTGCTCTTGTCGGCCACAGCGCGCGGCGAGCCGGTGGTGTGATGGCGTGCGCTCATTGTCCGGTCAATAGAATGACGTGCAAGGCATGCGGGCCGTGGACGCCACGCACCAATGGCCCCATATCCGCCGTTGCACTGGGCCCCGTTACGAATACGAAGTCCTTGGTCAACCCCTTGCCGTCCAGGCATTCCGGACGGAGCAAATCCGCCGGACGTTCCACAACGCATTCCGCAGCAAGGAGCACAATGTGTTGCCGCGCCAGCAAGCTGACGGCGCCCGCGCTTCCTTCGCCAATCTCCACGCAAACTGAACCCGTCCTCGCTACGCCGGCAAATGCTTCGGTTATTCCCACTTCTGCAAGGGCGAGCTCTGATTTTGCAAGGCTGGAGAGAGCATCGGGAAAAGCGCGACAAGGATTTAGCAATTCGGGCGGCAACTCTCGCGATTCAGCGATAGCAATTCTTTTCGCACCCTTGCTGCGGTAGGAGACTGCCCGCGCAATGGCCTCCGGATCGCGTGGCGCACACTCGATCGTGCCTCCGGCGGACTCGACGGCGCGCATGAATGTGGAAATCAGATCCGTGGAAGCGGGAATGCCACCCATGGTCATATCGGTTCGTTGCGCGCGGGATTCGTAAGTCTCCCGATCTTTTCGATACCGATGCTGATGATGCACCGGATCATCGTCGGGTCGATGGCCGCAAGCAAGCGATGGAAGTCAGCTCTTTCGCCGGACACATGGATGGAGGGAAAAGGATCTCCATCTGCCCGCAAGTAGGAACCGTCATTCTGCTCCATTGCACAGTGAAGTTGTTCCGCCCGATCTGCATCGCGAATGATTTTCATGAATGGTTTTGAAATCTCCTTGAGAGAGACCGTGTTGCCAACCTCTTTCCCTCATAGCCAACCCTTCTGCGAATAGCGCCATTCTAAGCCACGTGACACGGTCACAACGTCCGGCCATTTTCAATGCCCAAGTAACCGGCCCGAGGATTAACTCCGGGAGAAGTGAGAGAATTTTTATATCACAGCCATGGGCTGTGAAGATGGATTTCCCCAGTGTCCACCGCCCCTGGTCGAGATCGTGCCACAAGTGCGTCAGATCCTTGAAATCCCTTCGCGCTGTGCCGGAACGATGTTCTTGATTGCCAGTCGATCGCTTTCAGATTTCTTCGGATGGCGAAAGTCTTCGTTAGGAATGAACCTGCAAGTCGAGTCAGCCTCAAGGTTGCCGCTGGGCCGATCGCGACTCCAACGAGCGCGAGCCGTGCACCGCGTTCGCGCAAGATTCACATTACTGGCTTGGTTCCCCAGCGTCCACACGCAAGTATTCTCAGCTCGTAGTCTATTGGGCACCTGCGTGCAAGGCCAGCTTGACCCCGCATGGGGCCGGTATAAACTTTAATCCCCTTCCAATTGACCCCGTATGGGGCCGGTATAAACCCTAATCCCCTTCGAAGCTAGCCGGCACGCGGTTTCGGGCTGCCCTCTTTCAGCCTTTCCGCGCGGGTGTCCGGCACAGTGCTACCGTTCCGAGTTTGGTGTGAGATGAAGGGGAAATTCCCGTTGATATGGATGAGTTTCGAGGGGTAGTTCGAAAGTCGCATTGCCGTGATGTTCGGAGCTTCGATGTCTGACGCCAATCCTCGCTTGTTCAAGTTTCTGAGGATGTACTGCGAGGCGACAGCCATTGCCGTTGTCGTACTGGGGTGTCTGATTCTGAGTGGCTGGGCGTTCCACATTGAATTGTTGAAATCCGTTCTTCCTGGACTCCTCGTCTTGAAGGTCAACACGGCGCTGGGATTGGCATTTTCCGGGACATCTTTGTGGTTGCTGCTCCCCGGCGAGTCTCGCACCCGAAGGGGCTACATCGCTCGTTTCCTCGCCTTATTGGTCGCGTTGATAGGCGCGGCCACAGTAAGTGAATACCTGTTTGGCCTGAATTTGCGGATCGACCAACTATTGTTCAATGAGCCTGTGGGAGCCGCGGCAACGTTTTCACCCGGACGCATGGCCCCCACGACGGCAACGGCGTTTCTGGCCATCGGCTTGGCGCTTCTACTGTTGGACTGGAAGACGCGGCGCGGGCGCCGGCCGGCGCAGGTGCTGAGCTTGTGGGCCGCGCTGATCGCGATGATGGCCATCAGCGGCTATCTCTATCACGCGACAGCCCTCTATAGAATTTGGCTGTACACGCAGGTCGCGATACCCACGGCCATCGCCTTATCTCTGTTGAGCGTTGCCGTGTTCTTTGCACGGCCTCGGACCGGTATCGCCGGCGATCTTACGGGCGAAGGGTCGGGAAGTGTGATGGCGCGCCGGCTTCTCCCCGCGGTTTTCACCATCCCCATTCTTCTGGGGTGGATCCGCTGGCAGGGACAGCTTGCGGGAATGTACGGAACGGAATTAGGTCTGGCGCTGTTTGCCACCTCCAACGTAGTCGTGTTTGCCGTCCTGGTGTGGTCGAACGCCCGAAAAATGAACGTGGAGTGTAGCCAGCGCAGAAGGGCGGAGGCCGAAATCCGCGAACTGAATGCAGAGGCGAAGTATCGAGGACTGCTGGAAGCTGCCCCGGACGCGATGGTGGTGGTGAACCAGGGCGGAGAAATCGTGCTGCTGAATCTTCAGGCGGAAAGACAGTTCGGATACCCCCGCGATGAACTGCTGGGCCAGAACATCAAAAACATCATTCCGGAAGGCTTCGCGGAGCGGCTGCTCACGCGCGGCAGCGGGTCTCTGGACGACCCCAACGTGCAGCAGATGGAAACCGGGATTGAGCTCTATGGGCGCCGCAAGGATGCGAGCCACTTTCCCATCGAGATCATGCTGAGCCCGCTGAAAAGCCCGGAGGGAATTCTAGTCACAGCGGCCATCCGTGACATCACCAGGCGCAAGAAGGCCGAAGAGCACCTGGCACAGATGGAGGGCAAATATCGAGGTCTGCTGGAGGCTGCTCCGGACACGATCGTGGTCGTGAACCAGGGCGGAGAAATCGTGCTGCTGAATCTTCAGGCGGAAAAACAGTTCGGATACCACCGCGATGAACTTGTAGGGCAGAAGGTCAAGAACATCATTCCGGAAGGCTTCGCGGAACGGCTGACCGCGGACGGTTTTCGATCCGTAGAAGAGGCGCTGGCGCAGCAGATGGGAACCGGCTTGGAGCTGCAGGGGCGCCGCAAGGATGCGAGCGACTTTCCCATCGAGATCATGCTGAGCCCGCTGGAAAGCCCGGAGGGAATTCTAGTCACAGCAGCGATCCGTGACATCACCGCGCGCAAGAAGGCGGAACAACATCTACTGCAGAAATTGGAGGAGCTAAACCGCTCGAATGAAGAATTGGTGCAGTTTGCCTCCATCGCCTCGCACGATCTCCAGGAGCCGCTGCGGATGGTTGCCAGTTACACACAGCTTCTGGCCAAACGCTACAAGGGGCGCCTGGACTCCGATGCCGATGAGTTTCTTTCTCATGCCGTGGCCGGCGCGAACCACATGCAGCGATTGATCGCAGATCTACTGACCTATTCGCGTGTCGGAACAAGAGGAAAGGATCTGCGCGATACCTCCAGTGAAGAAGCACTCAGACAGGCGCTCATCAATCTACGTGGTGTCATCGAAGAAAGCAGCGCCGTCGTAACGTACGACGCCCTGCCCACCGTACTGGCAGACGACGTGCAACTGGTCCAGTTGTTTCAAAACGTGGTGGGTAATGCCATCAAGTACCGAACCGTTGGAGTCCCGCGGGTACACATTTCTGCCGCCGAGAATGGTGAGAAGAAATGGGTGTTTTCGGTGCAAGACAACGGATTGGGGATTGACCCTCAATACTTCGAGAAGATTTTTGGCATGTTCCAACGGTTGCACAAACGAGAAACGTTTGCCGGCACCGGAATCGGGCTGGCGATCTGCAAAAAGATAGTCGAGCGGCACGGCGGACGCATCTGGCTCGAGTCGCAGCAGGGGCAAGGCACCACCTTTCACTTTACGCTGTCCGAAAGCGAAGTGAACTCCTGAAACCAAAATGAGCAATCGCATCCCCATGGAAATTCTCTTGGTCGAAGACAGACCCGGCGATTTCTGGCTGGCAACAGTCGAGTTGCCACACGGAGCAGGGAAATGAGCGGCGAGCCTATCAGAGTACTTCTGGTCGAAGATAATCCAGGAGACGCGCGTTTGCTGCGCGAGATGCTCAATGAGCCGGGCTCGGTGAACATCGAATTGACACACCTCGGGTGCATGAGCGAGGCCGTGAATCATCTTGCGGCGAGTGCGGTGAACGTTATCGTGCTCGACCTCGGGTTGCCCGATGCACAAGGATTGGGAGCCGTGCGGCAAGCGCACGCGGCCGCGCCCAGCGTCCCGCTGATTGTGCTGACGGGCCTGGACGACGAAGTAATGGCCGCTCAAGCTTTGCAGGAGGGTGCCCAGGACTATCTCATCAAAGGCCAAATCGAGAGCCACGCGCTTCTTCGGGCCCTTCACCATGCCATCGAGCGCCAGCGCATGAAAGTCGAAACGGACGAGGTCAGGAAGCTGCAGCTGCAGCTCAAGGATGAATTCCTCTCCCACGTCTCGCACGAGCTTCGTTCGCCCCTCGCGGCGATCCACCAATTCGGGACCATCCTCGTGGACGAATTGGCCGGCGGGGTGAGTCTGGAGCAGCGCGAATGCCTGGAAATCATTCTGCGAAATGTTGGGCAGCTTCAGTCGATGATTAATGATCTACTCGAGGTCACTCGCGCGCAGGCGGGCAAGCTTACCATCGATCTGCAATCGACGTCCGTTTCCGATGCCATCGAATACAGTGTCAAGACGCTGCAGGGAACTGCCAGAACCAAAGGAATTACTCTGTCCCTCGACTTGCCGCCGCTCCTGCCGCTGGCCTATGCCGACCCCACGCGCATCCGGCAGATTCTGATCATTCTGTTGGATAACGCCCTCAAGTTTACGGGCCGAGACGGTGTGGTGACGGTGCGGGCCAAACTGCTCGCGGAAGATCCAAACTTCTTGCTCCTGGAAGTTTCGGATTCGGGATGTGGGATCAGCGCGAACATGACGGAGCGGATTTTTGAACGCCTCTACCAGGTAACGGGCCCCGGTCAGGCGGGCCGCAAGGGCCTGGGACTGGGGCTGTACATCTGCAAGGAGTTGGTTACGCGACAGGGCGGCCACATCTGGGTCACAAGCTCGCCGCAGCAAGGATCCATCTTTTCGTTTACCCTGCCCGTTTTTTCGCTGGCCCACCTGATTTCCCCGCTCCTCAAGAATGAAATGTGGCCGGCCGATTCGGCCGCCCTGGTGACCATCGAGATTCGGTCGCAGGAAGGCTGGTTTTCCAAGGAAACACGAGAGGATTGGTCTCGTGACACCCGCGGTCTCTTGGAACGATGCATGCTTCCCGATTTGGACGTACTGCTGCCGAAGATGAGCTCCGGCGGACCGGGAGAACTCTTCTTTGTCGTAGCATTTGCGGATGAAAAAGGCGTGGCGGTGCTCACCCGGCGGATTCGGGAACAATTCCAACGCCTCAAACAATGTAAGGAATCAGGCCTGACCTTTTCGACTTCCTACAAATTGCTGGAGCCGGTCCCAACAGATGCAAATGCGCCGATTCAGAATCTTGCGGAGAAAATGGCCGCAAGAATCGAAGGGCTCATCAAATCGGAAACCATTGCGAGAGGTATACCATCATGAACAATAAGAAAATTCTCATCGTGGATGACGATCACGACGTGCGGCTGGGGTACCACATCCGGCTGAAAGCCAACCACTACGATACCTTCTTCGCGGCCGACGCGCTCTCCAGCATTGCGGAGGCACGGAAGCACCAGCCGGATCTGATTATCCTCGATCTCGGTCTGCCCGGCGGCGACGGTTTCGTGGTCATGGAGAGGCTCAAGGCAAACACGTACCTCTCCGTGATCCCCGTCATCGTCGTGTCGGCTCGTGACCGCCACGCAAACAAGGACCGCGCTCTCCAGGCCGGGGCCAAAGCCTTTCTCCAAAAGCCCGTGGATAACGACGAGCTCCTGGCCGTCATTCGACAATGTCTGGGTGAACCCAATGAATCAACGCTACAGAATGTCCAATCACGAGGGTGATGGCCGGCCGCGGCGCCAGAGAATTCCCGTGAACATCACGGGCATAGTTCGTAGACTCTAGTCCTCGAGGACGATGCCGCGGATGCAAGGCTGATTCGATCCGCGCTCGCGGGCGCGCGAGACAGCGCCCCGAGCTATTTCAAATACGTCGCCAGCCAGTCGAGGTACGTTTTGTACCAGAGCTGCGCGTTCAGCGGCTTGATGATCCAGTGGCCCTCATCGGGATAGACCACGAGCTTCGACGGCACGCCTTGCCGCTGCAGCGCCGTGAAGATTTCTAGCGACTGCGTGTACGGCACGCGGTAATCGCGCTCGCCGGTAATGACGAGCATCGGCGTCTTGTACTTTCCCAACTCGCCCGCGTAGGTCAGCGGCGACCATGTCTGGTAGCTCGCCGGATTCGTCCACGGCATGCCCTTCATGTCGTGCTCTACAAACCACAATTCCTCGGTTGAGCCGTACATCGCCGGCTGATCGTAAACGCTCGCGTGGCTGATGAGCGCCTTGAAGCGTCCCGTGTGCGTGGCGATCCAATCGGCCATGTAGCCGCCGTAGGAGCCGCCCGCCGCGGCCATACGGCTCGCATCCACGAAGGGATATTTCTCGAGCGTGTAGTCCACGCCCTTCATGATGTCTTCGTACGCCTTGCCGCCATAATCGTCGGTGATTTCGTCGGTGAACTTCTGTCCGTAGCCCGTCGAGCCCCGCCGCTCGACAATCAACGTGACGTACCCCGGCGCTGAGAACATCTCCGCGTTCCAGCGATAACCCCAGGAATTTCCCCACATCGTCTGCGGCCCGCCGTGCAGCAGCACCAGCAGCGGATATTTCTTGGAAACGTCGAAGGCTGGCGGACGAATCAGCATCGCCTGGATGCGCGCGCCGTCGCTGCTCTGAAACCAAAACGTTTCCGCAAGATTCATATCGAGCGTGGCGAGCAGCCCGTCATTTTGGTGCGTGAGCTGGCGCACGCCCGAGCCATCACTCGCCGCGATGAAGATCTCCGGGGGCACCGTCATGCTTGATCGCGTGAAGACCATCGTGTGACCGCTGCGATCGAAGGACACCTCGTCGTTGAAGCCTTCGCGCACAATCTTCTTCGGCTCGGCTCCCGGCTTCGCCGCGAGCGCGTAAATCGGCTGCAGCGTTTCGTCCTCGGCAACGAAGTAGATCGTCTGGCTGTCCGCCGACCAAACCGGCTTCATGGCCCAGCGATCGAAATGCTCGCTCAGGTTCTCATGCGTGCCGCTCTTGCGGTCGTAGAGCATCACGCGCCAGCGGTCGGATTCGTATCCGGGCACGAACTGCGCGTGATACGCGATGTACCTTCCATCCGCCGAATACACGGGATTCGCATCGAAGCCGGGATTCGTCGTCAGACGCATCGGTTCTCCGCCCGTCACCGGAACCGTGAAGATGTCGCCGTTCGTGCTGGCCGCTTCCATCTTGTCGGTCACCGCAACGAAGGCCAGCTCCTTCGAGTCAGGAGAGAAATTGATGTCCTCCGGACCGCCGCGCTCGTCGGGAGGAACGTCGTAATTTGCCCCGGGAGTCAAATCGCGCGGAGGAAGCGCGCCATCCGAGGGCACGACGAAGAGATGGCTGCGCTTGTCCTCGGACCAGTGGTCCCAGTGGCGGAAGAGCAGATGGTCGTACACCCGCGCTTTCACCTTGCTCTTTTCGCGCTCGGCATCGCGCGCCCGGTTACACGCGTCATCGCTGCAACCGGGATAGACCAGCGAGGTGAACGCCAGAAGCTTGCCGTCGGGCGACCACTTGGGATTGTCCGCGCCGGTCGAGAGGTGCGACAGCGCGCGCGCTTCGCCTCCGGAGAGCGGCAGGAGATAAACCTGCGTCGTGCCGCCGCGCGAGGAGAGAAACGCGAGAGTCTTGCTGTCGGGCGACCACACCGGCAAGGAGTCGTGTCCGCTGAAGGTGAACTGCGTCGCCGCGCCGCCCTGCGTCGCGATCAGCCAGATATTGCTGGCGTTGCGGTTGGCCTCGAAGTCGGGCAGCACCACCTTGTACGCGACCCATTTGCCGTCGGGCGAGATCTGCGGCTCGCTGACGCGCTCGATCCGCTCCAAGTCCGCGAACGTAATCGGATGCTTCGCAATCTGTTGCGCGCGCGCCGCGCCGCACAACGCCAAAACCGCCACTACGCACATCAGTTGGATTCCACGCCGGCCGCTATTCATGGAGTTTCCTCCCGCTGGATGAGGCAATAGGTTCCCGCCTTTCAACGCAACCGAGATGTTGGCACGAATCTCCCCGGTTTCCAAGCCGCGCGCCTCGGAGAACACGCTTGGCTCTAGCCCTGAAGCGGGTAGCGCAGAGTTTCTGTCCGTGAAACTCTGCGGTTTTGGGGGTCTTTGAAACTCTGCGGCTTTTCGGGTGTGGTGCGCGGCTACAATTCCTCGCGTGTCGCGGTTGCGGCGTTTGATTCTCTCCGAGCGGTTCTTCTTCATCACCTGCCGGGTTCACCGGCTCCGGCGGACCTTGGGCGAGGCCGAATTCGCTTCTCTGGCCGAGGTGATGCGGGAACGCCGGAGGATGCATGGCTTTCTGATGACGGCGTGGTTTTTCTGCCGGGTGCCGCATCTTTCGCGCAGCGAACGGTGGGGAAATTGGCATTCACCGTGCCAATTTCCGTTCGCGCGAGGGTGGGTCTTGCCTTCCCGGTGGTGAGAACTTACTGGTTTTCTTGGCTTTGCGCAATTTTCGTTCGAATGCGTCATCGCTCCGATTCGAACGCTTTTCCCGCACTCGTTCGAATACGTTATGCTCTAACGTCACTATTGACATGTAGTTAACTCTGTGCTACCATGAATTGTGATAAATCGCCCTCTACTGTCTACGGCCACTTCTAAACGTTCCCACGTTTTAACGTTCAAACGTTTAACGTCTGTCTGTATCCCCTTTAGAATGCGCAGTTCCGAAAAACTCGTCTGTAAGTCCTTTATCATGCGCAGTTCCAAAACATTGGACTTAGAACCCTTTAGAATCCGCAGTTACAAAAAAGGGTGGGGGGTGGGGTACTTTTCCACAGGTCACGCTCTGCTTCCTCGTATCAAGAACCAATTCTGCTCTCTGGATTGTCCTCGCCTCCTCTGTCCACCGCCTTCCCGTTCCCGTGCCCGCCCGAAGCCGGACTCTGCAAACGCAAAGACCGCCGGAGTTCTATTGTATGATTTCTGTCTGGAGGAACGGATGCGATACACACTGAGGGCGGTTCTCGCGGCACTCATTCTCGCGGCTTGCGGCACCGCGCTTCTCGCGCAAACCACGCCGACCAACACCGCACCCACGGCAGCGAACTCGGAGAGCACTTTCTCGCTCATCCCCGGTCTCGATAAGAGCGTCATGGACACCGCCGCCGATCCTTGCGTCGATTTCTACCGGTACGCCTGCGGCAACTGGAGCAAGCTGCATCCGATTCCCAACGATTCGCCTTACTCCGACGAGTTCTACAACCTCGAACAGTACAACCAACAAGTGCTCCGCAACATCCTGGCGAAGGCGGCCAAACCTGCACCTTCGCGCGATGCCAACACCCAGAAGATCGGAGACTACTACGCGAGCTGCATGGATGAGGCCGCCGTCCAGGAAAAGGGCCTCTCCGTCCTGCGCCCGGAACTCCAGCGCATCAGCGCGCTCACGAGCAAAGACCAGCTTCCCGAGCTCTTGGCGCACGATCAGCTCATCGGAGTGAATGCTTTTCTCGGCTACGGCTCCCAGCAGGACTTCAAGGATGCGACAAGGAACATCGCCGCAGTGGCGCAGGGCGGCCTCGGCTTGCCGGAAAAGGACTACTACTTCCGCACCGGCGCCAAAGATGAAGAGATCCGCAAGCAGTACGTGCAGCACGTTGCGAACGTGCTGAAGCTCCTTGGAGAAGCGGACGCCCAGGCTGCCGGCGACGCCCAGGCCATCCTCAAGCTCGAAACCGCGCTCGCCAAGGTCTCTTTGGACGTAACCTCACAGCGCGATCCCCACAATGTCTATCACATGATGCGGACGAAGGAGTTGCAGGCGCTCACCCCAGCGTTCAACTGGGACCGTTTTTATTCTTCGACCGGCGCACCGGCGTTTACCGGCCTGAACGTTGCGGAGCCGGAGTTCTTTAAGGGTTTGAACGAAGTGATCGCACAGACGGACCTCCCGGTCATCCAGGCTTATCTGCGGTGGCAGCTCGCTGATTCCCTGCCCGGGACGATTCTGCCCAAGGCGCTGGATGACGAAAAATTCGACTTTGACTCGCGTACGCTCGAGGGCACTCCCGAGCAGCAGCCGCGCTGGAAGCGGTGCGTGCGCAGCACCGACGGCGCTCTTCCCGAAGCTCTGGGCAAAGTGTACGTGGAGCGGCAGTTTCCAGGCTCCAGCAAAGCGAGAACGCTGCAGATGATCCGCGACATCGAAGCCGCCATGGACCAGGACATCGCCTCGCTCGACTGGATGAGCCCCGAAACGAAAGCTCGCGCCAAACAGAAGCTGCACCTCATCGCCAACAAGGTCGGCTATCCCGACACGTGGCGCGATTATTCCAAGCTGGAAATCGTCCGGGGAGACGCCTTCGGCAACAGCCTGCGCGCGACGGAGTTCGAGTCGCGCCGGCAATGGGCGAAGATCGGAAAGCAGGTGGACCGCGAAGAGTGGATCACTTCCACGCCCACCGTGAATGCGTTCTATAACCCCAACATGAACGACATCAACTTTCCGGCCGGCGTGCTTCAGCCGGCGTTCTTCGATGCCTCACAGCCCGACGCTCCGAACTATGGACACATCGGCCTGTTCATGGGGCACGAAATGACGCACGGTTTCGACGACCAGGGCCGTCAATTCGACGGTAACGGCAACATGGAAGATTGGTGGACCAAGGAGGATGCGGACAAGTTCAATCAAAAGGCCCAGTGCCTCGTGGATGAGTATGCGCAGTTCAGCGTTGGCGACACCAAGCTCAATGGCAAACTCACGCTTGGCGAAAACACCGCCGATAATGGCGGGCTGCGCCTCGCCTATCTGGCCTTCGTGGCGCGCGCCGCTCAGGAAGGAACCGATCAGAACAAGAAGTCAGCCGATGGCTACACGCCGATCCAACAATTCTTCCTCGGCTACGCGCAGAATTGGTGTTCGCAATGGCGGCCCGAGCTGGAGCGCTTGATCGCCACCACCGATCCGCACTCGCCGGATCGCTTCCGCACGAATGGAGTGCTCGTGAACATGCCCGAATTCTCGAAAGCCTTTAGCTGCAAGACCGGCCAGCCCATGGCCCCGGCGAAAGCTTGCCGCGTGTGGTAGAGGTGAGCGCCGGGCGGCCGGATTGGCGATGTAACCGCCGCGCCGGCGCCATCATCTAACTCTTTGTAGAGGCGGTTTAGGTTTAAAAGACGGCAGGTCCCACGCTCGCACTTGTCGTTCTCCCCGTTGCTCATTTCGGAGTGAATCAAGCCGCGATGAAAATCCCGGCTGCGTGCACCTGTATCGATCGTGGCCACGCGGACGGGTTTCACGCGCAGAAAGGCGGGAATTCGCGCGGCGCCTCGCAAGGTCGGGGCAGCCGCAGGGAGAGAAACCATGTTCGACGATCTCAGGGAAACGGGTCTGGTAAAGGTGAAGACGCACAAACGTTGGACGGTAATCGTGTCCGCAGGCCTTCAGGTTGCACTGCTGGGCGTGCTGATCGTGGTGCCGCTGATCTATCCTGATACGTTGCTGCCGAAGCAGATGCTGGTGACGCTGTTGGTAGCGCCGCCCCCGCCGCCGCCTCCGCCTCCAGCTGCGGCCCCGATCCAGCGAGTGGTCAGACCGTTGGAGCGGATCATGCCGGCGAACA
>Ga0187877_1000972_pt1 | contig 32312 bp, 25 predicted proteins | sample June2016WEW_17_1_3_FD_132430 | JGI IMG/M metagenome (GOLD analysis project Ga0187877, IMG submission 132430) | Peatland microbial communities from SPRUCE experiment site at the Marcell Experimental Forest, Minnesota, USA - June2016WEW_17_100 | ecosystem: Environmental > Terrestrial > Soil >...
GCACTGCGGCTGAGCGGCTGGGAGAGAGGCTCTGGCACTATGCCGATTATCCCTACCTGGTCTACGGGGAAGCGCGCCTGGCCGACTTCGTGCCCGCGGAGGCGGAGGAATTCTCGATCGAGATCTCGCCGGACGGCCTGAAAGCCTGGCAGGATGGTTTTGCCCTCCAGCGCTCGCAGATTCCTCTCCTTTACGTGGATGAGGCGGATATGCGCGCCTCGATTGCGAGATACCTCCGGTCTGGGTACGGTTCCACCCTTTGGAAATTCTAGGCTGAGCGCAGGGTACTCCCCAGCGATCTCCCGTCCTTTCCGGGTGAGATCGGGGTTGCCTAATAAGATGTACAATCACGGTGCCGGAGAAGATTCTGACGATCGCAAGACCGGCGGAAGGAAAGGTATGGAATCCTATCAAAATGCTCAAGAGCAGGTTGTCGGGATCTGCCACCGGCTGGTTGAAAAAGGATTATTAGTGGGCACTGGAGGCAATGTCTCCGTGCGGATCGCCGGGGAGCACGCTTTCGCCATCACCCCCTCGAATTATGATTACATGAAAATGAAGGTGGAGGATGTCTGTGTCCTGGGCTGGGACCTGTCGATCCTTGAGGGGACCATGAAGCCCTCCGTGGAGAGCGCTATGCACGCGGCTATCTACAAAAACCGCCTGGATGTGAATGTGATCATCCATACCCATCAGGTCTATGCCAGCGCCTTTTCCCTGATCAACACGCCCATCCCGGCCCTATACGACGAGCAGGTGCGCTTCCTGGGGCGTTCGGTCGAGATCGTGAAGTACGCTCCCTCCGGGACGGGCTTTCTGATGAAAAACATCGTCAAAAAACTCGGAAATCATGCCAACGCTTATATCCTGCAAAACCACGGCGCGCTGAACCTGGGGCCGGATGCGGACCGGGCCATATTCAACGTGCAGCTGCTTGAAAAATGCGCCGCGACCTACCTGCTGGCCCTGTGCACCGAGAAAAAGGTGAGCCGGGTCCCCCTGCCTTTCCGGGAGGTGGCCGTTTCGATGCTCAGGAAGGACCAGAAAATAGAAGAAGACCTTAATAAGAAGGAGTAAGGAAATGACTGAACAACAATACGGCATCTCAGAATGGCACGACACGGCCGAGGTCTATGCCCGCTTGAAGGAACTGGTCAAACAGCCGCCACTTACCATCCGCCGCGACAAGATGGAGGAGTTCCTGAAGTATTATGAGACCAAGTGCCAGAAATCAAAGGCGTTGACCGAGGAAGCCCAGAAATACATCCCGGGCGGGGTGCAGCACAATCTGGCTTTCAACTACCCCTTCCCGATGGCAATTGCCAGGGCGGAGGGGGCATACATGTGGGATGTGGACGGTAACCGCTACATCGACTTCCTGCAGGCCGGTGGTCCAACCGTACTGGGTAGCAACTATGCCCCGGTGCGCGAAAAGGTGCTGGAGGTCGTGAACCAGTCCGGTCCGGTGACGGGCCTGTTCCACGAGTACGAGCTGAAGCTGGCCCAACTGGTCAACCGGCTGATGCCCAATATCGAGATGCTGCGCATGCTCGGTTCAGGGACCGAGGGCGTCATGGCGGCCATCCGCTGCGCACGCACGCACACCGGCAAGAAGAAGATCATCAAGGTCGGGGGGGCGTATCACGGCTGGAGCGACCAGATGGTCTACGGGTTGCACATCCCCGGCACCGGGCGCTTTGAGGCGAAGGGCATCCCGCGCGGCGCCAGCGCCCACACGCAGGAGTTTTATCCGAACGACCTCGGCGCGCTGCGCCGCTTGCTGATTCTCAACCGTTTGCGCGGCGGGACGGCCGCGGTGATCGTTGAGCCGGTTGGTCCGGAGAGCGGCACGCGTCCGGTTTACCGGGATTTCAACCAGAAGGTGCGCGAGCTGTGCGACGAGTTTGGCGCTCTCCTGATCTTTGATGAGGTGGTGACCGGCTTCCGCCTGGGGATGGGCAGCGCCCAGGGCTACTTTGGCATAAAGCCTGACCTGACCGTCTTCGGGAAGTGCATCACCGGAGGTTATCCCATGGCCGGGGCACTGGGCGGTAGGCGCGAGGTGATGATGCACCTCTCGGCCGGGATCGGCGGCACGGGCGAGCGCGCTTACGTCGGCGGCACCCTCTCTGCCAACCCCCTGTCCTGCGTGGCGGGTTATTACGCCTTGCTTGAAATGGAGCGCACCAATGCCCCGGTGATCGCCGGCCGGGCGGGAGACCGCCTCACCAAGGGCTTGAAGGATATCATCGAAGAGCACCACCTGCCCTTTGTGGCCTATAACCAGGGCTCCATCGTGCACCTGGAAACGGCCGGTGTGATGCTGCTCGACTTCCGCAACCTGCTCAAGATCGCCCGCGAGCTTAAACCGCGCAACCACATGATGGAGGAAATGGGTGCGGCCTACATGGCACAGGGCATCATCACCCTGGCCGGCAGCCGCATGTACACCAGCATGGCGGATACGGATGAAGTCATCGACGATGCGCTGGGGCGTTTTGAGACGGTCCTGAGCGCGTGTGAGGTGCCGGTGGCTTCTTGAGCGAGCACAAGCTTCTCCTCCTATCTAAATACGCGCAGGAATACCAGCGCTTGATCGCCGCGGCCGGTTTGCCCGGACTCGAACTGGTGGTAGCCTCGAGCCCGGGTGAGGCGCGCGCCCAAGCAGCAGACTGCGACCTGGTGTTCGGTGAACCCGTGCTGATCCGGGAGGTCCTACCCCGCCTTCCCAGGCTGCGCTGGGTCCAGGTTACATGGGCGGGGGTGGAACCACTGCTCGGACCGGAGGCCCGCCGTGATTATCTCCTGACCAACGCCCGCGGCGTGTTCGGGGACCTGATGTCCGAGTATGTCTTTGCCTACCTGCTCCTGCACGAGCGGCGTATCCTGGCGCGCTATCTTGCCCAGCAGGACCACCGCTGGGACGCCACCGAGACGGGGGTCTTGCGCGGCAAACGCATCGGCCTGCTCGGCGTCGGTTCAATCGGTGCAGTCCTGGCCCATACGGCCAAGCATTTTAAGATGAGTGTGTACGGCTATACGCGTGGTAGCGAAGGTTGCCCGGACGTGGACGCTTACTATCATGGCGCCGCTTTGCTTGCATTTGCATTTGGGCTGGATTATCTGGTCAGCCTGCTGCCCGGCACACCGGAGACGCATCATCTGGTGAACGCCTCCCTGCTGGGCGCGCTGCCGGCCCGGGCGGTCTTCGTCAGCGTCGGGCGGGGCAGCGTGGTCGATGAGGACGCCCTGGCCGAAGCGCTGAGGACGGGAAGGCTGGCCGGGGCGGTGCTGGACGTCTTTGAACAGGAGCCGCTCCCGCCCGAGCATATCTTCTGGAGCACGCCCAACCTGCTGATCAGCTCCCATACTGCCGCCCCGAGCTTCCCGGAGGACGTGACCGGGCTTTTCATCGAGAACTACCGTCTGTTTCTGGAAGGTCAGGCGTTGAAATACCGGGTGGATTTCGAGCGCGGCTATTGATCCCACGCCACGTTAAATGGTGAGTGCGCGGTGTCCAGGGGGGTCAGCGGAGCAAGACCGAAGTGGGCGTGTTAGCCTTTATACCATCATCTGTAGGGAATCATCAGCGCCCTGCGAGAAATCGCAGGGCGCTGGCGATACTTACGCTTTCCGCTTCTTGCCTGGACCCGGATCCCTTCTCTCCACCCTAACCGTTCAAGCGCTGGTAGCTGGCCTTGTTTTGTTTGTAGAAGGTCTGGAACTCAGCGAACATCTTGTCATAGATCGCCCGGTTCTCCTCGTTGGGGTGATAGGTGGCCTTGACCTCAATCTTCTGCGGGACATCCTCGAACTTCAGGTAGCCCAGGCCAACCCCGGCGATCAACGCCGCGCCGCGCGCGTTGGCCTGGATCGGGTCGCGCACTTGGCGGATGGATAGATCCATCACATCCGCCAGGATCTGGCACCACACATCTGACTTCCCGCCGCCGCCGACGATGGCCAGCTCCTTCACCTTGCGCCCCAGGAATTTCTCGGTGGGGGGCAGCAGCCAGCGTGTGTTGAAGGCCACCCCTTCCAGGAAGGAGCGGATGATGTCCTCGCGCGTGTTCTCCAGCGACAGGTTGAACAGGGCCGCGCGGGCATGCCGGTCGTCGACCGGGGAACGCTCGCCGTAGATCCACGGCATATACATCAGGCCGTGGCTCCCCGGGGGGGTACGGGCGGCGATGCGGTCGAATGTTTGGAACACATCCGGGACATCCCCGTTGTGGAACAGCTCGTCGTCGTGGAACAGGACCTTGTCGCGCAGGAAATTCAGGTTGCCGCCGGCGGTGGTCTGCAGGACGATCATGAGATACTTTCCGGGAATGGCACAGGGGACCGAGGCCAGAAAGGAGGACAGGTCGGTTTTCTTGAAGGGTACGTGGGCAGCCACCCAGGAGGAGGTCCCAATATACAGGTGGGCGTCGAAGTCACCCACCGCCCCGGACCCGATGGTCGAGGCGGTGACGTCGATCGACCCCCCGACCACCTTGACTCCTTCCTTCAACCCCAGGGCTCTGGCCACCTCGGGCAACAGATCACCGATCACCGAGGTGCACTGGACGATCTCGGGGAACTTATCGGCGGCGATGCCGCAGTCCTTGAGCAGTGCCTGGCTGTAAGTCACGTGCGCCGAGTCGCGGTTGTCGGTCACCCAGTCGGTCAGGATCGAGTCCGGGGTGGCGACGAACTTTCCGGTCAATCTCAGGTTCATGTAATCCAGGGCGGCCAGGAACTTGTAGGTTTTGGCATAGATTTCAGGGCGCTCCATCCGGACGTAGAGCATGTGCGCTGAGGGATCGGTGCCGGTCAGGGTCGGCGCGCCGCCGGTCAAATTGACCCAGCGCAGGACCTTCATCAGATCATACCCCTCCACATTGATCAAGCCGTGCGCCATCTTGTAGATGTGTTTGGCCCCGCGCATGTCCAGCCAGGAGATCACGTTCATCAACGCTTTGCCGTTGGCGTCCACCGGAACCGTGCACTCGCCCTGCGTCGAACAGCACACCGCCACGATGTCTTGGACCGGAACCAGTCCTTTCTGGATCAGCCTTTTAGCCGTGTTGAGGAAGGCCTGCCACCAATCCTCCGGATTCTGTTCCGCACCGCCGTCTGGAAGGACCGCCAGGGGGATATCCTGAACCTCCCAGCCGGCCATCTTGCCGGACACGGAGATCAGTGCGGTTTTAAAGGCCGAAGTTCCCAGGTCGACAGCGAGAATATAGGGTTCTTTTTCCATAAGTGATTCTTTGGCTCCTTTGGTGGAAATCCTATTTAATTGAAACGATCTGCTCTTTCTATGGGTAACCTCTGAAAAAAGGTTGGGGACATTATATCCGAGGACGATTAAATGGACAGTGGTTCTGATAAAAGCATTAACCCGGCCGCATGGCGTTGGATGTGATGTAGAATTGATTGGAGAAGCGAAGGCAGGCATGGACCGACTCTTCTGCGGCATTGAAGCAGGCGGCACCAAGTTCGTCTGCATGATCGGAACAGGACCCGAGGAGGTGATCCAGGAAACGCGCTTTCCCACTACTCACCCGGATGAGACGCTCCGGCAGGTGATCGCATTCTTCGAGCCTTTTGCCAAGCGCAACCAGTTGGCTGCCATCGGGATCGGATCCTTCGGCCCGCCGGATTTGAACCCGGATTCTCCGACCTACGGCTACATTACCACCACCCCCAAGACGGAATGGATCCAATTCGATCTGCGCGGCCGGGTTCAACGAGCGCTGGATCTCCCCGTGGCCTTCGAAACCGACGTCAACGCAGCTGCCTTCGGTGAACATGCCTGGATCCCCGAGAACCGCCCCTTGGACCCCATTATTTACATGACAGTCGGGACCGGGATCGGGGTAGGCGTCCTGGTCAATGGGCGACCCCTCCACGGCCTGGTGCACGCTGAAGCCGGGCATTTCGCCCTGCCCCACGATCGGGATAAGGATCCTTTCCCAGGCATCTGCCCCTTCCACGGAGACTGCCTGGAGGGACTGGCGTCGGGTCCGGCCATGAGGGCGCGCTGGGGTCAGGAACCTGAACGTCTGCCCGATTCCCATCCGGGGTGGGAGCTGGAAGCCGAATACATTGCCTTGGGGTTGGCCGACCTGATCTATGCCTTTTCACCGCAGCGGATCGTGTTGGGCGGAGGCGTGGCTCAGCATGCCGGATTGCATGAGGCGGTCCGCCACAAGGTTCAGGGGATCTTGAACGGGTATATCCATTCTCCCCAAATCCTGGATTCAATTCGTGAGTTTATCGTGCCGCCGGGCCTGGGTAAGCGTTCCGGTGTGCTCGGGGCGATCGCCCTGGCCGTGGATTAGGCGGGCGCTTTTTGATCCAAGGACGATGCCCTGCATTCCCCAGGAAGACTTGACAAGGATCTTCGATCTTCGCATCACACCGATCGACCGTCTCTCCCAGGCAGCCGTGGTTTTTCCATTCTAAGATTCCTGTCCAAGTTCCCGATCTGCCTGCTTTAAGATCCGATCCAGTTCTCGCGAGACAGCCTCTGGCAGCGGGTCGACCAGGGGACCGGCCAGGATCTCTTCGACCTTTTGCCTGGCGTTCGAGTACATGGTCGGTTTTCCCAATTCGGTCCAGCTTCCGAGGGTGTGCCGATCGGTCAGGTTAGGGTAGAAGAATTCGCTCGAGCGGGCGAACTGGCGGGTGTTCTTAGATTTCAGGAAATTCCCGCCTGGGCCGACCCGGGCGATATCCTCGTACAACTCTTTCACCTGGCTCGTGTCCACGCCGGAGACCATCCGTTCGCAGAAGTGGGCCAGCTCGTTGTCGACAACGATCTGTTCTAGGATCAGCAGCTGGTCGCTCTCGATCTCTCCGAAACCGACGATGAGGTCCGCCCCTACACAGACCGGAGGAAGGGTGGTCATCATTTTTTCGAGGACCGCTTCCGGCCCGGGTTGTTTGGCATCCGCGGTGCAGCCGGCCGAGCTGCTGGGGAGGTGATAGAAATGACCCATCTGGATCAGGCCAGCCCCCATGAGCCCCATCTCGGGCGACCCTCCTAAGTAGGCACCGTTGCGGAAATCGACCGTCCCGGTGGCATTGCTGTAGATCAGCGGGCGGCCGGGGTTCGCCAGCTGATAGACGACGATGGCCGAAAGCGCCTCGGCGTTCGCCAAGCAGATATTGGCGAAAAGACTGGCAGGTCCGGTCGTGCCGGGGACCGGCATCGGCATGATCATGACCGGCATGTCCACCTGACCGAGGGCGAGGTAAGCATCCAGCATGGCACCGTCATGCATCAGGGGGGCGACCGGACAGTAGATCAGGGAATACTCCTTGCGGGCTTTGATCTCGGCCTCCGTCCCGAGCACCGCCTGCAGCCCAGCCAGGAGATAGGGGACCTGGTTCGTGAAATGGAGTTCGTGCTGGCCGTGCTTGGAGGAGTATTTCATCATGGCGAAAAATTCGTGCAGCGCCCGCGCCGGCGCCGGGGTATCTGAGGCGGTCGTCGGCGCCCAGGCCATCACGCCCATGTCCATCTGCTGGAAGATGCGCAGGCTGTTCTCGATATCCTTGAGCATGCCGTAACGCCTTTCACCGCTTGCGAAATCCATGGCGAAGGCGGCAGTCCCGTCGATGCAGTAGCGTGTCACGGCGGACGGCAGCGGATAAGCATAGGCCGGGTTGCGGGCTCCTAGCGTGAACGCTTTGGGAGCGGCCTCGAGCGCCTCCTCGACCATCTGGGCGGGAAGCCGGGCGGTCTGACCCGCCTCCTCCACCCGGGCACTGTTCTTTTTCAGGAGGGGGATGGCTTTTTCACCTAGGAACTTCACCCCCACCTCGGACAGGATGCGCAGGCTTTCCTCGTGAACCCGCGCCTGTTCGGCATCGCTCAGGACTTGTGCGGTGAATTTCATGATGGCCTCGCCATGGGGTTAGCGGTTGGACTCCCGGGTCTTGCGTTCCAGGCGCTCGAGCTCCCGGTCGGCGCGGGAATCGAGCGGCAACGGCTGATAGTCTTTCAGAAGGTCCTTGACATTGCCCTGGATCACGTCAATGATATCCGGCATACCGTCCGCCTTCCACTTTTCGTAGGTTCCGTGGAAGCCCATTTCACTGAAGTACCAGATCCCTTCCCGTACGGCTTTTAAGGTTGACTTCTGTGTCAGAAAATTGCCACCGGGACCGGTTTCGGCGATGGTTTCCTCCAGCCATTTATCCGATTCCGTGTTGATGCCTTCGTGCAGGCGTGCCAGGCGCCGGAAAATCTCCACATCCATGACCATCTGCTCCAGGCAGAGGATGGTCGAGCCGCCCAGAAGCCCTGGCCCGACCAGGATGTCCGGCCAGGCCACGGTAGGTAGTGCCCAGTTGATCGCCCGTTCGTAGCTGGCCTGTGCCCCCGGGTAGTACTGGTCGGTGCCGCCGGTCGAGCCTTCGACCGGCAAGCCGTAATACCGTCCCATTTCAGCCACCGCTGCTCCGAACAGGGAGTTCTCCACGGCGCCGCCCGTGTAACGCCAGGTATGGGGTTCGATGGTTTGCGGGATCGGCGCATAGAGCACCGGGGTTTCGGGAGCAGCCGACTGGACCAGGCACAGCATGGCAAGCGCTTCGCTGTTGGCGGTCAGCATGGTTGAGATCATGCTGGCTGGACCCGTGGTACCCATCAGTGGCATCGGCATGATGGCCGCCGGGATATCGTACCCGATGGTTTCCAGATAGGCATCCGTGTAGGCTTCATCGATTACCAGGGGGGACATCGGGCAAAGCAGGTACGAGAATGGATGCGTCTGTCGGATGGTTTCCTTGTTGCCAAAAGCGATCTGCAGGATCTCCAGCAGCAATTTTGACTTCTTGACGCTGTCGGTCGAATCCTGGATGTGCTTGGAGCAGTTCTTGAGGACGTTGCGCCAGTAGGAGACGAAATCACCCAGCGAATTGCCGCTGAAACCGCCCTCCACCATATTCCAGTAGACGCCGATTTCGTCCAGTACGTCGATGAGGTGAGTGGCCGCCAGCCAGTCGTCGAAGGTCCCCGGAATGATCTCCCCCGATTCCCAGTCGAGCACGGAGACAGCCCCTCCATCCGCCAGGAGGGTGCACTTCCCTGCGTTCATCTCTATATCCCAGCCGGGCCGGCGTCCGCCGAGCTTGAATTTCTTGGGAGCCAGGTCGAGGGATTGTTCGATCAGCGTACGCGGGAAGCGCACGAGCAGGGAATCTTTCTCCACCTCCGCCCCTGCATCCTTCAGGATCTTCCGGCCGCGCGCCGACAGGACGCGCACGCCAGTCGTTGCCAGGAGCTTAAGGCTGCGCTCGTGGATCTGGACGTGTTCGACCTCCGAAAGGACTTGGATCTGTGTCCTCATCCCAGCCTCCTCTCAGCCGGCGAAGAGCCGGACTAACCGAACTCCTTTTCCGCCTCGCTCAGAATCCGCTTCAGTTCCTTGCGTTTGGATTCTGGTAGCGGTTCGGGTCGGTGATGCTTCAGGATGCCCTCGGCTTTTTCGCGCGCCACCTCCAGGGGATCCCGCAAATCGCCCGCAGGTGTAGCCTGCCCGGTCAGGTCCGAATAGGCTCGCCGGCGCAGGTTGTCCCGGGTGTGGCGGTGGCGCAGAAATTGGCCGCGCGGGCCGACCCCCTTGATGATGTCCAGCGCCAGCCCGGAAGGGCTGGTGTCCAGACCCTGGGCGTCAAAGCGCACCCGCTGATAGATATCGCTGTCCAGGACCAGCTGCTCAGGGTAGAGCAGGGTGCAGGTATCCAGCAAGCCCATCCCCGAGCCGGTCTCAGCGCCGGCGAGGACGCACAGCATCAAGGCGGTGGCGGACTCCTCAGCCGCCTGCCAGCCGGGCGCGGGGGCGTCGGTGCCATACACCCCGGCCAGGGTCGGCACCCCCCACTGGTGAGCCAGTTCCACGCCGACGCCGTACAACAATTCGCCCTCCCAGGCTGTCGTTAGGAAAGCCCCGCTATGCGGGTGCATGATGCCGGGCATGAGGGAATGGAAAACCGGTGCGCCGGGATGGGCCATCTGGATCAAGACCAGGGCGGAGACAATTTCGGCGTCTCCCTGGGCAAGCGTCCCTGCCAGGGTGGAAGGCGCCGTAGATCCGCAACTGACCATGGACATGAAACCGACCGGCAATCCCGCCTCTGCAAAGGTCAGGGCCGATTCCAGGCCATCGTGGTCCTGGGCGAGCGGCGAGATGCAGCAGACCAAAAGGGACAGCGGCGGTCGGGTGCGCAGGCTGGCGATGTCGCCCGCGATGACCTGGGCCATTTCGACGGCGTAATCTGCCATTTTGGCGCCCATGACCGTCTCGCTCTGGATATGCTTCACGGTATTTGTGAAGGCGGCCTCCAGTTCCTGCAGGGGCGCTGTCCGCGGGAAGTCCTGGGCGCTGACGACTGGCCAGTAGAAGCCGATCGTGGGCAGGGCGTCTGCCAGCCGAGCTGTTTGGGCGATGTCCTCCTTGTGCGAGGGGCGCCGTTCCCGGGTGATGAGGTCGACCACCTCCACGCCGCAGCCGTCCGTGGCGCAGAAAAAGGAAGTCCCGTTCAGGTGGAGGTCATGGGCAGGCGAACGCGCTCCCATGGTGTAACCGCGGGGCGCCTGTGCGAGAACATGCAGGACCACATCCGCCGGGATCTTGACAAGCTTCGTGTTGAAATCCACCTGCGCCCCGTGGCTGGCATAGATCTGCAGGGCCCGCTCCGACGGGCAATAGATGCCTGCCTCCTGCAGGATTTCGAGCGTGGCCGACTTGAATTGACCGAGCTGTTCGTCGCTCAAAATTCGCAGGTGGTAGGCCGGTGTGATCGGCTGGAGCTGCGGCGTTTCGCTGTAAGTCATCCCGCTATGCCTTTTTCGATCTTAACCCAATTCTTTGTCTGCGCTTGCCAGCAGGCGGTTGAGTTCTGCCTGCTTGGCCTTCTCGAGCGGCTCCGGCTTGTGGTTTTCAAGGATCCACCTGACCTGTTCCACGGCGACCTCCTGCGGGTCGCGGTATTTCCCGTCAGGCCCGACCTGGTGGGTGAGGCCGCGCTTCAGCGCCTCCCGCATATGGGTGCGGGTGTGTTTTTGGGCCAGGAAGTGTCCGCCGGGGCCGACCGACTGGATGGTATCCAGCGCCAGGGTTTCGGGTGTGACTTCCATGGTCATCAGGGCATGCCGCGCCCGTTGATACAGGTCGCTGTCCATGATGATCTGTTCGGGGTAGAGCAGGGTGTAGGTATCGGCCAGCCCCATGCCGGTCACGATCTCCGGCCCGACCAGCCCGGCCATGAAGGGATCCAGGGCGGGTTCCGCGGCCGACTGCCAGCTGCCGGCTTCACGCGCATCCGTCCCATAGCAGGCTCCCAGGGCGGGCATGCCCCAGTGATGGGCCATTTCCACCGGTGCATAACGGCAGCGGGAATCCAGCGGGTAGCTGACATAAGCCCCGGAGCTTGGATCGGCCCAGGCCTGCATGAGAGAGTGGAAGACCGGGCAGCCGGGTGCGACCATCTGCATCAGCACCGTTGCGCTGATGATCTCGGCGTCGCCCATGGCGAGCGCTCCGGCGAGGGTCGCAGGGGCGGTCGTGCCCAGGGTGGGCATGGCCAGAAAGCCGACCGGCACGCCTGATTCAGCCAGGAGCATGGCCCCTTCAATGCCTTCCTTGTCCTGGATCAGCGGGGCGATCGTGCAGACCACCAGCGAAAAGGTCGGCCGTTTACGCAACGTTTCCTTGTCCCCTGCGATCACGCCGGCAATCTCAAGCGCGTAGCGGGCCGGGATTTCTCCCATGACGGTCTCGCTCTGGACATGTTTAATGGAGTTGTTGTAGGCGGCGTCCAGTTCATGTAGGGGGGCAGTGACGCCGTGGTCCTGGGCGCTGACCATCGGCCAGATGAAACCGATGGACGGCAGGTAGTCGGCGATACGCGCCATCTTGGCGACATCCGCCTTGCAGGACGGCCGCTTCTGGCGCGTATCGAAGTCGACCGTCTCAACCCCGCAGCCGTCCGTGGTGAAGTACGTGCTGTCGCCATCCAAATGCAGGTCATAGACCGGATTACGGGCGCCCAGGGTGAAATAGCGCGGCACACTCTTCATCGCCTCGAGCACCAGTCCGGGCGGAAAGCGCACGACCTGGGACTTGGGATCGACCAGTGCGCCGTGTTCGGCGAGCACCTCCAGGGCTTTTGGAGAGGGAAAGCGCACGCCGGTTCGCTCCAGGATCGCCAGCGTGGCCTGCTGGAGCTGGTCCAGCTGCTCCGGACTCAGGAAATGAAGGTGGTAGGCAGAGCGGATAGGTTCAAGGGGAGGATAATCGCCGGTCATCTTGTTTGGTCTCCTTGTGGGATCAACATGGTGCAGGTCCTGGTCGGATCCCTTAGACTTCTCCAACCTTGCCCATGATCTTGTATGGGTCGAAGGCATCCCGCAGGCCATCGCCGATGTAGTTGACCGAGATGATGGTCAGGAAGATCATCACGCCGGGGAAGATGGCCAGCCAGGGGGAGCGGATGAAATTATCCTGGGCGTCGCTCAAGAGGTTGCCCCAGCTGGGGGTCGGGGGCTGGATGCCGAAGCCCAGGAAGCTCAGTCCCGATTCCTCGATGATGGCGTACCCCAGCTGCAGGGTGGACTGAACGATGATCGGGCCGATGGCATTGGGCAGGATGTGGCTGACGATGACGCGCAGGTGCGAGGCGCCCAGGCCGCGCGAGGCGGTGACGTAGTCCATCTCGCGCAGGGTGAGAAAAGCCGCCCGCACCAGGCGCGCAAAGGTCATCCAGGACAGCAAGCCGATCACGAAGGCGATGGTCAGGACGCTGTTCCCTTGAAAGAGCGGCACGTTGACTTGCCGCAGGATGGCGCTCAGCAGGATCAGGACCAGCAGGGAGGGCAGCGTCAGGAAGGCATCCGTGATGCGCATCAGGATGTTATCGACCCAGCCGCCGGCATAGCCGGCCAGCGCGCCGATGGAGACCCCGAGGAGCAAGGTGATGGCGACCACCAGCACGCCCACTGTCATGGAGACGCGCCCTCCATACAGGATGCGGGTCAGCAGGTCGCGCCCCAGCCCGTCCGTGCCGAGCAGGTGCTTCCAGTTCGGGGATTGCAGCCGTTCGAGGACGCTGGAGGTGTCCGGGCTGTAGGGGGAAAAGACCCCGAACACGACCGCCAGGACCAGGATGGCCAGGATGATCGAGCCGGCCATGGCCCCGGGATGCTGGAGGAAACGGCGCAGGACTTTGGAGGTCGGACGCTTGCTGCCCGCCAGTTTTCCGATGTGCGGGCTTTCGTTCTCGTGTGGTGAGGGGATCGAGGATGTCATCAGCAGCCTTCACGAATACCGGATGCGCGGATCCAAGGCGGCATACAGGATGTCTGCGAGCAGGTTCGAGAGGATGATCAGGGCTGCCCCGATGATGAGGATCGCCAGCAGGATGGGGTAGTCGCTCTGCAGGGCCGCCTGGTAATACAGGCGCCCCATCCCCGGCCAGGCGAAGATCGTCTCGATGAAGACCGCCCCGCTAAAGATGTAAGGCAGGTCCAAGGCGAACATGGTCACGAGCGGGATCAGAGCATTGCGCAGGGCATGGACGTAGATCACCTGACGCTCCGGGAGCCCCTTGGCTCTTGCCGTGCGCAGGTAGTCCTGGTGGATCACATCCAGCATGCTGGAGCGCAAGAAACGTGAGTACCAGGCGATCCAGCCCAGCGCGCCGGTCGCCACCGGCAGGATCAAGTGCTTGAGGGCGTCTCCGATCGAAAAGCTGGCCCCCACGGTGAAGATGCCTCCGGAAGGCAGCAGGGTCTCCCCGGTGAGCGGATTCCTGAGCCAGGCGTAAAAAATGATGATCAAGATCAATCCGAGCCAGAAGTCCGGGACGGCCTGACCGGCAAAAGAGAAGGTCGTGACGAGGATGTCAAAGAATGAATACTGCCGGACCGCTGAGAGAATGCCGGCCGGGATGGCGATCAACAGGGAGACCAACAGGGTCACGACCATTAAATAAACGGTGTTCCCCAAGCGGGCGCTGATCTCGGTGAGAACCGGCCGGTGGGACCGGAAGGAGAAACCGAAATCCCCGCGCAGGATCCCGCCCCTCGTTCCCTTTCCGACTGCGCCGCTGCCCACAGGAGCGCCCGACTTCATCCAGTCGTTGCCGACCAGCCAGATGACGTACTGGACCGGCAGAGGTTGATCCAGGCCGAGTTGATGCCGGATCAAGGCGGTCTGTTGAGGGGTCAGGTGACGGGTCTCGCCTCCACTGTAGCTGGCGAGCGGGCCGCCGGGTGCCAGATAGACCAGGCCGAAGAACAGGATGCTGAGCAGGAACATGATCCCCACGGCTTGCAGCAGACGCCGCAAGATGTACTGGCCCAAATCAACCTCCGTGTGAAGGAAAGGGTAAAACCGGGAGGCGGTTCTTCCGCCTCCCGGCACTCGGAAGGATTATTTGGCGAGGGTCCAGTCGGCGACGTTCCAGGACACCACGTCGTTAATGTTGGCCTGTATGCCGACCAACCGGGACGAATAGGCTTCGGCGTTAAGGGTCGTGAAAAGCAGGATCTGCGGTACCTGGTCATCCAGAAGCTTCGCGATCTGGCAGAAAGCGGCCTGGCGGGTCGGCAAGTCCAGTGAACTATTGGCCTGATCGATCAGAGTGTCTAGCTGGGGGTTCTCGAAGCGGACGACGTTCCAGCCCGCGTCCGGCGCGGCCGCACCAGTGGAATAGTAGTAGTTGAGGAAGCTGGCAGGGTTGATGCCACTGTAGCCATCATCGTAGAGGTCCATGTCGAAGTTGCCGGACTGTTCGATGCCATTGCTAGAGGAGGCGGCCCACAGGACGCTGCCCTGCACCTGGGTCAGGTCGGCCTCGATGCCCACATTCTTGAGCATTTCAGCGATCAGCTGCTGGGTCAGGATGAGCGGCTGCCCGTATTCGGAATAGGTGAGCAGATTGAATTTAAACGGCGTGCCATTCGGGGCCGTCCCGCAGTTCTTGCAGACACGGACGCCGTTGCTGCCCATCACCCAGCCGGCCTGGTCGAGCAGCGCCTGGGCTCCGGCCGCGTCGAACGCCGGGCGGGGGATATTGCAGGTATTGTATGGCGGCCGGAAGAACTCGGTCCATACGGGCTGGGCGTAGCCGTACCAGACCGAACTGGTGATCTTGTCCACGTCGATCGCCATGCGGATGGCGCGCCGGACGCGCACATCCGAAAAGAAGGGGTTGGGGCTGGCTTTCGGGTCGGTCGTTCCCTTGGCGGCTTCATTGGGGAACAGGCGCATGACCCAGCGGCTGGTCGGGCTGATGCTCAGCTTGACGTTGCTGACACCCTTTACGTCGTTGGCGATCTGCTCCGAGGCCCACATGACCTCGTCGGCGTCCCCCTGGCGCAGCTGCGTTTCCCGCACCGTGGCGTCCGCCACGATGCGCACAATGATCTGGTCGATCTGGGGCTTGCCAGGCTGGTAGTATTTGGGGTTGCGCTCAAAGGTCAGGTGATCCCCGGTGACCCATTCCTTGAGCACATAGGGGCCGTCGCTCAGGGGAGTGCGGGCACAATCCCAGGCCGTGTAGCCCTGCGAGGCCTTGCAATAGTGGGCAGGCCACAAAACGACCTGCCGGCCTCCGAAGATGGTCAGATAGTCCGGGTAAATGCTGCTGAAGTGAACTACGAAGGAGTAGTCGTCGATCTTGTCGACCCCGCTGACTTTGTCCAGTCCCTCTATGGCAAAGCCGGTGTTCGGATCGGCGATCGCTTTGTAGGTGAAGAGCATGTCGTCGGCGGTGACCGGGACACCGTCCGCCCAGGTGACGTCCTTGCGCATCTTCCAGGTTACGTCCATGGTCTTGGCGGTATCGTTGACCACCACTTCGCCGTTGGCTACCGTAGGCAGCTCAGCTGCCAGGACCGGATAGATATTGCCGTCCGGATCGATGCCGGTCATGCCCAGTAGGGTCATATGCATCACCAATTCGTCATAACCGGTATCGCTGATGACCGCATTGAAGCTGGGCGGCTCCTCGGGGATGACGATCGTGATGCTGGATGGTCCTGAGGGGGTGGCCGTCGCCGCGCTGGTTGGGGCTTCCGGCGTGACAGCGCTCATGCCGGTAGGGCTGGTTGGCTGGGCCGGTGTCGCCACTGGGCCGCAGCCGATCAGGCTCACCAGAAGCAGGGTGGACAGCGCCGCCCAGGCAATCGTGGTCGATGCATTCTTCTCCTTCATCTGCTGCCTCCTTATTGGGGTGTCCTTCCGTCAGATCCTTCGAGCGGTGCTCTCCCCCGAGGTGATGCACTGCGAGGGCGGGATAAAAAAGACGTCGGGTGGCTCAGGCCACATGGACGTCAGAAGGGATGGTCGACTAAGGAAAGCTGCGCGGCATGATGCATCGCTGCGGGCGGTCGTGTTTCACCCTTACAAAGTAGCATAGAAGAATTTAAAAGTCAAGAGCGGCGGCCAGATATTTTTCTGAAGGGGCAGGCAAGAAACCTTTTGCCTTCCGAGTCAGATGGACCGTATGGCATTTCAGCGTTACGACATTCGCGTGCTGCCCCGGAAAGAGCGGAACATAAGCCTGCTTCTCCAATGGGGTCCCGATCTGGCGTCCGGGGGAGGAGGCATTGCGGCGCGCAGACCTGCATACCGTTGGCGCCCTGCCCGGGGTGAGGAACCCGGGTCTCTAAGCATAAGATTGCACCCATTTCCCGTCCGGTTTTAGACATGGGAAGCAGTGCATGTCAGGGAACTATAATCATCCGCTAATCGTCTCTGGTTGTATAATACGCATAGCATTCGGAGGAGGGTCTTCCGATCGCCCTCGTGTCGTCTGACATCTCGCTAGCCCTCTCCTGTTTCAACCGAATGCTTGCCTCTCGGTCGGTTTTGATTCGGAGGTTACTATAATGAAACGTACTGCTTTGATACTGCTCCTTGCCGTTTGGGTCCTTTCTGCCTGCGTGCAGACCGTCCCGTCGGTTCCAACGGTCCTGCCCGGGAATGCCATTCAGACTGCTGTGGTCCAAACGCTGACGGCTCAGCCGACCTCCATACCACCCACCCCGACCAGCGTTCCAGCCACTGCGACCGCGATCCCGGTCTCTGCGACGGCCGCCCTGCCATCCCCCACCGCGACCGTGACCCTTCCGACCCCGACCGTGACCCTGACCCCGACCTACATCTCCCAGGGGAGCAGCGGACAGGGATACGTACCGGTTACGCAGGCCCCGACGGATTTTATCCGGTACTACTATGCTCAGATCAACTTCGGTAATTACCCGCTGACCTGGTCCCTGCTGGATGCGAACTTCATCAACCGGAACAATAATGCCTCGCAGGGGGGCTATGCGGGCTATGTGGCTTTCTGGGATACCGTTCACGAGGTCATCGTTCAAAATGTGTATGTGGACAGCCAGAGCGGTTATTACGCGGTTGTGACCGTCGTTTCCCAATACCAATGGAAAAGCGGCCTCGTCACCTACAGCACGGATGCCTTCCACCTGATTTACAATACCAGCAGGGCCACCTGGATGTTCGATTCACCCTATCAATCGTATGCCCCCTATTACCCGCCGGCCTATTATTACCCGCCGGCCTATTATCCGCAACCCTATTACACTTCTCAGTCGCCTACCCAATTCATTCTGTATTACTTCAGCCAGATCAACAGCGCCAATTATCCGGCAGCCTGGTCTCTGCTGGATGCGAACTTCATCAGCCATAACAATAATGCCTCGCAGGGGGGCTATGCGAGCTATGTGGCCTACTGGGACACGATCTACCATGTGAATGTGCAAAGCGTCTCTGTCGTGAGCCTGGGCAACGCTACCGCCACCGTCAGCGTATATGCAATCTATACCCTGAACAGCGGGGTGGTCGCAGGGTATACGACCGCCTATAACCTGGTCTACAATTACTCGCGCAGCACCTGGCTCTTTGATTCCTAATTTACTGGGGAGACGATCGATTCTCGGAATCGGGACCGGACCACCGAGTAGCTTGTGGCACAGTCGCATACGCGCTGGAAGGGTTCGACTGCCTTCTTTCGATTGACGGACATCGAACCTGTGAAAATAACGGAGGAAGCATGGGAAAAAAGAGCGTCATCGAGCAGCTGCGCGCCTCCGGGGCGGTGGCTGCGCATGCGAGCGGCCGCTGGGTCACTTCCATCAAAGGCTCCCCGCGCAAAGTGACCATGGCGAATCCACTCTACCTGGACAAGAAGAAATTGGGCGTCGGTGACAAGATCGCCATCGTCGATACCGGAGATTACTCCAGCGCGATTCTCTGCCGGGTGAGCCGGGTTGAAACCGGGCAGCTCTCCAAAGCGGACACGCTCGACCTGGTCGTGCTGCGGACGATCGAATTAACTTAAGAGAATCGGCCGAGCGCGGAAGCTGGCCGCTTTTACCGGGATTGTCCCCCGACTCGATGACCGCTCCGGCCAGAGGCTGAATATTCTTTTCATTCTCACGAATACTTAAAAAAAGGAGGAAGGGCACATGACTGGATATTTTGGACCGATCGAAAGTCAGACCATCCAGAATCAATATTTCCGTCAGGTTCTTTTCACCGGGAAGCACTGCCAGCTGGTCGTGATGTGTCTGCAGCCGGACGAGGAGATCGGTAACGAGGTGCATGCCGATGTGGACCAGTTCTTTCGTATTGAACAGGGCGAGGCCAGGTTCGTCCTAAATGGGAAAGAAGAGCACCTGGTCCATGAGAACGAGGCGGCCATCGTACCGGCCGGCACCTATCACAACGTGATCAATGCCTCCCGCACCAAACCGTTGAAGCTGTACACCCTGTATGCACCCCCGAATCATCCGGACGGGACCATCCATAAAACCAAAGCTGAAGCGGAAGCCGCCGAGGAACAAGAACATCACTAGAGCGGGATACGACCCAAAACACCCCGGGGCGGTTTTGAACTGCCCGGGGGTGTTTTTAATCCCGAGGATCTGGGGGCGAACCTGCCAAAAGGGGATATCTGTCAGGATAGCCCTTCCGGAACAAGGGGGTGGGGTTTCGGGGGAGAAGCGGCGAGCCGGCTTGACCTTCCCGCACCTATCCTGCGAAATAGTTATTTTTCTTTTTCATCCGTATCCCCGGGCGCAGTTTCCTTGGGGGCTCCGCCCAGTTTGGGTGGCCTGGGCTTGTTGTCAAGGTACTGCTGGAGGAAAGACGGGGATTCAGGGTGGTCGGTGTGCAGGGCATGGTCATAGTCACCCGCCGGAGCCGGCGGCTCAAACCGTAACGGCCGGCGGATGCCAAACAGCTCGAAAAATCTGGCGATCCAGACCAGCAGGTTGTAACGATATTCCTGCATTTTCAGGGACTGCCACTCTACGATGGAAGCCATGGCACCCTGGACGCGCGCCTTCTCTCGTACAATGCGATAGATCTGCTTTGGTTCCCGGTACCCGATCGGAGAGATCAACAGCAGATTGGCAGTGATCACCAGGGCGCTGAACGAGATCAGCACCACCCAGCCCCCCTCCGTCCATTTTCCGGCGATTTGACCGACAAATACAATGCCAGAAAGGACGGCCGCGAAGCCAGCGCCCAGCGCTCCCCAAGAGCGCTGGGCCCCTTTGGGAAATGTTTTTAATATATGCCGGCGGATGGCAAAACCCATCATCATGATCGGCATGAACACGCCGATCCCGTAGTAGGGGATGCCCAGGGCTGTGTTTCCATGGATGATGAAGGTGATGAGGATCACCAGGGCGTAAGCAATGGTCACCGAGCGGGTGAAGGTGCCGTGTTTATCGCGATAGACAATGACCTCGGGAATTTCTCCGATGGCTACATCCCGCCATTCGGTCGCTTGCAGGTCCTGGAAGGCGGTCATCGACGCGGCGGCAAGCAAGCCGACCGCCAGGATCTGATAGGCCCAATACAAAACCGTTCCCCCCGGGATCTGGCTGAAACCGATGAAGGAGAGGTTGCCCACCAGGGAGCGCCCGGCTGTGCCATCGAAGGCGTTGAAGCGAATTGAAAAGTAGGCCAGAAAAGCCGTGGTTAGCCCGCCGTAGAACAGAAAGGAGGTTTGCACCATCCGGCCGATCCCAGACTTGCCGCTGTAAAAATTCCATAGGCCCTTCAATTGAGGCAGGTGCATCTTTCCCCATTTCACCAAGGCAAAATCCTCATTGATGACGAATTGAATGCCGTTGGACATGGCTTCCAGGCCGCTCAAAGCCACAAGGCCCTTCATGGAAGCCGACAGCATGTGGTACAGCGCTTGCCCGAGGGTCGGTTGTACCGCTGGAGGAATATAGGGAAGGGAGGCCACGCCCCTTCCTTTGGCGATAAACAAACCAACCGCCATGGCAATGGTCAGCAGAATAAAGATGCCCAGCATGGTGAACACGACACGGGATGATTCCCCGCGCCCTCGGATGGTCAGCCACCACGTGATGGTCACAAGACTGACGCCGATTGCCACATGGTAGATCCAGGGGATGTTGTATGAGTTGGTCACGGAGAGCAACTGGTCCACGCCGGAGAGGCTGGAGACAACGATGGTGAAAATATAGTCTTGGAGCAGGACGACCGCCACCACCAGGCTCAGGCCTGGCATCAGGTAGCGCATCGATGCCGTATACGAACCGCCGCCCTCGTTGAAAACCCCCAGTGAATACATATACAGGATGCCGAATACCGCATTGGCCACCGCGATGATGATGACCGCAATGAAGGCATATTGTTGGAGATGATAGGGGTGCAAGGCGCTCATCAACTCGCCGGTGGCGTAAAAAAACGAGGTAAAGTAATCCACGCCGAACAAAGCCAGCGCAGCCAGCAGACCAATCTGCCCAGCGCCGTGAATGAGGGCGTGTTCCTTTTTTTCTACCGGGGCAGCTTTGAAGGCTAGGAAGACGATTACGATCAGCAGTGCGATAGAGAAGATCATAGGCATCGAGCGTCAAAAAACCTGATGGCATCTACGTCATCTACCACCAGGGAGCGTGATCTCTTTGGATGCATTCTTTTATTTCTGTAGCTTTGGTTTTCCACGGCCTGACCGAATTGCAGCTGGTGTCAAGACGATGACAATATCGGGCAGGAAGATGGCAAGATTATATCAAGAATCGGTGAAGATTAGATAAGAAGTACATCCCCAATCCGGAGAGGTCCGGCAGGAATCACAAAATAGCCCTGGCGTGGACACATGGCCCAGTCCAACGGACGTTGGATACAGCGTATTGATCCCCCTCCGCGCCAAAGCATGGTCGAGGGCCGAGGCATACCCCGGCTCAGGAATGCGGACGCAAGGATATGGAATTAAAGGACCTTCAGCCGATAGCCAACCCCCGGCTCGGTGACGATATAGATGGGCCGCACCGGATTAGGCTCGATCTTGTGCCGCAAATTGCTGATATTGACCTGCAGCATGTGGGTCTCGCTCTCGTAGGATGTCCCCCAAACGGCACGCAGCAGCTGGTCGTGGGTGAGCACCTTCCCTGCGTATTTGACGAAGGTGCGCAGCAGATCGTATTCGGTCGGTGTCAGGGACACCGCCTGGTCATTCACCTGCACTTCACGCTGGTTGAGGTCGACCGTCAGGCTTCCGGTCCGAAAAACCGGCCCCGCCTCCACCTGGACCGAACGTCGGATGGCGGCGCGCAAACGGGCCATGAGCTCTCCAACGCTGAAGGGTTTGGTCAGGTAATCGTCCGCGCCTGCGTCCAGGGCGGCAATCTTGTCCCTCTCCTGCTCGCGCACCGAGAGAACGATGATCGGTACCTGGGTCCACTCCCGTAGCCGTCGGGTGACCTCCACGCCGTCCAGGTCCGGCAGTCCCAAATCCAAGAGGACGACATCCGGATGGTCGCTGGCAACCGCCGCCAGCGCTTCCTCCCCGTTGGTGGCTTCGAAAACCGTGAACTGGCTGCCGAGTGAGGCTTTCAAAAAGCGCCGGATGGAGCGTTCATCATCCACCACCAGGACACGGAGTTCCTGTTCACCCATTTTCGCCCTCCACGGGGAGCGCAATGGTGATGATGGTTCCGCCTCCCGGCCGATTTTCGGCAGAAATGAATCCGCCATGGGCTTCGACGATCCCTTTGCTGATGGCAAGTCCCAAGCCGGTGCCGCTGACGTTATCCGGCCGCTGGACGCGATAAAACTTGTCAAAGATCCGATTTAAGTCCTCCGGCGGAATCCCCACTCCCCGGTCAGCCACCGTGATTTCTATGAAGGCGCCCGCCAGGAAAGCCCGGATCTCGATATCGGACTCGGGAGGGGAATACTTCAAGGCATTGTCGATCACGTTCACCAGGACGCGTTCGATCAGCATAAAATCGACTGAAATGAGCGGCAGGCTGTCCGGGATGTCCATCTTCACGCTGCGCCCGGCCAGGCGCGCGCCGATCTCCTCCAGGGCCGAACCGATCACATCCTGGATGTCCACCGCTGAGCGTTTGACCCGCATGGCACCAGACTCCAGGCGGGTCATATCGAGCAGGTTACCCACCAGACGGTTCAGACGGTCCGCTTCCTCGCCGGCCGTTTCGATCAAGCTGCGTCGGGCGTTCTCGTCCAGGGCAACCTGGCTGTCAGCCAGGCTGCTCAGGGCCCCGGTGATCGAGACCAAGGGGGTTCGAAGGTCATGGGAGATCGAATTGAGCAATGCATTTTGGAGCTTGTCGGTGATCTCCAGCAGCTCGGCCTGATGGGCCTGTTCGTCAAGGCGTGCTCGTTCAATGGCCAGGGCGATCTGGTTGACGAAGGCGTCCAGGGTTCTGAGCTGGTCGCGGGTCAAAGCTTGACTTGGTGAGGAAGGTTTTACGCCCAGGACGCCGACCACCCCGCGCGTGGTCTTCAAGGGTTGATAGCGCAGTGAGACGTTCGGCAGCGTGTCCGTGCCGCGACCGGCGGCCTGGCCGTGGTCGAACACCCAGTCGGCAACCGCCACGTCATTTTCAGAGATCGACAGCCCTGGACTGGTCGCCTGGGTCTTCAAATGGCCGCCTTCCGGCAGAAAGATGGCAGTCTCCCGGCCGAAGGTCTGGCTGACATGTTCGATGACGGTTTTCGTGACGGCATCCAGGCCGGAGGTGATGGCCAAGTCGCGGCCGAGCTCATACAGGGCAACCGTCTGACTCTCCCGGCGTTGGGCAGCCTCGGCCTGGCCGCGCACCAGGGCGGTCAGCTGGCTGACCACCAGGCCGACCGCCAGCAGGCCCAGGAAGGTCAGCAAGTATTCGGTGTCGGAGACAGCAAAGGTCAGGTGCGGGGGCACGAAGAAGAAATCGTAAGCCGCCACGCTCAGGAGCGAGGTCAGGATGGCAGGCCCGCGCCCCAGGTAAAACGCGGCGACCACGACCTCCAGCAGATAGATCACGATCAGGTTGGCCGGCGAGATATGCGGGGACAGCAGCGCACCCAGGCCCGTCGCGGTTGCAACGAGCATCAATGCCCAGAAATAGCGGATCAGGGGACGATGGGGCCGCCAGGCCTCCACGGCCTTCCTGGCGGACGGGTCGGCCTCGCTGTTGATCACATACACGTCGATCGACCCGCTCTGACGGATCAACTGGTCGACGGTGGAACCACGCAGAGCCTCGATCCAGCGTGCCTGCAGCGGCTTTCCGGCGATCACTTTGGTGACATTATGCCGGCGGGCGTAGTCCATGACCGTCTCGGCCACAGACTGGCCGGGCAGGCTCACCGATTTTGCCCCGAGTTCTTCAGCCAGCCGGAGGGACTGCGCCACCTGGTCGCGCTGTTCCTGGGAGATCCCGGCCTGGTCGGGCGTTTCCACATAGATCGCAAACCACTCGGCGTTCAGCTCATCCGCCAGGCGCCGGGCGGTACGGATCAGGCGCTCGCCGAGCGCACCGGGGCTGATGCAGACCAGGAGACACTCTCCGGCAGGCCAGGGGCCAGGGATGGCGCGCGTCTGCATGTAGGCACGCATCTGATCATCTACCCGTTCAGCGGCACGCCGCATGGTCAGCTCACGCAGGGCGGTCAGATTGCCCTGTCGAAAGAAGTTCTGGACAGCGCGCTGGGCCTGCTCAGGGATGTAGACCTTGCCCTCCTTCAGGCGGTTCAGCAGTTCCTCAGGCGGCAGGTCGACAAGCTCGATATCCGTCGCCTCGTCGATCACACGGTCCGGGATGGTCTCGTGCACCGTCATGCCCGTGATCTGCGCCACCACGTCGTTCAGGCTTTCGATATGCTGGATGTTGAGGGTGGTATAGATGTCGATCCCAGAGGCGAGCAGCTCCTCGACATCCTGGAAGCGTTTGGCATGTCGACAGCCGGGCGCGTTGGTGTGAGCTAGTTCGTCTACCAGAACCAACTGTGGATGCCTCCTCAGCACAGCGTCGATGTCCATCTCGGGAAGTTGGACGGAACGATAGGCGACTTGCAGGCGTGGAATGACCTCCAGCCCGCTGACCAGTTCTTCGGTCTCGGCCCGCCGGTGGGTCTCGACGTAGCCGACCACGACGTCTACCCCCCCCTCTTTCCGCTGGTGGGCGGCCTCCAGCATGGCAAACGTTTTTCCGACCCCGGCCGCATAGCCGAGGAATATTTTCAGCCGGCCGCGGTTTGCCTGTTGCTCTTGGGCCTGGACCTGGGCCAGCAGCTTGTCGGGATCGGGGCGGGAATCAGGGTTCTGGGCAGACATGCGTTGTACGCGATCTGCCTTATTTTATCCCATCCAGTGCCAAATTGAGCTTGAGAATGTTGACGCGCGGCTCCCCCAGGAACCCCAGCTGGCGTCCTTCGGTGTATTGAGTGACAAGGGTGGTGACAGCAGCCTGGCTCATGCCACGCGCTCGCGCCACACGACCGACCTGGTAGAGGGCCGCTGCGACGCTGATGTCTGGGTCCAGACCGGAGCCGGAGGAGGTCACCAAGTCCACGGGGATCGGCTGGGTGTTGGAGGGATCAGCGGCTTTCAGGGCAGCGATGCGGGCCTTGACTTCGTTCAGCAAGGCCGGGTTGGTCGGTCCGAGGTTGGACCCGGAGGAGGCCGCCGCGTTATAAGGATACGGTCCGGTGGCTGAGAGCCGTCCCCAGAAATATTTCGGATCGTCGAAGGACTGGCCGATCAGACTCGAGCCGACGGCCTTTCCATTGACGACGATCAGACTGCCGTTCGCCTGCCGGGGAAAGACCAGCTGGGCGATCCCGGTGACGACAGATGGGTAGACGATCCCCATCAGAACCGTGAAGATCAGTAAGGCCATGATGGCCGGTCGGATTTGTGCGCGCATATTCACCTTACTCTCTTGCCAATGTTTTGTTTGTCGGCCCTTGGACCTGGTCTCGTATTTCAACCGGCTGTGTGCGTTCGAAAGCCCGCGCGGTCTGCAATCCAAAATTCTGGAGCAGGCGGCTGTCTTCCGCGGGCAGTTCAAGGGAAGCGCCGCGCCAGATCTGGATCTCGCCCACCAGACCCCAGGCATTCAAGATCGGGATAATCCGGTCCGGTTTGCTCTCCCGGCTGACGCTGACCGGCTGGCTGATGACGATGCTGGGCGATCCATTTCCGGTGCGATAGATCACGTTCACGAGGGAGGCCTGGAACAGTTGCTGGACCTCCCGGGCTACGATGTGGGCTACGGCTTCCTGGGTGTGCGCCTCCGCCAGGACCGCACTCAGTTCGTACATGAACGTGGCGTCGCGGGCCTTGGACAGACTGGCCTGGATGCGTTCGACCACCACAATGGCCACCACTAGAAAGATGGCCAGCACGAGCCAGTCTTCCAGGCGGTCCATCGCCATGCTGTAAAAGGGGGGAGTAAAAAAGAAATCGAAGCATAGCGCGGCTGTAAGAGCTGCACCCATGCCCGGCCCCAGCCCCCAGCGGCTGGCGCTCCATGCGATCGGAACCAGATAGAGCAGGGCGATCACCGCCTCCCCGAGCGCGGCGCGCCCTATCAGAACAAGGGGAATGGTAGTGAGTGCGATTGTCAGGACGGCCTTGAGGCTGTCCCCGAAAAGCCTGGATGTAATCCGAAACTGGTCTCTCTTCATGGCAAGTCTCCTAAACCAGGTGCAGGGCCACCAGCAGCATGTCGATCAGCTTGATCCCGATGAAGGGGGCGATCAGACCGCCCACGCCGTAGATCAGGATGTTGTCGCGCAGGAGGCGCGCCGCCCCTACCGCCCGGTACGGCACGCCTTTGAGCGCCAGCGGGATGAGGGCGATGATGATCAGGGCATTGAAGATCACTGCCGAGAGGATGGCGCTCTCGCGCGTCGCCAGCTGCATGACGTTCAACACGCCCAGGGCCGGATAGGTGGAGGCAAAGGCAGCGGGAATGATGGCGAAATATTTCGACACGTCATTGGCGATGCTGAAGGTGGTCAGGGCGCCGCGGGTCATCAGCAGCTGCTTGCCGATCTCCACGATCTCGATCAGCTTGGTCGGGTTGCTGTCCAGGTCGACCATGTTGGCGGCCTCGCGTGCCGGCTGCGTGCCGGTGTTCATCGCCACCGCCACGTCGGCCTGGGCCAGGGCCGGGGCATCATTCGTGCCGTCGCCGGTCATGGCCACGAGCCTCCCGCCCGCCTGGGAATCACGGATCAGTTTGAGCTTGGCCTCCGGCGTGGCCTGGGCCAGGAAGTCGTCCACCCCGGCCTCGGCCGCGATGGCGGCCGCAGTCAGCGGATTGTCGCCGGTGATCATCACGGTCTTGATGCCCATCTTGCGCAGCTGGGCGAAACGCTCCTTGATGCCGCCCTTGACGATGTCCTTGAGGTGGATTACACCCAAGGCCTGACCGTTGCGTGCCACCACCAGCGGCGTACCGCCGCCGCGGGCGATCGCCTCCACCTGGGTTTTCAGGTCGGAGGGAGCGGGATGGCCTTTGGTTTGGACGAGCGCCAGCATGGTATCGGGAGCTCCCTTGCGAATGGAGGTGCCGTCGAAATCCACGCCGGACATGCGCGTCGTCGCGGAAAACGGGATGAAGTGCATCCCCTGGGGTGCGGCTTCGGTGGGGCCCATGGTCTGGCCGCGCAGGCCGTACTTTTCCTTGGCCAGCACGACGATCGAACGGCCTTCGGGAGTTTCATCGGCCAGGGAGGCCAGCTGCGCCGCTTCGGCCAGCTCCTGGGCCTTGACTCCTGCGACAGGGATCAACTCCACCGCCTGGCGGTTGCCCAGGGTGATCGTACCGGTCTTGTCGAGCAGGAGCACGTCCACATCCCCGGCGGCTTCCACCGCCCGGCCGGACATGGCGATCACGTTGCGCTGGATCATGCGGTCCATGCCGGCGATGCCGATCGCGGAGAGCAGGCCGCCGATGGTGGTCGGGATCAGGCAGACCAGCAGCGCCACCAGCGCCGAGATCGTGATAGGCGTGCCTTTGCCGGCCGCCACGCCGACACTGTAAAGCGAATAGGGTAAGAGCGTGGCACAGACGATCAGGAAGATGATCGTGAAGCCGGCCAGCAGGATGTCGAGGGCGATCTCGTTGGGCGTCTTCTGGCGCTTGGCGCCTTCCACCAGGCTGATCATGCGGTCCAGGAAACCTTCGCCTGGGTCGGCGGTCACACGGACCATCAGCCAGTCGGACAGCAGGCGCGTACCACCAGTAACCGCGCTGCGGTCTCCGCCCGACTCGCGGATCACCGGGGCGCTTTCACCGGTTATGGCGCTTTCGTCGATGGAGGCGATGCCCTCAATGACCTCGCCATCGACCGGGAGGATATCGCCGGCTTCCACCAGGAACACGTCGCCCTTGTGCAAACCGGTCGAGGCCACCAGGTCGAACTTGGCCTGGCGGTTCGGGCTGCGCAGCTTCTTGGCCTGGGTCGTCTGGCGCGTCCGGCGCAAAGCTTCCGCCTGGGCCTTGCCGCGCCCTTCAGCCACGGCTTCCGAGAAGTTGGCGAAGAGGACGGTGAACCACAGCCACAGGGCCACCCCGCCGATGAAACCAACCGGGGCTTCGCCCTTGCCGAGGAGCGCCTGGATCCACAAGGCAGTCGTGAGCACGCTCCCGACCTCCACCACGAACATGACCGGGTTGCGCACCATCTTGCGCGGGTTGAGCTTGATAAAAGAATCCAGGATCGCGCGTTGATACAATTCACTTCGAAGCGAGGATCGCTTTCCAAGTTGTGCAGTCATTTTCTCAAACCATCCTAATGAAACAGCATCAAATGTTCCACGATCGGCCCCAGCGCCAGTGCGGGCAGGAAGCCGAGGGCCCCGACGATGATGACTACCGCGATCAGCCAGAAGATAAACAGCGGGGTATGGGTAGCCAGCGTGCCTGCGCCGGCCGCCGGGACCTTTTTCTTGAGCGCCAGCGAACCGCCGATCGCCAGGGCCGGGATGGCCAGCCAGTAGCGGGCGAAGAACAAAGGAAAACCAAGTGCAGTGTTGTAGAACGGGGTATTCGCATTAAGCCCGGCGAAGGCGCTGCCGTTATTGGCGGTTGCGGAGGAGAAGGCGTACAGGATTTCCGTGAAGCCATGCGGGCCGGGGTTAAAGACGCTGGCCTGACCGGCAGGCGTCATCACCCCGACCGCGGTGCCGACCAGGGCAGTGAAGACCGGGATCAGCAGGATCAGCGAAGCCATCTTCATCTCATAGGCCTCGATCTTCTTACCCAGGTATTCGGGCGTACGCCCGACCATCAGACCGGCCACGAAGACTGCCACGATGACGAAGGCCAGCATGCCGTACAGACCGGAACCGACCCCGCCGTAGATCACCTCGCCTAAGTGCATCTCCCACAACGGAATCATGCCGCCTAGCGGCATGTTTGAGTCATGCATCGAGTTGACCGAGCCATTCGAGGCCGCTGTCGTGGCCACTGCCCACAGGGCCGAGTTGGCCACGCCGAAGCGGACCTCCTTGCCTTCCATGTTCCCACCCGGGTTGATGTTGGATTGTTTCCTGTCAACGCCCAGCGCAGCGATGGCCGGATTGCCGGTGTATTCGGCCCAGACCGTTACTCCCAATAACGCCACGAAAATGATGGTCATGGCTGCCAATATGGCCCAGCCCTGGCGCGTGTCCCCCACCATCTTCCCGAAGGTGTAACAGAGCGCCGCCGGGATGAGCAGCAGGGAGAGCATCTCAACAAAGTTCGAGAGCGGCGTAGGGTTCTCGAAGGGATGGGCTGAGTTGGCGTTGAAGAAGCCGCCGCCGTTGGTGCCGAGCTGCTTGATGGCGATCTGCGAGGCCGCCGGGCCGACCGCCAGGACCTGCTTGGTCAGCGGGACGGTGACCATAACCGGGTTGCCCGCGGCATCCTTGACCGGGTTCCCGCTGGCATCCGTCTTTGCCTGCTGGTAACTCGTGGGCTGCAGCACGGAAACGGTTTGATATTGTCCAAACGTCTGCACCACACCCTGCGAAACGAGCAGCAGGGCTTCCATGAGTGCCAGAGGCAGCAGGATATAAAGAGTTGTACGGGTCAGGTCCACCCAAAAGTTGCCGATGGTTTTGGTGGTGTGACGGGCGATGCCGCGGATCATGGCAATCAGCACGGCCATGCCGGTGGCCGCAGAAACGAAGTTCTGGGTGGTCAGGGCAAGCATCTGGGTCAGGTAGCTCATGGTCGTCTCGCCGCCGTAGCCCTGCCAGTTGGTGTTGGTGGCGAAGCTGACAGCCGTGTTCCAGGATGAATCCGGGGAAACCGCGCCAAAGCCCTGCGGGTTGAGCGGGAGGAAACCCTGCAGGCGCTGCAAGGCGTACACGACCAGCAGCCCCAAGACGTTGAAGAGCATCATGGCGATTGCATAAACCTTCCAGTTCATCTCTTCGTCCGGGCGCACGCCACACAGACGATAGATCAATTTCTCGACGGGCCGCAGGAGTGGGTCGAGGAAGGTGCGCTCGCCCTGGTACACCCGGGCCATGAACGTGCCGAGCGGCTTGGCGAGGGCGATCAGGACAACCAGATAAAAGATGAGTTGGAGCCAACTAAAGAGGTTCATTCGAACCACTCCGGTTTCAAGAGGGCAAGGACCAGGTAGATGAAAAGGGCCAGTGTAATCAGACCGACGATGAGGTATAGAATATTCATTTCTTATCCTCCATCAGGCGTTCGCAAATAACAATGAAACCCCAGCTGAGGAGCAGAAATATAATGGTAAGGCCAATATAGAGGAGATCGTTCATCGGGTTCCCTCCAGGATCGAACGGATTTACGCAAAGAGTATATCGAATTTTCGGTCAAAAAAAGAACAAGCCCGGGGGCGCGAACATCAAGAAATCATCAATTTTTATCCAGATCCAGGCCTGGGGAGGGTGCTCTCGGGTTGGAGGCCCTCGAATTTGCCGGCTGCTGTGCATGGATTCAGGTTATGAATGGGTCGATTCGGGTCAATTCGAGAAAAGGAACTTCAGGGAAGTAGACAGCCAACTGCCGGAACGCGAAAGAAAACTGGGTGGTCTCAGCCACCCAGCCGGTAGGAATATTGCCACGGAAGGATTATCTCAGGCGATGGTCTTCAGTGCTCGGATTCACCCATCCGAATGGGTAGCTGCATGACCATCGTCGTTCCAACCCCCACTTTGCTTTCTGCCCAGATTCGGCCATCGTGCTTCTCGACGATGGAGCGAGCAATGGCGAGCCCCAGACCAGAGCCATTTTCGTTGTGGTGTCGCGAAGGATCGGAGCGGTAGAAGCGTTCGAAGACGCGCTCCAACTCGTCTTCGGCGATGCCGGGACCGCTGTCCTTCACCCGGATCTCCAGCATGGTGCCCACGACCTGGGCGGAAAGGAGGAGGGTCCCGCCTTCCGGTGTGTACGACAGGGCGTTGTCTACCAGGTTGTTCAAGACCTGGATCATCCGGTCCGGGTCTGCGGAGATTTCAGGCAGATCCGACGGGACTTGGACCTGAAGGGCGATCTGCTTTTGTTCGGCGCGATGCCGGTGGGTCGAGCGGACATCTTCGAGCAATTTATCAGGAGCCAGGAGCTGGAAGTCCATCGGGAGTTCGCCTGCATCCGCCCTCGAGAGCGTACGTAGGTCTTCGATCAGTTTTCCCAGACGGCCGGCCTCGTCGCGGATGATTTCGAACGTTTCGAGGGAAGGCGCCAGAACACCATCATGCACAGCCTCCGCATGCCCCAGGATGACGCTGACCGGCGTGCGCAATTCATGGGCGACATCGGCGGTCATCTGCCGGCGCAGTTCGGTCGAATGGGCCAGCTCGGCATTCATCCGGTTGAACGAGGTTGCCAGTTCGCCCAGCTCGTCATGCGAGCGGACCGGGACTTCGTAAGGCAGTTTTCCTGCGGAGATCGCCCGGGTGGCGGTGATCAGATCGCGGATCGGGCGGGTCAGCGTTCGGGAGAGCAGGAGCGCCAGCAGTACGCCCAGGGCGATGACGCCCAGACCGCTCACCAGGAAGATCTGCCTCACCCGATTGATAAAGGCGGTATCCGCCGGGTTGGGTCGGATGACAGGCTGACGGGTCACCATCACGCCGACCGTAATCCCGTTGACTTTAACGGGCAGCCCCTTGGCGACGTCGGATTGCGACAGGATGTCACCGATATGATCACCAATGCCGGCGAGCACAACCCGGTTGTTGGTGTCGACCAGGGTAAAGAAGCTGCTGCCTTGCTCAACACCACGCAGGGGAGGCGTCTGTTCTGGAGCCACCAGTGCCGTGCTGACACCTTCCCAGGTCCCGTTGTGGGTGTAATAGCTTGAAAGGTTGGAGAGGATGCTGTTCCGGTTTTGATCGAACAGATAATTTCTGAATTCGTTCTCGGTAAGGCCGCGTGCCGAAAGCACGATCAGCACCACACTGAGCACGCTGATCACCAGGAAGGCGATCAGCAATTTAAAGGTGATCGAACGCATGGGTTTCATGGCTTGGCGAAGCGGTAGCCGGTCCCATACACCGTCTCGATGTAGCGCGGTGCATGGGGGACAGGTTCGATCTTGGCGCGCAGGTTCTTGATGTGCAGATCGACGGCCCTCTCGTAGCCTTCCAGGCGGACGCCTTGCAGGATATCCAGCAGGTCGAGGCGGGAGAACACGCGCCCCGGCTCGGACATCAACACTCTCAGCAGTTCGAATTCCGAGGGGGTCAGGTCCACATAGCGATCTCCCACCTGCACCAGGTGGTTTTCCCGGTCCAGGGTGACGTCCGCGGCATGCAGGACCTGTGCCGGAGGCCCGATCTTCCCGGCGCGGCGCAGGACGGCCTTCACCCGCGCCATCAGCTCACGCGGGCGGAAGGGTTTGATGATGTAGTCATCCGCACCGAGCTCGAAGCCGGCCAGCTTGTCATCGCTGTCCACGCGGGCGGTCAGGATGATGATCGGGGTGTCGCGCTTCGACCGGTAGGCGCGCATGAACTCGTACCCGTCCATCACCGGC
>Ga0187877_1000979_pt1 | contig 32056 bp, 26 predicted proteins | sample June2016WEW_17_1_3_FD_132430 | JGI IMG/M metagenome (GOLD analysis project Ga0187877, IMG submission 132430) | Peatland microbial communities from SPRUCE experiment site at the Marcell Experimental Forest, Minnesota, USA - June2016WEW_17_100 | ecosystem: Environmental > Terrestrial > Soil >...
ATCTACTCTCACTATCTCAGTGGTGGATCGGGCGTTCTTATAGGGGCGGAAACCAACGGGGCACAGCTGATGTTGAGCCGGCAATTGTCGCGAAAATTCAACGGCTCCCTGGACTTCGGTTACCAACACAATCAGCCGCTAAGCCAGGTAACCATTTTGCAACCTCAGACAAGATACGCATACTGGCAGGGAGGAGGCAGCCTAAACTACGAGATGGGGCGGTATACGAGTTTTTACATAAATTATAGCTTGCAACGGGAGGTTACAAATGCGCCGGTGTGTTTCACCAGCAACTGTGGAACGGTTTTCCTCCGGCAAATCGCGGGTATGGGCCTTAACTTGCACGCGCGTCCGATCAAAATTCGTTAGGTCAAGCCGTCTCATTACCGGTGCAAAGCGGGGAGGAGTTTAGATGTTGGGACAGCGAGAATTAGCCCTAGATGATTACATCGCAATTCTGCGCCGCCGATGGTGGACAATCTTTATCTTGGCTGTTCTTGGGCCACTGATTGTCTATGGGGTCTCGTTGAAAATGCGCAACCGCTATACCTCCAAAGCTCTGGTATTAGCCGACCAGCAGAGGATTTCCGATAGCTACGTTAGGCCTGTGGTCACGGAAGGCCTGGTCGAACGTCTCACGGTGATGCAGGAGCAAATCTTGAGCCGCAGTCGCCTTGAGCCGCTAATCAAACAATTTGGCCTTTATAAAGATCAGGTGGGTCAGGAAACTGCGGAGGGTTTAGTGGGTCTTATGCGGGCAGACATTACCGTGGTTCCCGTGCGATCCGTGGACCAGTCAAAAGAGGTGGATCTCCCCGGCTTTTATATTAACTTCACTGCCGACAGCCCCAGGCTGGCCCAACAAGTATGCTCAGTGATTACATCCATGTTTATTGAGGAGGACCTGCACTTCCGCGAGCGGACGGCCCAGGGCACAACCAGTTTCCTTGAGTCCCAACTGGCCGATGCCAAGAGGAAACTGGACGAGCAGGATGCTAAACTTGCAGGATTTAAACGAAATAACATGGGCGACCTCCCAGATGAAACGCAGACGAATCTGAACTTGCTCACCTCGCTGAACACTCAACTCGAAGTGGCGACGCAGGCCCTCAACCGGCAGCAGCAGGACTCGGCCTACACCGAGTCAATGCTGGCACAACAGCTTGCCGCCTGGCGGGGATCGAAGGAACCAAACATTCCTCATCCGCAAACCGTCGACCAGGAGCTGAGCGCGCTGGAGAACCAGCTTCTGGTTGACGAGTCCAAATACACCAGCGACCATCCGGATATCATCAAGCTGAAAGCCGAAATTAATCAGCTCAAAGCAAAAGCTCATGAGGGAACGGCTGACAAAGAGAAGATCGAGGATATGATGCAGAAACCTTCTCCTGCGGAACCGCCCGAAATCCAGCAGCTCCGCAGTCAGCTTCACGGCTACGACCTAGCCATTCAAGGTTACACTCGTGATCAAAAACGGCTACAGCAGCAAATTCAACTCTACCAGTCACGTCTTAAGTTGAGTCCCATCATCGAACAGGAGTACAAACAGCTAACTCGCGACCACGAAACCGCGCTCGATTTTTATAACGACCTTCTGAGAAAGAAAAACCAATCCGAGATGAGTACCGACTTGGAACGCCAACAGCAGGGGGAGCAATTCCGTATTTTGGATCCAGCGAGCCTTCCAGAGAAGCCTACGACCCCCAACAGGCCAATGTTAGCCGCGGAGGGTTTGGCAGGCGGAATCGCGCTAGGTTTACTGTTGGCTCTTGGACTCGAGATGCGTGACAAGGCGCTTCGCACTGAGCGCGACATCGAGTTTTATCTTGGGGTGCCGACCCTCGCTGTTTTGCCCAAGATCCGAGATATGAAAATTAAGAAACGACGGCAAGGAAAGAGCAAGACAGAAGAGTTGCAGGCGGAACCCCTTACGGGAACTTAGGAAGCAGCAATATGTTTGAGAATTTCTTTGGACTCCGGGAAGACCCGTTCAGCGTCAACCCCGATCCTCGTTATTTGTTTCAGACGAAGAACACGCAAGAGGCGCTTGCCTGCCTGACTTACGCCGTCCAGCGCCGAAAAGGTTTCGTCCTGCTCACCGGAGAGGTCGGGACTGGAAAGACCACTCTGCTCAACAAGCTTCTTGACTGGTTGCATGGAGAGCAACTGGCCACGGCGTTTATTTTCAATCCCCGGTTGGACGCAAACCAGTTCCTGGAGTTTGCAATGGCAGATTTCGGGATCGACACCGATTCACAAACGAAGAGCCAGGTATTGCTTCGTCTTAACCAATGGTTGCTGGAGCGCTACCGCGTGGGCGAAACAGCGGTGCTGATTGTTGACGAAGCCCAAAACCTTTCCTTGGAGGTACTGGAAGAAATTCGGCTGCTGACGAACCTGGAGACGTCCACCGAAAAGTTGCTACAGATTGTGCTCTCCGGACAACCGGAACTCGAACATATGCTCAAACAGCCGCAGCTCCGCCAGCTTTTGCAGCGCATCGTGCTTCGTTGCAAGACCTACCCCCTGACGCTGGAGCAGACGCGAGGTTACATTGCGGAGAGGCTGCACATTGCGGGCGCCAACAACGAGCCGATTTTCACTCCGGAAGCGATGGAACTGGTCTACCGGTACTCGCAAGGAATTCCGAGACTGATCAATTTACTGTGTGAGCATGCGCTCATCACCTCCTTCGCCGAAACCCAGAAGTCGATTTCTGCGAGCACGATCGCAGCGGTGGCCCACGAGTTTGAACTGGATACGGTGCGGCCTGTCGAAAGGCTGGGATCCGGTGGCAAGAATGAGCATGCTCCGGCAGGGGAACCCGTGCCGGAGAGGTGAACCCCAACGAATCGGCCGCGCGAGTCCGAGTAGATGGTAAGAGTTGCAGAGGAAAGGATCTGATGAGTCGAATTCACGATGCCCTCAAGAAGGCCGAACAGGAAAAGGCTGCGGGTCACCTTTCTGGAGGCGCAGCAAGCCCCGGTAAGGCTGGCCCGCCGGGTTGGCTTCAACCGGAAGGTCTGTCAGCGCGTGACGGTGGGGGTCTCCGGAAACCCTCACGTTCCGTAAGGGAAGACCCGGTCAGAGCAACCCTACTCAAGGCCCTCGATGAGCGCTGCCGGCGAAGCTCGTGGATGCCTCAGACATGCATGATATTGTTTGTCCATGGGAAAAAACATTCACCGGGCGCCGAGGAGTTTCGCAGTTTGCGTTCGCAGCTTTACCTAGTACGCGTACAACAACCAGTACGCAAGCTTCTTATCACCAGCCCCTTGCCCGAGGAGGGAAAGAGTTTTACCGCGGTGAATCTGTCTTTCGTGATGGCCCAGCAGCCTGACTGCCGCGTATTGTTAATCGACGCGGACCTGCGCATGGCGGAATTACACCAAATTCTCGGTGCTCCACCTACTCCCGGACTGTCCGATTACCTAGCGGGAGGAGTTGACGAATTCTCGGTCGTCCAACGAGGTCCGGTTCCCAATTTATACCTCATCCCGAGCGGCAAAACTGTTTCGAACCCCAGCGAACTGATCGGGAATGGGCGATTCAAACTACTTCTGGACCGGCTCGCCCCTGTTTTCGATTGGGTTATTTTGGATTCGCCTCCCGTGATTCCAGTTTCAGACGCCAAGTTGCTGGCCGGCCTGTGCGATGGGACGTTGATGGTGGTCAAGGCGGGCAAGACGCCGTTCGATCTGGCACAGAAGGCTTGCCAGGAATTTCGCGATAAGGGACTGCTCGGCGTGGTGCTCAATCAAGTGCGCGTCGATTCGAAGTATGGTTATTATTACGGGCAAAGTGAGCGAAAATCAAAGAAGTAACACGCCGTGGGGGTAACGAGCTGTGGTACGTTTATTCAACATCTATTGCCCAAAGCGATTGCTGGTCCTCATATTGGGGGAGTCGCTGATTGTCTGTAGCTCCTTTGTTCTGGCGGCGGTGCTGCGATTGGGGAGCAGCTCCCTACTTGTGCTCACGTATGAACAGGGCTTTTATAAGATCCTAGGAATTACAGCATTGGTATTGATATTCCTCAATTTTTTTGACCTCTATGATTTAAGTCGCGTGCCATCCGGTGGCGACTCGTACAAACGTCTCCTCGTCGTCATGGGCTTATTGTCTTGCTTCCTGGCTGGGCTTGGGTATTTGTTTCCGGGCTTCATGCTCCGTAAGGATTCCTTCCTTTTCGGTCTTCTCATCCTGACCGTCGGCCTGTTGGGTTGGCGATCCTGCTACGCCTGGCTGATTCGCCAGCCCTACTTGCGCGAGCGAGTGTGTGTGCTGGGTACAGGGTATTTGGCCAACTGCTTAGTGGAGAATCTGCGCTCGCGCCCGGAGCTCGGTATGGACATGGTGGGATGGTTGGGAGCAATCGATAACGGTTCAATGAGCCGTGAGAACCTCGAAAGTAGTATCCTGGACCGGGTCCGAGGGAGCAAAATCGATCGCGTGATAATAGCCTTGGGTGATCGACGTGGTGTAATGCCCACCCGCGCGTTGCTTGGCCTCCGACTAAGCGGCGTCAAGGTCGATGACGCCACCTCGATCCTCGAGAGAATATCGGGTAAGATTGAGGTTGACGGACTTTATCCCAGTTGGCTTATCTTCTCCGATGGCTTCCGATTGAACCCCACCAATGTCGTTGGGCGGCGCGCGTTTTCCGTGATTGCCTCGATCGTCTGCTTGCTAGTACTTCTGCCCATAATGCCCCTGATTGCCCTATTGATTAAACTCAGTTCTCCGGGACCGGTGATTTACCGACAGAGACGGATCGGTCGGGATGGCCGCGTCTTTACCTGTTACAAGTTCCGCACCATGCAGGAGGATGCCGAGGCCTCGGGCGCGATGTGGGCCGACGAAGACGACCCCCGTGCTACTACCGTAGGGCGAGCGTTGCGCAGAATGCGCTTGGACGAGATCCCCCAGCTCTGGAATGTGTTACGGGGAGATATGGCCCTCGTAGGACCGAGACCAGAGCGGATAGAGTTTGTGGAGTGGCTTGGCACAAACATCCCGTACTACTATGTGCGTCATGTCATTTGCCCCGGTATTACGGGCTGGGCCCAGGTCTGCTACCGCTACGGCGCATCTCTCGAAGATTCAAAGGAAAAGCTGAAGTATGACCTTTATTACATCAAGAATATGTCTCTATTTTTTGACCTGGCCATTATCTTGAGATCCATTAAGATCGTCGTGTTGGGACGGGGGGCTCGATGAAATGGGTATTCTGGCTCTCATTCCTGTTCACCCTCTATACCTATGGGGGCTACCCCGCATGGCTCTACCTTCGTACCCGTTGGAAGCCGCTCCGCATACGCTGCGCCCCGATTCTTCCTTCCGTGTCTTTTGTGGTGGCGGTCCACAACGAGGCACAGGCCCTCCCCCGCAAGCTGCGCAACCTGAGCGAGCTCGACTACCCCGCGGACCACTGTGAAATCGTGGTCGTCTCCGACGGGTCAACGGACGCCACAAATGAGATTCTTACGGGCTGGCCGAATGGACGGCTGCGGACGGTTGCATCTCCGCATCACGAGGGCAAGGCATCAGCGCTCAACCGAGGTATCGGCGCGGCTCAGGGCGAAATCGTTGTCTTCACAGATGCCCGGCAAGACATCCGACGGGACGCCATCCGGCATTTGGTATCCAACTTTGCCGATCCCTCAGTAGGCTGTGTTAGCGGCGAACTGATGTTGAAAGATCCCGGTCACGGCGTTACCGGGAAGGGAGTGGGCATTTACTGGTCGCTTGAGAAGAAGATGCGCGAATGGGAAGGTGCCTCCAGTTCGATGGTTGGGGCTACGGGAGCCCTCTACGCGGTGCGCAGAGAGCTGCTGGTTTCCCTCCCCCCTGCGACCCTGCTGGATGATGTGTACCTGCCGCTCCACGTGGCCCGACAGGGGAAACGGGTTATCTTCGAGCCTCGAGCCCGGGCCTTCGACAATGTTGTGGGTACCGAAAAGGAATTCCGACGCAAGGTGCGAACCCTGACCGGCAACTACCAATTGCTGCACCTTGCGCCTTGGCTTTTGAGTCGAGAGAATCCGATCAAGTTTGAATTCGTGAGTCACAAGCTCTTTCGTCTTTGGGTTCCTTTCGCCCTGCTGGCGCTCCTTGTAAGCTCGCTGTGCCTGCGGGGTGCGTTTTATCAGGTCATGCTTGTTCTTCAGTGCATTTTCTACGGCATGGGGGGCGTAGCTCTGCTTCGCCTGAGGCTTGGATTCTTCCGCCGGTTGACAGAGGTTCCGCTGGCCTTTGTGGTTTTGAACACCGCCGCGGTCATAGCACTGGTTTATTTCCTCAAAGACAAAAAGGAAATATGGGTAAGATGACCTCTGGCGCACTACCCGCAAGGCCCGGCTCGAGTGGGCGATGGATCCATCCTAGCACGACGGTTCCAGCAGCCGCTAATACCGGATCTGTTGCGACGGGGGTGCGACGCCGTCCCGAAGCCATGAGGGCCGCTTACGCAGGTTTGCTCACCTTCATTGTCGTTTACTTCCTGACGCCTTCCAATTGGGTTCCGGGTTTGGGTGAATTCCCTGTGGAAAAAGTCACAGGTGGTCTGGCGTTGGCGGCATTTGCGTTGGGTGCGATAGGACACGGAGGCCTCCGCCTCCGCTTACCAAGGGAAGTTGTCTATCTGATCGTGCTGTTTTGCCAGTTCTGCGGCGCAGTGGTTTTTTCTCCGGTTTGGCGGGGTGGGGCTTTTCAAATCGTGGTGTTGGACTTCTCCAAGGTCGTCGTGATGACCATCGTGCTCGTGGTAACGGTAACCACATGGTCGAGGTTTCGGAACCTGATGATGGTGCAAGTGATGTGCATTGGCACGATAACTTTGATTTCGCTCCAGAAGTCCGACCGCCTTGATGGACGACTGATTGGATCTTTGAGTGGTATTTATGACAATCCGAACGACTTGGCGCTGGTTATAGACTTAGTGGTGCCATTCGTCATAGCCTTCCTTATCGGGACGCGAAGCATCCTGAAGAAAACTCTCTGCTCTTTGCTGTTATGCGCGATGGCTTACGCTGTGCTCCTGACTTCTTCGCGCGGGGGTCTTCTCGCGCTCCTGCTTGCCGTGGGGGTATCCTTGTGGGAATTTGGGGTCAAGGGCCCACGGAAGGCTTTGCTCGTTTTCGCAGGGCTTGGGATGGTTGCCCTTTTGTTGGCTAGTCTCACGACGAGAGTGGGCGAACGCCTGAGGTCAATTTCGAGTCCTTCCGGGGATCAGTCCGCTTATGAGTCAGCGCAGAATAGGGAGGAGATTTTTTGGCGCAGCTTGTATGTGACGGCTGAACACCCTTTGTTTGGGGTCGGTTCGGGAAATTTCCCAGTGCTCTCTGGAAGCTGGCATGTGGCCCACAATTCTTTCACGGAGCTCAGTGCCGAGGGTGGCATTCTTGCCCTTGTCTTGTTCTTGCTCATGGTCGGGCGCTCATTTCGAAACCTCCGTTACGCCAGGCTCTCCTCCTCCAACCGACCTGAGGTGCTCATCTGGGCTGGAGCATTAAGAGCCAGTCTCGCCGCTTTCATTTTAGGAGCATGTTTTGGAAGTTATGAATACCAGTTTCTTCCCTACTTCTTGATGGCATATACGAGCGTACTTTACCGAATATCGGGAGCACACGACGCAAGCCAGTCCTTCTCTCGGCCGGAATTTCGCAGGGACAAGGGTGTGAGCGAGATCTGCGCGGAAGGCCAGAAAAACCATCTTGCGTTGCCCAAGCTCTAAGTTGAGAGTTTTCGCTTGTAGCATTTCGGGGGGTGCGTAAGAGGGGCGTGACGGCACTTGACGAGATCATTGCAAATTGAAGTTTCTTATTGGCCTTAACCGGCGCCGAAATCCCTCCCCAGCACATTCGTGGCATGAGGTAGAACAGGGATGTCAGAGCTCGAACCTCTCGGGAAAATGTGGCATAACCTTCGCTGGCTGCCATCTTTTCTTTGGCAGTCCCTCAGTCGAGGGACTAATCATGCCGGCTCGGTCCACCTGATCATTGGGATCGCCGACCACTTTGAGCCTTCAATTCTTCCTGGCATACCTGGAGCTTCAGTGGATCAGCATGAACAGGAACGACGAGTTGAACACTGGTGTCAGGAATACCCTAGGGTGGCGGAAGGGTGGCGTGACAGTGATGGGCATCTGCTTCGCCACACCTATTTTTATCCAGCGGAACAATACGACAAGACTCTCATCGAACGATTGGCTGATCATTGCCATTCCGGATGGGGCGAAATCGAAATCCATTTGCACCACGGAGTCGCTGCGCCAGACACCCCAGAAAATACACATCGGACACTTGTCGAATTCAGGGACGTTTTGGTGCGCCACGGGTGTCTCTCCCGCATGGACGCCCATGAACCGCCAAGGTATGCATTCGTCCACGGAAACTGGGCACTGGCAAATTCAGACCGCGGACGTTGTTGCGGAGTGGACGAGGAAATGCGGATCCTTGCCGATACAGGATGCTTTGCCGACCTGACGCTGCCATCGGCCCCTCACCCGGCCCAAGTTACTAAAATCAATTCCCTGTATGAGTGTTCGGGCCCTCTCGATCGGCGGGCTCCTCATCGCCACGGCTGGGATCTGCGCTGTGGCAGCCCGCCTGCGAGGTTCCCGCTGATGATCCAGGGTCCGTTGATGTTGAACTTCTCGAGCAAGGGAAGAGCCTGGCCTTTCCTTCGAATCGATAATGGCGAGCTAACTAGTGTAAACCCACCCACGCGGAGTCGACTGAACCTCTGGCGGAAGGCACAGATCACCGTTATGGGTCGGCCGGACTGGCTCTTTATCAAGCTCCACTGTCACGGGATGGATCCCAGAGATCGCGATTGCCTGCTTGGAGAACCTATGCGTCGGTTCCTTCGCGATTTGGTCATGGGGGCCCTGGAAAGCCGGGAGTACGAGGTCCACTTCGTTACGGCCCGTGAGATGGTGAACATCGTTCTGGCTGCATGTGACGGGCTGGAGGGAAACCCGGGAGAATACCGAGACTACCGTCTGAAGCGGATCGTACGCAGTGTTGGGCGCCCGCCAAACACCGGCTTTGATGAGCGCTCTTCAAAAGCTGCCATCTCCCGGAACGTAGTGAGGTAGGGGCAAGGCAGGGTCACAGGGGAAGCTAATTGAGAAACCAGGACCAATGTATGAAACCTGCGACCCAGGAAGAAGAAGACTCGGTTTCTCACCAATCAGTGGCGCAAAGCATCGAAAGACGGTTAAAAGCTTAACTATGTGCGGAATTGCCGGCATCGTGGGCACGACACCCGACACCATTGTCGACCCTAGAATAATCCGACTCATGTGTCAGGCGATTGTTCATCGCGGCCCTGATGACGAAGGTACTTACGTAAAGGATGGTGTCGGGCTGGGAATGCGCCGCCTCAGCATCATCGACTTAGGCGGCGGCCGCCAGCCCATCCACAATGAGGACAAGACTGTTTGGGTGGTCTTCAATGGTGAGATTTATAATTTCCCTGAACTCCGCCCTGAACTGGAAGCCCGCGGCCATCGCTTCTATACGAATTCGGACACCGAAGTCATCGTCCATCTTTACGAAGACCTCGGTTCGGATTGCGTTCAAAAGCTGCGTGGGATGTTTGCATTTGCCCTTTATGATGAACGTCGCCGGTCGTTGTTGATCGCCCGCGATCGTCTCGGAAAGAAACCCCTTCACTACGCTCTGGTCCAGGGGCGCCTGTTCTTCGGCTCGGAAATCAAGGCCATTCTAGCAGCCGCGCCCGAGCTCCGGGATTTGAATCGCGAGGCTCTGTTGAAGTACTTCTACTTTGGCTATATCCCCGATCCCGAAACCGCCTTTGCCCGCATCCATAAGCTTCCCCCTGGGCACCTGCTCAAGTTTGCGATGGGCCAGATCAAGATTCGTCAGTACTGGAACCTGCCCACTTACGGAACTCATGAACCACCCTCCGAAGAGGAATGTCTGGAGGAACTCGACCGCCGGCTCGCCGAGGCGGTGCGAATCCGCTTGATCAGCGACGTTCCTCTGGGTGCACTCCTTAGCGGGGGGGTTGATTCCTCAATCGTCGTGGGCCTGATGGCTCGGGCACATTCCGGGCCCGTCAGGACTTTCTCCATCGGCTTTTCAAAGCAGGACTTCAACGAAGCGGACAGCGCGCGGAAGGTCGCGGAGCGCTTTGGCACGGACCACCATGAGCTGGTAGTCGAACCCAATATCGGGGAAACCCTTGAGTTCTTGACGCACCACCTGGAAGAGCCGTTCGGTGACTCCTCGATGCTACCCACCTATTTCGTCTGCAAGATGGCGCGGCAGCACGTCACGGTGGCCCTGTCCGGAGACGGCGGGGACGAGCTCTTCGCTGGCTATACACGATACGCAGACTTGCGCCACCGGCGGTTCTGTGACTTCCTCCCTTCTGGGGCAGGGCATTGGTACCGCGAAAAGATCAATCCCCGCCTGCCCTCGGGATTCTATGGCCGAAATTATCTGTATAATCTTTCGCTGAATGACCGAGAACGCTACCTGGATTACATCTCGTACCTGCCCGTTTTGGGTCGGGACCGATCCCTATTTTCAGTTGATTTCCTGAGTGCGGCCAGCGGTGACTCTTCGCCGCTCCAACCCTATCGAAACTTCCTGGCCGAGGCTCACGCGCCTGACAAGGTCAGCGAGTGGATGTATCTGGACTCGAAGACGTACCTGCCGGGCGACATCCTGACGAAAGTGGACCGGATGAGCATGGCCACTTCCCTGGAAGTCCGCGCCCCCATCCTCGACCATGTCTTCGTAGAATGGGTAACACAATTACCCATCCATTGGAAACTCCGCCAGGGCACGGCCAAGTACATTTTTAAAAAGCTAGGGGAGCGGGTCGGTGTTCCCAGGGAGGTCTTGTATCGGCCTAAGCAGGGCTTTGCCATCCCATTGGTCCACTGGATGCGCCAGGAGATGAAGGAAGACCTTCCGCGGCTGCTTCTCGAGAGCCGCACCCTCCAGAGAGGGTACTTCAATCCTCAAGCAGTCCGTCAATTATTGGACGAACATTTTCGAGGTCGCCGCGACCATTCGGGAAGAATCTGGATCCTCTTGATCTTTGAACTCTGGCACCGTCATTTCCTCGAGGAGGCCTATCACCCGGCACCACTTTCCTAGCCTTTTGCCTCGGTGGTTCCTCTAATTGAACCAGACAGCGCCCCGAGCAACCTTGGACCGAGCAGAACGAGACCCAAATAGGCATGCATTCCTCTACGGCAACAGCAGCCCTTAATGCCAACACGGCACCCGGTTCTGGCCCAACGCTGGACTTCCAGCCTACGCCTGTATTCCTAATGACCAATGACCTGCAGACCGGCGGTAGCGAACGACAGTTCGCGGCCCTGACTCGCTCCTTGAACCCCGATTTGTTCCAGGTATTTCTCGGTTGTTTGAAGCGCCGCGGGACGATCGGGGAGGAGATGGCAGAGCTGGTCGAGTTTGATCTGGGTGGCAGCTTCTTTACCATGCAGTCTCTTCGGGCGCGCATGACTTTGCACCGATTTCTCCGAGCGAAGGGCATTGCCGTCGCCCATTCGTTTGACTTCTATTCGAACCTTTTGCTTCTCCCCGTTGCGCGAGTGGCTGGGGTCCCGGTCATTATTGGAAGCCATCGCCAAATCGGCGACCTGCTGACTCCCCTGCAACTCGCCGCCCAGGGCGTCGCATTCCGCATGTGTGACCGGGTGTTGTGCAATTCCCGCGCTGCCGCCAACCACCTGATCATCCATGGCACTCCGGAAGAAAAAGTGGTGATCATTCGCAATGGACTTCCCACTTCGGCTTTCGCTCAGACAACGCCATTATTCCCCCCCCGCCCCGGCGTTCTGCGTGTCGGCATGGTTGCGCGCATGAACCATCCTGTCAAGAACCATGCCGGCTTTCTGCGCGCTGCCGCCACGATCGCCCGGAAATTTCAGCAGGTGGAGTTCCTTTTGGCCGGCGATGGGCACCTTCGCCCAGGCCTGGAACGCAAGGTGGAAAGCTTAGGGCTGCGTCCGCGCGTCCATTTCTTGGGCGACCGCAGTGATGTTCCCGCTGTCTTCGCTTCTATGGATATTTCTGTAGTTGCTTCCTTCTCCGAAAGCTCGTCGAACGCCATCCTGGAGTCAATGGCGGCTGGCGTACCGGTCGTTGCCACGCGAGTAGGCGGGACTCCCGAGATTGTCGAGGACCACGAAACCGGCTTTTTGATCCCCCCTGGCGACGATGAAAGGTTGACGGAAGTTCTCGAATATCTGCTCTCAAATCCCGAGGTAAGAAGGGCCTGTGGCGAGCGCTCCCGCCGGTTCACCCAGGCCAATTTCTCCATGGATCACATGCACCGGGAAGTCGAGCAACTTTACGCCACCTTGCTTCAGCAAAAAGGCTGGCAACCTCGACAGAAGGCCCGGTTTCAAATGCCTGCAGGCGTCCCCCCACGCCCCATTCGGGTCGCCATTGTAGCTGCCTCACGTCGCTGGATCGGCGGCCACAGTGTGCAGGCTGAACTCCTCACCCGCCACTGGAAAGACGATGCCGCGGTCCAGGCCCAGTATCTTCCCATCGACCCGGAATTCCCCTCCTGGCTTTCCTGGATTGAGCGCTTTCCCTATCTCCGAACCATAGCCCGCATGCCCCTCTACTGGGCTCAACTTTGGCGAGGGCTCGCCCAGGCGGACATCGCACACATCTTCTCCGCTTCGTACTGGTCTTTCCTTCTGGCGCCTGTCCCAGCTTGGTTGATTGCCCGCCTGCGGGGGAAATTGGTCCTAATCCATTACCACAGTGGAGAGGCGGAGGATCACTTGCGGCGTTGGCGGACGGCGCGGTTCGTGTTGAAACGTGCTGATCGGCTGGTTGTTCCATCTGGCTATCTTGTCGGTATTTTTCAGAGTTTTGGTCTCAAGGCATGGTCTGTGCCGAACATTGTCGATTTTAGTCAATTTAATTATCGACCGAGACAGCCGCTGCGACCCTCCTTGATATGCACACGCGGCTTCGAGCCCTACTATAGCGTCGATCTCGTGGTAAAGACTTTTGCCAAGATCAAGGAGGTTTTTCCGGAAGCACGCCTGCTGCTGGTCGGCCGGGGGACGCTAGACTCGGAGATTCGAGCCTTGGTCCGCCACCTGAAACTTGAGCATGTCGAGTTTTCAGGCCCCGTCTCACCGGAGAAGATGGGGGCGCTCTATGACCGGGCCGACATCTTCATTAACGCCTCCTGGTTAGATAACATGCCGGTGTCGATACTGGAGGCGTTTGCCTCTGGGACTCCTGTGGTCAGCACTGCCCCAGAAGGCATCCGGTATGTTGTCGAGCACGAACGGACTGGTTTGCTCTGTGCGCGGGGCGACTGGAAAGCTTTAGTGGAAAACGTTCTCCGCTTGCTCCACGAGCCAGGCTTGGCCAGAACTCTGGCTCAAAACGCCTTCCAGAAATCTCACAACTACAGGTGGGAAGCGGTTCGCGACCGGTGGTTCGAGGTATATTCTTCTCTATTGCGCAGCCGGGGGGAGGGCCACCTCGAGACCACCTCCTCGCTGCTCTCTCCCCAGGATGCGCCGGCCAATCACCCTATCAAACAGGTTGATTGAAATGCCGAGAATTGATTCCATGAACGAGCCCAAGGTCTTTGAAGATCGAGTTGGCAAGGAAGGCTCTCCTCAAGTTTGCTTCTCTGGGAGCCACCTCCAACCGCGGGCTTCATTTTTTACTGTTCAGAGAAGGATTCGGCATCCGTTCTTGAGCTTTGTGGCATTAGTTCGGGGCCAAGCAAGGGAAATGGGGTATTTCGCACAGGATTCCTGAAAGTGGGTTAAGCGTGTTTGATCATGCAAATTGGAAAACCGTGCTCAAACGCCTTTGTCAAGTGCTCTCCTGGCTCTTTTCTGCACTCGGCTTGCTCGTAGTGGTCGTGACCTTCACCCCTCTGGTTTCCTGGTGGGGGGGCGAGTTGGCAGGCCCCTGGGAAGACGCCAAAGGTGATGTGCTCATCGTATTGAGTGGTTCCCCTGCCAGCGACGGAATCATCGGCGAAAGTTCCTACCTGCGCGCTCAATATGCGGTCCTCGCCTACCGGCGAGATGGCTTTCGGGCGATCGTCCTGAGCGGCGGCGGACAACCCATCCCAATTGCGACCGCCATGCGCGATTTTATGGTCTGCCAGAGAGTTCCACCTGGCGTGATTATCACTGAAACGACCTCAACCAGCACGCGAGAAAATGGGCTCAATACCCGCAAATTGCTGGAGGGCCTTCCCGGCAAAAAGGTCCTCTTAACCAGCGATTTTCACATGTTCCGAGCCTACCGTGCCTTCCGCAAGCTTGGCCTGGAGGTGGCCCCTCGACCCATCCCCGACGCGCGAAAGCGCGCCGCGAGGTATCGAGGCCGCTGGCCGGCCTTTCTGGACCTCCTGGAGGAAACCGCCAAGATCAGCTATTACTATACCCACGGATGGATCTGAACCCCATCGCGTGCCGAAGCCTTCGCTCCCTCGTCGTCCCGGGACTGTCGGCGCTTGATGACATGGGATTTCACTTCATTTGGCCTGCGATCACTCCCTCCGTCGCTCTCTGAACCTCCTGGATATCCGCACCGGGGTCCTTGTTGTCTGTGCCCTTATTCTTATAGCGGCTGGCAGCATCCAGATGATAGTCCGCTCCTGCACCCATGTAAAAGCCCACATCCTGGAGACTTCTCGGAAAGAAATTACCCCCGGGATACCCCCAGGGGTCGCGGCCCACAATCACATTCTTCAGGAATAAGGCCTTGGGAAAGTATGTCCCCAGCGTCCACATGCCGGCGGGACTGCCCCTCCCTACGACTCCATATGCGCCCTGAAAAACAATATTGTTGCGGAAAATGAAGTTGAGATTGGGCAGGCCTTCGGCCATGATGATGCTACCCCTGCTAAAAGCCGTGTTATGCTCAAAGACAAGGCTATCCACACCCTTCAGCACTTGGAGCAGCCATCCTCCACTTGGGTCTGAAATCCACTTGGGTCCTCCCACGTCCTCAAACACATTATCGCGGAAGGTGATTCGCCGCGCAGGCCCCGCTGTTCCTTCGCACGTTGAGCAAAGGTTTATTCCTTGCGCAACATGGCGGACAACATTACGAACAACATTTATGTCTTCGGTGACTAACCAAGGGGCCGACGCGCTGTATGCCGATGTTTTGAAAACGAAGGCGAATCCTGTCTGCCCATCCGGCCAACAGTTCTCAAAGATATTGCCCTCAATCAGGACTCGCCTTCCGCACTTCAATTCCAGGAGATTCTTGACCGACCAGTGCTTGCCCGTTTGGCTCGGATGTCCAATCTTCCAGGTAAACGGCTTGTAAAAGTAGTTGTGACGAATCTCGATATCCGACGGCAGAAGCTCCCGAACGGGTGTCAGGGAGCCCCCGAACATGACATTCTCCCCGGCCGCCTCCAGGTAGTTGTTCACAATGGTAAATGGGCCGGGACCGCTCCAGCCACACAGCGCTTGGGAGTCCTGGCCTTCACGCTTGATGTCGGAAATGTATGAGCCTTGCACGACGATAGATCGACCATTTAGGGCGATACCGCGCTTGGTCCCCTCAAGCGGGTCGCCATGAATGTAAACCCGGTCGAAGATGAAGTCGTGCGGCACTTGGGAGAGATCGTTTTCAGGACCGGGACCTATTTGGATCAAATCATCTGGGTTTTGACCTGGCGCCGGGCGGAACTCCAAGCCGACGAAACGATAGTGGTGGGACCCGCCGCCTGCCCTGATCGCAGGATCATTGTTGGGTGTCACAATTTTGGGGAGGAATTTTGAATAAGTCGGGTTAATCCGGACATGTTGCGGGGGCAGCGATTCTAGAGCCGAAGTTTCGACGGTAATGTATTCACTGCCGGTTTTGGCTGGCAACGTAAAGTTTCCCGAATAGGTTGCATTCGCGTCCAGGACAATCGTCCCCCCGGACTCGACCCTGTCCAGGGCTGCCTGAAGGTTCCCTCCCGCTGCCACACGAAGGGTATTCAAGGAAACTGTGAGACCCTCGGCCTCCAAGAAGAATGGGGTCATCCGAGTGGCCACGTAAGCGACGCCGAGAATCAACAAAGGAAGGAGCACAAGTGCCTTGAAATGAAGAAAACCGGAAGAACGCCTCTCCAACGTGTTTTTGGGCCGGCCCGGCTTGGCCACCCGATCAACGCTTTTCATGTTTGGAGCCTCCGGACACATCCTGTTCGCACCCAGACACTGACATTCTGGGGACTCACTCCCGAAACCTCACTCCCACGTCTTCGCTAAATCATCGGCAGGCAAGAGGCTGTGCAGGGGTTGTCACCACTCGTCGAAGAATCGAATCAAAGCGCTCTGCCACTGAAGACCAACTGTACTCACTCTCGACCAGCCGCCGGCCGGCTTGGCCCAAACGATTCCGCGTGGCGGGATCTCGCAGAAGGTTCACGATCTTTCGCGCGAAGTCACCCCCTTCATCCGCAAGAAGAATGTTTTCGCCATCCCGCACGGGTAGTCCTTCCGCGCCGATGGAAGTCGAAACCACGGCCTTCCCCATGGCCATGGCCTCGAAAATCTTCAACCGGGTGCCGCCTCCCACTCGCAAGGGAACGATGTACACAGCAGCGTCCCGCACGTAGGGCCGGACGTCTTCCACTTCACCGGTCACTTTCATCCCGTTCTTCTTTTCGGCCAACGACCGCAGGCGGTCTGAAGGATTTCGTCCCACGACCCAGAGGACCGTCTCAGAGACTTGTTGACGGACGCGGGGCAGAATCTCATCGGCAAAATAGCAAATGGCGTCCTCATTGGCCAGCCAATCCATGGCGCCGGTAAAGACCAGCGTGTTTGGCTGTTCGTTTCCGGGCTTAGGCCGGAAATAGTCTACATCGACCCCGGTGGGGATCACCGTGATCTTCGATGCCGCGAGGAAGCGCGCGAAAACCTCACGGTCGGCGTCCGAGACCGTCAGGACGTGATCAGCCCGTTCGAGGTAGTGTCTTTCCAATCGTGACATGGCGCGATACTCACGCCAGCAGGCAGCCTTCCAGAGCGGATTCCGTGCCACTTGGTAATGACGCTGCCAGATCATGGCCTCCACATTATGGGTGAAGAGGATTTTGGGGCTGGGTGAATCCCAGGGAATAACTCCCACTGGAGTGAGAAAATCACAAATAATAACATCGTACGGGTTGCTCTCGACCAGGCTACGGAGACTCTCGGCTACCCCTGGGCGGTAGTACTTCGCCAGGCAATGAGGGTACGGCGAAAAAAGATGACGAGTGTAACCTAGATAATCGGCAAAGCTTCTTGTAGAAGGAATCTCCAGGGGTTGGCACACGACACGATGAAAGACCTTTTCAAGGTCCTGGTGGCGGTCGTTCGCTTGAGCCGGATAGAATGTGAAAAGGGTAATCTGGTGCTGGAGGGCCAGTCCTTTCAGGATGTGGAAGCTCCGTATCCTGCCGCCCACGTCGAGAGGGACCAGACCGCCCGCCTTGACCCACAGAATCCTCATCTTCGCATCCACTTACCAGCAGATTCCCTGGTACTCTCCCGCTTGATCAGCGCGCCGGGCCTTCTCCAGGTTGACCAAGTCAATCACAATTTGCTGGGGACGAAGACAGGCAGCCAGGGTGGATCTGTCCACCGCCCGGGTGCCGACCACCACCACTTCGGCCGACGCCACCACTTCCTGAAGGTCGTGGACTAGCAACGACCCAAAGTGAGGAATGACTTCTTCGATGTACTTCCGGTTCGAACCCACTAGCCGTCCCAACGACACGTCCTGGTCCCAAATGCGAATCTGGCAGCCTTCGCCAAGGAGCCGCTTGGCGAGCTGGACGTGGGGACTTTCGCGCAGGTCGTCCGTCCCGGCCTTGAAACTCAGACCGAGCAGCCCTACCTTTTTCTTGCGCGTGTTCAGGACGGCTTCGACGGCGCGCTCGATGTGCTCGCGGTTGCTGGGGAGGACGGATTCAAGCAAGGGAAGCTTCAGATCCAGCTCCTTGGCGCGATACGTCAACGCCCGGAGGTCTTTGGGCAAGCACGATCCACCGAAGGCAAACCCCGACTTGAGATAGGCAGGAGAAATATTGAGCTTGGCATCGGAAATCAGAATATCGGTTACGGCCTGCGCATCCACTCCGAGGTGTCTGCACAGCGTGCCGATTTCATTGGCGAAGCTCACTTTGAGAGCATGGAAAGCATTGCAGGAGTATTTCACCATTTCAGCCACACTGAGCGAGGTCTCGAAGATCCGGCTCTGTGCCCCCTGGTAAAGCTCCCGCACGGGCTTGAGGTGCTCGGGACAAGCCGCCCCGAGAACCGAGAAGGGCGGCTCAAAGAAGTCTGCGACGGCGCTCCCCTCGCGCATGAATTCTGGGTTGTAACAGACTGCAAAATCGGCTCCCGCGCGCTTGCCGCTGGCGGCTTCCAGAGTCGGAATCGCCAGAGTCTCCGTGGTCCCTGGCAGAACTGTGCTTCGAAGTACAACCCAGTGGTAGGAAGGCTTATTCCTCAGCCCTCGCCCGATCTCTCGACAAACGTGCTCGACGTGACAGAGATCCAGCTTCCCGTTCGGGAGGCTGGGCGTCCCCACACACAGAAAGGAAACATCCGATTCCGAGATGGCTTGGCAGGTATCGGTGGTGGCACGCAGGCGCGACGACTGGTGGGCCTTCGCCATGAGTTCGTCCACGCCTGCTTCCACGATGGGGCTACGCCCCGAGCCCAGCATCTCCACTTTTTCGGGGTTCACATCAACCCCGATCACTCTGTGTCCCAGATGAGCAAAACATGATGCCGTGACTGAACCAACGTATCCTAAACCAAAAACGCTTATCGACTGCGGAACTTTTCCCATGCGGCTTTTCCCCCTTCGGAATTCAACGGTAATAGCCGGCAAAACAAGTTTCTTACGCGATTGCTGATCGAAAACACGGAAGCAGAACATCCTGATTATACAGTTTTCCTCCGCCTCGAGACAGTATGACCTCCGCCGTGAGTCGCGTTGGATGAGGTGAGGCACTTCTTGAAGACCTCCGACGCTTCTTAGACACTCGGGCGCGCGGCGTCTTAAGCCCACTCTTCTGTGCCGACTTGGACTTTCGGCTCCGCAAAACTCGCCACCACGTGCGCAAGCTATGCGTAAGCCGGTGTCGTGCCGGACCTTTCATTGCGGGCAAATCGTTGTGTGAACAGAAAATACAGGGTACTATGAAAGGAGCAATGACACAAAAGCGAGAACAACCGAAGGGGCTCTGGACTCGCTTAGCCGGCATGAGCAGCGACGAACTCCGGACTCGCGCCGTGCAGGAATTCTCTAAACGCTGGGATGCGGCTGTTTACCACTTGGGAGTTTGCCAAGCAGGTGAACGGACGCGGCCCAGGGCTGCACGGAGAGCCTCCTTCTTCTTCCAGCCGGAAGACATCCCCCGGCTTGCGGCGATTCTTTGTGAGAGACTCCCGCGGGAGACTGAACAGATTCTTGAACAGGCGGAGCGGATTTGCCGGCACCGTTTCGATCTGCTGGGCTATGATAACTTGGACTACGGGCGGGAGATCGATTGGCATCTGGACGTGGTGCACGGGAAACGCGCACCGCGGCGGCCCTGGCACAAGATCCGCTTCTTGGACTTCGAGGAGGCTGGCGACCACAAAATCATCTGGGAATTGAACCGGCACCAGCATTTGGTCACGCTGGCCAAGGCCTATCATCTCACTCGGGATGAGCGTTTTGCTCGCGAACTGGCCGGGCAGTGGTACCACTGGCAACGGGCAAACCCTTATCCCATCGGCATCAATTGGGCAAGTAGCCTGGAAGTAGCTTTCCGAAGCTTGGCGTGGCTATGGGTGCACCATCTCCTCGCCGGCTGCCCGGCTCTACCGCCGCATTTCGGGGAAGATCTGCTCCGGGCCCTGGCTCTTCACGCCCGGCACATTCGGTGCTATCTTTCTACCTACTTTTCTCCCAATACCCACCTCTTGGGTGAGGGCGTTGCCCTCTTCTTTCTCGGCACTCTGTGCCCTCAGTTTGCCTCGGCCGATCGTTGGCAGAACCTTGGCCGGGAAATTATCCTCCGAGAAGTTGAACGGCAGGTGCAGGCCGATGGGATGCATTTCGAACAGTCTGTTTACTACCACGTGTATGCGCTGGATTTCTTCCTCCATGCGCGGGGCTTAGCCGCGTGCAACGGGGTTCACTTCCCGGCAGGGTTTGACCAGAAGATTGAAAACATGCTGGAGATCCTGGCGGGAATAAGCCAAGCTGGTGTTGCTCCGAGGCTCGGGGATGATGACGGCGGACGCGTGTTCAACCCCAGGCGCAACCGTATCCAGCACCTGTTGGACCCGCTCGCGCTGGGAGCGGCGGTCTTCGGCCGCGCGGATTTCAAGGCCGCGGGGCCCGGATTGACCGAGGAAATGGTCTGGCTCCTGGGAGCCCAAGGCGTCGCTCAGTTTGACCAACTACTACCCCCTTCACCCTCCGTCGCTTCAACTCGGTACGAACCCAGCGGACTCTACGTGATGGCCGGTTCGGAGCCTGTGCGGCACCAGTTGCTCATCGATGCCGGACCCCAGGGGCATGGGAATGCCGGGCATAGTCACGCAGATGCTTTGGGCATTCAGGTAGTCGTGAATGGGCAGGAATTCCTGTCCGACCCGGGAACGTTATGTTACGTCCCCAGCGACAAGCGTGACCGCTATCGAGGCACGCCCGCCCACAATACTCTGTGCATCGATGGCCTGGACCAAGCCGAATCAACCGGCCGGTTTTCCTGGCGCGCTTTACCCAAGGTTCAAACCCGGCGTTGGGTCACAGGCAGAACCTTTGACCTATTTGAGGGAAGCCACACCGGCTACACTCGGCTCCCTATGCCGGTGGTCCATCGCCGGTGGATTTTCAACCTGAAGTCACGATTTTGTATGGTGCGGGACCGCGTGGAAGGAGAGGGACAACACAACCTCGACATTCGCTGGCATGCAGCCCCCGCCCTCAACATGCAGCACATGGACGCCAAGGTCACTGTCCTCGCCGGCGAGGACAAGGCGGGTCTGGCGTTCCTATCGCCGGACGGGCATGGCTGGTTTAAGGAACTTAGCCGTGGAAGGGTATCACCGGTTTATGGAAGAGAGGAATCCAACCTCGTCCTCTCCTTCCACACGCGGGCCCAGCTTCCCGCGGAAATCGCTGTCCTGTTGCTCCCCCTTGGCTTCGGGTCTGGAGAAACCGGAACGTTGACGCAAACGACGATCGGCCCAGAGTCTGCTCCCGTGCACTGCTTCATTTATGAAACGCAGCAAGAGTGCAGTCATATATTCTTTGCGGAACGCAACCAGCGTTGGGAGTTTGGGCCCTGGGCGAGCGATGCGGTTTTCCTTTACCATGGAGTCTTCCCGCATGAGGGCAGGGTCCACTGGGTGCTGTGCGAAGGCAGTTACATTGATGCGGGTGGACAGCGAGTCGTCACCTGCCGGCGCCCCGTAGAGCGGTGGGAGTTCGTCAGCGGAGGAACCGTGCGACAGGTGTTTTGTTCGGAAGAATCTGAGGTCACCCAGGTACTCGACAACATGATCGGACCCTACGAATTGCTTTGGCAAAGCGGGCGACCCCATACCCCGGGCGGGAGAGCCAGTTAAATATGTGTGGAATATGCGGGCTGATGTACACGGAGCACGGCCAGAAAGTGCTGCGCTCTTCGCTTGAGGCCATGAACCGTCAGATCGTGCATCGAGGACCCGATGACGATGGCTTCTACGTCTCTGAGAACATCGGGCTGGCCATGCGCCGCCTGAGCATCATCGACCTTCAGACGGGCCAGCAGCCGGCGACCAACGAGGGTGGAACAGTCTGGATCGTTTTCAATGGCGAGATTTACAACCACCAGGAACTGCGCCAGCAGTTGGAGCCCCGCGGCCACCGCTACCGGAGCCGCAGCGACACCGAAACCATTGTCCACCTCTATGAGGAATACGGGCGCGAGTGTGTTAAGCACCTGCGCGGCATGTTCGCTTTTGCGATTTGGGACGTTCGCCAGCGGTCCCTTTTCGTGGCCCGTGACCGGTTAGGCATCAAGCCTTTCTATTACCGGTACACTCCTGGCACGTTTCTATTCGGTTCCGAGATCAAGGCCATCCTGGCATATCCCGGGGTGCGCGCGGAATTCAACTGTAGCGTCCTGCCGGAGTATCTCGCCTTTGGTTACCTCGCCGGAGTTGAGACATTCTTTGCCGGCATTCAAAAGCTGCTCCCGGGTCATACTCTGGAATTGAACGAGACCGGGGAGCTCAGAATTGAGCCCTACTGGGATCTCCAATGTACACACAATGAAGACTCCCACCCCGAGAGTTACTACGTCCGAAGCTATCGTGACATGCTTGACCAGGCCGTTTCGAGCCATCTGATGAGTGACGTTCCCGTCGGCATGTTCCTGAGTGGCGGCCTGGATTCGAGCGCAGTCGCGGCTCTGATGACCAAGCTCCGGCGCGAGCCCATTGAGACCTTTTCGGTGGGCTATGAGGAGGTCCCTTACAGCGAACTCTCCTACGCGCGCGAACTGTCAACGCACATCAAATCGCTGCATCACGAAGTAAAGGTGAGCCGGCAAGCCTTCTTCGACGCCTTGCCCAAACTCATCTGGCACGAAGATGAGCCGATCGTCTGGCCATCGAGCGTTGCTCTTTATTTTGTCTCGAACCTAGCGAGGGAACGTGTGACGGTGGTTTTGACGGGTGAGGGAAGTGATGAAACCTTGGCGGGTTATACGCGTTACGCCTGGACGCTATGGAATACGCGGCTGGACCGGATCTATCGCGCCCTAACCCCGTCAGGACTGCGCCGCGCGCTCCGCGAAGCCGTTAGGGAATCCAAGTGGCTGAGCGCGGGCCTTCGCAGGCGGCTCCAACACACTTTTCTGGCCAGAGACGGAGACTCGTGGATTTCGTTCTATTTCGACAACTTCTACTCAGCCTTTTCCGAAACTGAGCAGGCCAGTTTGCTCCGTGACGAGCAGCGACCGGCCTCTGGCGCCGCCTACCGCAATTCCATCGCGTACTGGGAGAAGTCCTCGGGAGACTTGCTCCGCCAGTTGCTCTACACCGATATCAAAACTTATTTGGTCGAATTGCTTATGAAGCAGGACAACATGAGCATGGCAGCTTCGATTGAGAGCCGGGTGCCCTTCCTGGATCATGTCCTGGTGGAATTCGCCGCCCGCATCCCGTCCGAACTCTCTACCCGGGGGTTGGCCGGCAAATGCATCTTGAAGTCGGCAGTAGGAGACCTCTTGCCGAAATCCATTATCTATCGGCGCAAGATGGGCTTCCCCACCCCGTGGCGGAGCTGGCTGGCTGGGTCCCAGTTGGATGCTCTGGAGAATATGCTTACAGAACCCCGCACGCAGGCTCGCGGCCTCTTTAGGCCGGAGGCGGTGCGCCAACTCTTCGCCGAACACCGACGGAATATAGAGGACCATTCCGACCGCATCTGGCGGCTCCTGAACTTGGAACTCTGGCAACGCGTGTTCCTGGACCGGGACCCGGCAATGCAGCTCTAATGCGCAGACCTAGCTTTGCGTTTGAAGGTCACGCATCAACCCCGATCCCGGAGTCGCGAGAAACTTTCCCGCTTATTCCGCCCTGGGAGCATGAGGTTAAGCCGTGGATATGCAACTTCCTAGAAGTTGGATGCGTCTCGAGTGGTCCGCCAAGTTTGACCTTAAGACGTTGGGGTTTAAACCCGGAGCCGATTCCGACCTTCGGGATCAGAGTTCAACAGAGAGAAAAGCTGCAGAGTTTGGCATACGAGACACATAAAGCTGGTCGCCATACACCACAATGGCGGACGCTTCATGCGATGAGGGCATGCTAACCCGCTTTTCTCACCAAGGTCTTTTGCGGGCCGATTCGGCGCCATGATTGTTGAGGCTGATCAGGATTTTGGGCGGTGCCGTGTAGTGATGATACAAGGGGGAGGATAAAGTCCCTGCGGGCTGCTGAGCGGCAAGGACTTACGGGCCAAAACCGGCACACTTCCCCCGCTGGATACCTTGCCGAACAAGGCCCCCCTCCACCCCCTTTTCAGCCCCGCAACGGCACCACCCGAAACTGGGTATAGACCTGTCGAAGCCGTTCCGAGTAAGGACAGCCTCCCGCCATCGACACCCACGTTTTCCGCGCCGTCACCCAAATCAACGCCCCGATGTTCAGCAGCTTCAGCCCCAGAGTGGTGCATAGCGCTTTGGCCCCAGGCTTGCCCCATTAAGCTCGATACTGCTGCCTTCTTCCCGTCCATGAGGGTGTCTCCTTTCTCCTACCTCTCCCGGCAGACGATCTCTACCGGAGACACCCTCTTCCTCTTCTAACCTGAAACTTCAACATGAAATGGTACAGCTTGGGAAGGGCCTGGCCCAGTCGCCTCCGAAAGCGGAAACGACCTTCGGGGCCTCATGGCATTTAGTGCCAAGACTTCGGAGGCCGGGCTACCCGGAGGATTTGTTCCGCCAATTGCGCGGCCAAAGCGCGGTAGTGAAATTGCCCGTCCCAACGCGCTTGAACTTCCTCTTGGGAGCGAATTGGAAGTTGCAGGGCGGTGAGCAATTTCCCTGCAATGTCTTTCGGGTCGTTGATGTCTGCCCAGACCCCGGCACCCGTGGAATCGATCAAATCTGTCAAAGCGCCCGGGTTCGCAACGGCAAATATGGGCTTGCCGGTCCGCAGATACTCGTAGAACTTCGCGGGGACTTGAAATCTATTCCCTGGGAAGAGGACCAAGAGGTCGGCACCCCACATGATCTCCTGTCCTTTCTGCCAACTCACTTTCGGCAGGAATTCAATCTGGTTATTACTTATCAATTCCGGAGTCCTTCGACGGGCCGCCGCCATGATCTTCTCTTCGGATTCGCCAACGAACTGTATTCTGACCGAGGACGCCTGAGTCTTCTCGTTTGTCTGCAAAAACGCGACTGCCTCACAAAACGTGTCGATCCGACGCTCCCCATAAAGGCTCCCCATATGAACGATTAGGCGTTCAGGGCTAGTGCGTGACGCAATCTCGACCTTTCCGCCAGCGTTGTCAAATCCGTTCGTCACAGTCACAAACTTTGTCGCGGGGAGGTGCGGGTACCTTTCCTGAAAGAGGAGGCGTAGAGGTTCGGTGTTGCAGATTACCGCATCCGCGCGCCGAATGGCACTGGCTTCCAACATAACATGAATACGGCGTAACCACGAAGGGCAGTCGTTCAGCCCTTCATTCTCTGCCCACGGATCGCGAAAGTCGGCGATCCATGGTATCCCGAGGGTCTTCCTTAGATGTCTCGCCACCAGATGCGCCGTCCATGGTGGACCAGTTGAAAGAACGGCCGCGATGGGTTTGTTCTTGATCAGCTCTTTTGAGGCGCGCAGCGCAGGAAAGTACCATCCCCAGAACTCGTCCGGTGTCTGAAGGATCGCCAGGGATTGCCGACGAATGAAACCACGACGCTCCCTCCGGGTAGTCGGCGCTGGGGGTGCTCCTTTGGAGCTTGGTGCCTTAGCTTTTCTCCGTTTATACCAATCGAGAGGGGTAGCTAAGGTGGTCGTCCGCTTGATGAGAATCCCCTTGGGAATCGGGATGGTCCTGTCCCCTGGTCCCGCCACGCCTTCTTGGACCGTGACAACAACAGGCCTAACTCCATGGTCCGGGAGATATCGGCAGAACCCTGCCATCCGATGGCCCCCCACCTCTGAAGAGGGGGGGAAGGTATGAGCAATCATCAGGACATTTATCTGCTCGGTCACTTTAGAATTCTCGTTCAAACAGCGCCAGGAGCCAACTGCTTCGCTGAAAGACGCGTCCCCAGAACCGGTAGTTGAGAGAATCGCAGCCGCGCGCAAGAAGAGGCCATCGCGGCTCTGGCCGTCGAGCGCTCCCACAGGCATAGCAGACGGTCTGCTCCTCCCAGCAGCAAGCTCCTGCCAGCCGCATCCGCACCCAGAGGAGGCACCTGTTGTAGGTGGCGATTTTGCTACCAAAGGAAAAAATGCGAGCTATCCTGAATCCACTAAAGACCTTCGCCAGTTCCGTGGAGGTGTAGGTGCGCCGGTGGCCCCAAACGTGAAACCGTGATCCACACGCGGGGCAGACTGCTATGTTTTCATTCAGATTCTCATTGTTGGGGACCGTAACCAGGATGTACCTTTGAGCCACGCGCGCCATTTCTTGGAGCGCACAAACGTAAACCGCCTGGGGCAGGTGCTCCATGATTTCCGTGGCCATGACGAGATCAAAAACACGATCCGCAAAGGGAAGAAACTCCGCAGATCCACAACACCCGGGCGGAGGGAAGCGTCTAAGTGCGGCGAGGCTAAGGTCAAAGGCAACAAGCAAGCCTTCCCGTACCCTGCGCAGCAACTGTGAAACACGACCGTCCCCACATCCCACGTCGAGAACGGATCTGCAATCTTCCGGAACTGAGGCAACTGTGATGGCGAGCCGGTCGCGTTCTTCGGAGCTCAGTTCCGTGCTGGAAGACTCCCACCGGCGTTCGTAGAAGCGTTTCTCGAGTTCGGCTGATTCCTTTGCAGTCAGCTCCTTGCCTCCGGACCCCGGAAGCTCCAGGCACTGGTTAATATGGTGAAGCGACACCACTTTATATTATCCGGAATTCAGAAGATCAACAACGAAATAGCGGGGCAAGGCATTTGTCTGGATGACATTTGACCGGCAGTTAATACGTTATTCAACCCATCCTCCCGATCGGGATGTGTGAACCTCTGCATTACTCTGCACTCAAGTCATACACCTTCGATGTTTTCCTAAATGGTTGATATAAGGTCGAGGCGAGACACCCAGTCACGGCGTACGCGATACAGCAGAGAGAAGCGACGCGTGATAGAGATCGTGCCAGCGACAGCTTTCAACTAGCGCAAAGGAGGAGGGAATAAGGTGCGCGTGGATGGGAGCGACCTAAACAAGCCACACATCGCGCGGAAAGGCAATAAGTGAAAGTGAAATCTCTTCCATAAGCGGGACGAGCGGTCGCAACGGATTGTGTAGAAAGATGACTAGTGGATCCATCGGCACACCGAAGGCCAGGGCATCTGCGTGAATCGATTCAATGCGATTGCAGAGGCAGCGTCCACGGAAGCACTGAATATTCCTCACCGCAATATTGTGAAGTTCCTTGGCAAACTCAACCCCCACGATTCGCTTGAACGGATACCCAGCAGCGACAAGCAGCACGCGTCACTTTCCCGACCCATAGTCAAGAAATGTGTACCGCGAGTAGGCTATAACAAGACCGTGCAATATCCGCCTGATCAGTTTGGGATGAGTAAGATGGTTGAAAACCCCATAGGCTAGGTTCGGACTGTCAATTGTATGACTCTGGAGTTCTTCATTCCCGTGTGTCCGGACGCCATGCCAGACATCGAACACAAGACATCGCATATCCCCAACAATATTCTTCAGCAGGACCGGACCACCAAGTTGGCACAATTATGCTACTAAAGAAAACTCTTCTCAAGCAACATGATACCAACATGATACCTAAGTGCCAACGTACAATGCGAGCAAGTTACTGGCGCCGGTAGGGGCTCTGACGCAGAGAGGTTGTGAGTTGTGTCGCAGTTTGCTGCCGTAGCGGCAAGTTCGCGAAACACCCGGCACAGGTCACCTGGCCACGCGGCGACGCAAAGCCGCCGTCTCTTCATCAAATTGCACTATGAGTTGGACCCGGAACCTCAATGTCGGTCTTTCCAGGCTGTTGGGACGATTTCCAACGCTGCCTTCCCGGGAGCCTTCCTCGCGCAGTTCTCATCCGGCTCCCCCACGGAGTCAGTGTGAAAAATCGCCTAGGGCGTGTAGTGGCCGCCTTCCGACGAACATCCATCAATGGGAACGCGCCGCCGCGCCATGGCATGGTGAGGTTGGAATTGGAAAATGGCGGCACAAATGGCGTCGACGGAATAAATCCCGCCGGGCCCAATCACCGACTCAATCCTTGCAGAAGGAAGGATCTTTAGGTTATTGTTTCTAATCATGAGGGCTATAAACGTCGCCGGTGCGCACCCCAACTTTGTGAAGATTACCTCCCTCGTCAAACGCATGCAAGGACAACCGGAGAGCGAGCAAATTCTGGTGCATACAGGCCAGCACTACGACGAAGTGATGTCACAGCAATTCTTTGAAGATTTGGAGATTCCCCGGCCGGAGATCAATCTGCATGTCGGGTCAGGGACGCAAGCGGAGCAGACCGCGGAAATCCTGAAGAGGAGGTTTGAGCCGATCGTCATGGACTCCCGGCCGGACGTGGTTCTTGTGGTGGGCGACGTCAATTCGACGATTGCCTGCCCCATGCCCCCAAGAAAATTGGCGTAGACGTCGCCCATGTAGATGCGGGCCTGCGCAGCTTTGTCCGGACGATGCCGGAGGAGATTAATCGCGTCTTGACCGACGCTATCTCCGACCTTCTCTTTATTACCGAAGAAGGCGCAGCGCGGAACCTGGCCCGGGAGGGCGTCCCCGCCGAGAAGATATTCTTCGTCGGAAACATAATGATAGATACACTAATAGCCTATAACCGGAAGGCGGAGAGTTCCACGATCCGCGCCCGCCTGCGTCTCGGGTCCGGCTCTTGCCGGCATCCTCTTGTGACCTTGCATCGGCCCAGTAACGTCGACGATCCCATGGCGTTGAAATCGTCGCTCGGTGCCCTGGTGGAAGTAGCGACACGGTTCCAGGTGGTCTTCCCGATTCGTCCGTGTATTCGTCAGCGTATCGAGGAAGCCCGGTGCGAGCACTATTTGAGGTCTGACCGGCTCTTGACCATGGAGCCCCTAGGCTACCTAGATTTCCTGAACCTGATGAGCCATACCGACTATGTCATCACCGATTCGGGGGGAATCCAGGAGGAGACCACCGTCCTCGGCGTCCCCTGTCTGACGGAACGCCCTAATACGGAGCGCCCCCGTCACAATTGAAGAAGGAACGGACCGACTTGTAGGTTCTGATCCGCGAAGTATCATCTTAGAGGTAGCGAGTCTTTCCCCGGGCGAAGGGAAACCGCCTTGCATTCCAAAGTTATGGGACGGGCACGCCGCAGAAAGGATCGTTAAGGTCCTCATCGACTGGTACGGTCCTGGCAAGGGGCGGGCTCCCTATGTCGCCACACGGGCAGGATAAAGAGTACCTCGCGCGCCCACTAGTCACCTCCTCGCAAAGAGGCAAGCGGGGTTCGCAGGCATAAACGGAGCGGGTTCGGGAGCCAAAGCGAACGCCTTGACAGCACCGGTAAACCGCGAAAGAAGCCAACTCATCCCTCCGGCTGAGGTCGGCTCCGGAGGTCTGTCCACGGGCGTTGGTGATTTCTACAAGCCCTTGCTGGGGGGAATAGCCTGGACCGCCGGGGCAAAGTGGTCTACCCAACTGCTGACCTGGGCCTTTACGTTTGTCGTGGCACGACTGCTCTCGCCATCAGACTTCGGCTTGGTGGGCATGGCAACGATATACTTGGGGCTCATAACACTCCTGAGTGAGTTCGGGCTGGGCGTTGCGGTCGTCACTCTTCGGAAGATGACGGACGAGCTGATTGCACAGCTCAACAGCCTCTCCTTGCTGCTCGGGGTTGCAGCTTTCGCGGTCTCCTTGGCGGCAGCGGCCCCGCTGGGTTGGTTCTTCAAGTCTCCGCAACTTCCCGCCGTCGTGCTGGCGATGAGCACAGCCTTCGTGATGACCTCCTTTAAGACGGTTCCTTATTCGCTTCTGCAGAGAGACATGCAATTCAAGCGCCTGGCTATAATTGACGCTTGCCAGGCGCTTTCCCAAGCGTCCTCCGCACTCACACTTGCTTTCCTAGGGCTGAAGTACTGGGCCCTGGTGTCGGCGGGGTTAATAGGGACTGCAGTCTCTGTTAGCTTGCTGGTCCTCTCCCGCCCCCACCGTTTCGCGCGGCCCCGCCTCGAATCCCTTCATCATGCCTTGGGGTTCAGCAGGGATGTCGTTGTCAGCCGCTTGGCTTGGTACGGATACTCCAATGCCGACTTCGTTATAGCCGGCCGTCGTCTGGGGGAAGCTGCGCTAGGCGCCTACTCTCTGGCTTATACCTTTGCCAATTTGCCTGTGGAGCGGCTCACCGATCTCGTTACAAGAGTAACACCAGCAATCTTTTCGGGGGTTCAGGAGGACTTGGGGGCTTTGCGGCGCTACTTTGGCAATCTCACACAAGGAATCTCCCTCGTGACATTTCCTTCCGCGTTCGGACTAGCGCTTGTTTCCAGGGAATTTGTGACGCTGGCCTTAGGCAAAAAGTGGGAAAGCGCGATCCTTCCGCTAACGTTTTTGGCTTTGTACGCCTCACTGAGGTCCATCATGACCCTTCCGCCGCAGGTGCTGCTCGTTGTGGGAGAATCACGCTTCGTCATGCGGTACAACCTCGCGGCTCTTGTCGCTCTCCCTGCGGCGTTTGTGGTTGGAAGTAAGTGGGGGATTGCAGGAATTGCTTGCGGATGGGTGCTAGCCTTCCCATTTATGTCGGCTATGATTTGCCGGCGTACTCTTACGAAGATTGATATGAGGACAGGAGAGTATTTGGAAAAGCTGAGGCCGGCACTTAATGGGTCAATAACCATGGCTGCAGCGGTTATCGCCGTCAAATGGGTTGTGCCAACGGCTTGGCCGCTCTATTTCCGCTTTGCTTGTGAGGTTTCTGCTGGCTCTCTGGTCTACTTTCTGACCCTGTGGATCCTTCATCGTGACCGGTTGGGCGGGATCTTGCTGCTAATCAAGAGCGTACGGAAGTAGCCCAAAAATCTCGCCGCTCGAACTGGCTATCGCTAACTGGCGGCATAATCGCTGTCCGCAGGCCAAGAGGGTTCGGTGTAAACGGTAGAGTCAGTCCTGTACCGACCACGCCAGGCATCGTCAGGTGATGGCGATCACCCACCACCTCAACCGCCGGATTGCGAAACGGACGGCACGACGCCCAGCCTGCTTCCCGGCAGCGTCGAACCGTGGTCCCGTCGACCGCCAGGCCAATGAAGGGGCTGTCTTCGAAGGCCTTGTGACGCTTCGCTTGGCGCCACGTGGGCGCCAACGCCGCCCGCGTGGGAGCGGCCTGTAGCAATAATACTACAATGAGAAGCATGCGCCATTCGCGAATACGGAAAAAACACAGCACCCTCTGGCGAGCCTCAGAGGGGAGCGCTCCAGGGCATTTCAGGATTCGGAAGACAGATGACCAATCATCTGTCTTCCAAAACGGCTGAGTGTAGACACTAGCTGATTGGCTGCGGCTGCTGACCTCGAATTATGGTGTTACCCCTGCCGTCGCTGCGTCAATCGCATCAATGTTAGCCCCGACGTCCTTGCCATCCGTGCCCGCATTGTGGTAGGGGCTGCCCGATTGCAAAGCGCAGGCGGCGATGGCATAAGTCCCAGCATTGCAGTTGGTGGGATCGGTGAACAGCACAGCCGCCCAGTTTTTGGGGAAAAAGTTCCCTGATGGATAACTGGCCGCGCTTCCCGCCTCCATCGCATTGCCCATGAAAACGTATGGATTTGTGAAATAGGCGTTGAGAGTTCCAATCCCGTCGGCTTCGCTGCTTCCTACGAATCCACCCCCGTGCGGCAGGATTCCGTTCTCAAAGACGAAGTCCCCAATCGTGGGAGAGACAATATAATCGCCAGTGTTGTCCATCTTGCCAGTTTGAAAGCCGGTATTGTGGTTGATTGTTATGTTTTGCGGCCCTTGCGTTGTACAACTATCAGCATAATATCCAGCCAAGATTTGAAACAGGTTGCCGTCCGCCCCACCCCAATTTCCCCCGTTGATGTCCAAAATGAGGTTGTCATGTATCGACACGTTACTTAGGGTCTGGCTGTTCCCGGAACCGCCCCCGCAAGGAGATGGCGCATCCGCACCCGACAGATTGAAGCCCGAGCCGGAGTGCTGGAAGAGGTTATAACGGAATGTGACATTTGAAACGCCACACCATGGGCACGTACCGTTTTGGTTGCGCGGCGTGAACAGCACGCCGTAGCCATTCTGGGCTTGAGCCCAGTTATTTTCGAGCACGTTTCCTTCTGTG
>Ga0187877_1000984_pt1 | contig 31927 bp, 27 predicted proteins | sample June2016WEW_17_1_3_FD_132430 | JGI IMG/M metagenome (GOLD analysis project Ga0187877, IMG submission 132430) | Peatland microbial communities from SPRUCE experiment site at the Marcell Experimental Forest, Minnesota, USA - June2016WEW_17_100 | ecosystem: Environmental > Terrestrial > Soil >...
CGCCGACGAAAAAGCCTCCATCGAGGAGGCACTGGCCTACATGAAGCTGACCCCCGGCGCACCGATCAAGGGCACCAGGATCGATGTCGCTTTCCTCGGCTCGTGCACCAACGGGCGTCTCTCTGATTTCCAGGAGGTCGCGAAATTCCTCCCGGGCCGGCGCGTCGCCCCCGGCGTGAAGGCCATCGCCGTGCCCGGCTCGCAGGGCGTCGGCCTGCTCTGCGCCTCGCTCGGCATCGACCGGATTTTCCGCGACGCCGGTTTCGAATGGCGCGACGCGGGCTGCTCGATGTGCCTGGCGATGAATCCCGACAAACTCGTCGGCGACCAGCTCTGCGCCAGTTCTTCCAACCGCAACTTCAAGGGCCGCCAGGGCAGCCCCACCGGCCGGACCATTCTCATGAGTCCGCTCATGGTGGCCGCCGCGGCGGTGACCGGGAAGGTCGCCGACGCCCGCGAAGTCTTCGGCATGAGCAACGCTTCCACCTAACGCAAAGCCGCCAAGGCGCCAGGCGCGCCGGTTGCATTACGAACGCTCCGCGTCTCTGCGTCCTTGCGTTAAAATTCTCCTCCCATATGTCCCTCGAAAAAATCACCACCGTCGCCGGCCGCGGTGTTTACGTGCCCGGCAACGACATCGACACCGACCGCATCATCCCGGCGCGCTACATGAAGTGCGTCACCTTCGACGGGCTCGGCGAATTTCTTTTTCATGACGTCCGGAAGAACCCCGACGGCACCGACCAGCCGCATCCGCTCAACGACCCGCGCTTCCAGGGCGCCACCATCCTGCTTTCCGGCGCCAATTTCGGCTGCGGCAGTTCGCGCGAGCACGCCCCGCAGGCCATTCAGAAACACGGCTTCCGGGCGGTCATCGCCGAGAGCTTCGCGGAGATTTTCTTCGGCAACTGCATCGCGCTGGGAATTCCCTGTCTCGGTGCCAGCCGCGCCGAGATCCGGAACCTGGCGGCCGCCATCGAAGGCCGGCCCTCCCTGGAAATCACCATCGATGTCGACCGGGGCAAGGTCCGTTTTGCCGGCCAGACGGTCAAGGCCGCCCTGCGCGAAAGCGCCCGGGAGGCGCTGATCAAGGGACGCTGGGATGCGATTGGGGACTTGCTAGAAGGGGTGGAGGGCGTCAAAAATGTCGCCGCCCGGTTGCCCTATCTGGCAGTTTGACCTGTGCGCCGGGCGCGAATCCGATAAAAAAATGAATCCTTTTGCCGCGCCAGGCGTCTATCCGAGGAATCTCCTCCCATGATCATCCTTCCAGCCTTTGCCATGATCCAAATCGTCAAGGGGGCCGGCCTGCTCATCTACCCGCTTGGAATCTGCTCCGTCGCCATGGTCTACATCATTTGCGAGCGGACGTACGCCCTGCGGAAAAACGTCATCATGCCGCAGGACCTGGTCGACGCGATCATCCAAAACAAGCCCTATTCCGGCGGCCGGCATTCGGCCCTCGCCCGCATCCTCGAGTTTGCCGAGGAGCATCAACAGGACGAGGATGCCGTGAAGGCCTTTGCGCGGCTGGAACTCAACCGTATGGAGCGCGGCATTTCCTATCTCGACGTCATCTACGCCGCCGCCCCGCTGATCGGACTGAGCGGCACGGTGACCGGACTGCTGCAGGTGTTCTCCCAGATTTCCCCTGATACCGGCCTGCCCGACCCGGTCGCGTTCACCACCGGAGTGGCCCTGGCGCTATCAGCGACCGTCATCGGACTTTCCATTGCCATCCCGGCACTCGTGGGCAGCGGCTATCTGCAGCGCAAGGTGGAGAATTACGCGGTGCAGATGGACTCGCTGCTGGAACGCATCAACAGCCGCCGCGCCAACGGCCGTGTGCACGCGGAACCTGCGGCGGCGGCCTCCCGGTAACCTCCGCCCCGGCGGGTAATTTTGCCTCTCCGACGATGGCCCTCTACGAAAAACGCCGCAAAAAGCAGGAATTGATGCTGGTGCCACTCATCGACGTGCTCACCATGCTCATCTTCTTCGCCTTCGTGACCATGCAGTTCAAATCGGGGATGACGCTCAACATCACGCTCCCCAAAGTGGAGACCGCCGGCAAGAATGAGTACAAGGGCTCGGTCACCATCGCCCTCGACAAGGAGGGCCAGATGGCCTTCAACGGCAAGCCGGCCAGTGAGGAGCAGCTGGAAGGCCTGCTGCGCGCCGTGCGCGAGATCGACCGCAACATCCCGGTCCTCATCCAGGCGGATGAGACCACGCCGCTCAAGCGACTGGCGTTTGTGATGGATGCCTGCCGCAAGTCGGGAATGAACAAGTTCAGCCTGCAGAGCCGGTGAGGTGAAATAGCGAGTAGCCGGTAGCGGGCGTCATCCAAGCCCGCATCGCAGGACGACTGGAAACTTGGCATGCATTGGTTTTATGCTCGCTACCCAATGTTCGCTACTCGCTACTAGCTCGCCATGAACATCGTCATCACCGGAGTCACCCGCGGACTGGGGCGCGCGCTCGCCGAATGGTACATTGCACAGGGCCATACAGTCAGCGGTTGCGGCCGCAGCGGCATGGAGATCTTTGAACTGCGCTCCACCCACTCCGAACGGCACAATTTCGATGCCGTCGATGTCACCGAAACGATCAAGGTCGAGATGTGGGCCGAACGCATCCTCGGGGTGCACGGCGCGCCGGATTTCCTGATCAACAACGCCGGGCTGGTGAACCGTCCCGCTCCGCTCTGGAAAGTGCCGGCTAAGGAGTTTTCCAAGTTGATCGACGTGAACATCAAGGGCGTGGCCAACGTGATCCGCGCTTTTGTTCCCGCCATGGTCGAGGCGAAACGGGGTGTGATCGTCAACCTCAGCTCCGGCTGGGGTCGTTCCACTTCGCCGGAGATGGCGCCGTACTGTGCGTCGAAATGGGCCATCGAAGGACTCACCAAGGCGCTGGCGCAGGAGCTGCCCGACGGCATGGCGGCGGTGCCGCTCAACCCGGGCGTCATCAACACCGGCATGCTGCAGATCTGCTTCGGTGAGAGTGCCGCCGGCTATCCCAAGGCGGAGGAATGGGCCCAGCGCGCCGCGCCCTTCATCCTGAAGCTTGGCCCCAAGGATAACGGCCAATCATTGAGCGTACCGGGCGTGCCGCACGATTGAGCCGGCGCCCGGCCCTGGTGTGGAGAGGATCAACCCGGTTTCGCCGCCAGGAGTTCGTTGACTTTGCGCATGACCGCGAAGGCGTCCGCGACGTAGAGCACGTCGGCCTTGCCCTGCGCCCAGCTGCAGTTGGGGTTCAGGTTGATGGCGCGGCGCTCATTGATGAAACGCCAGCCCACGGTGTGCGGCTCTTCGCCGTGGCAGCAGGTCGAAAGCCCCTTCGGATGACGCGGGGTGGAGCCGGTCTGGCCGACCTGGTTGAGATGGGTCATGAACTTTAGCACGGCGTGGCCTTCCCCGCTGGGATCCACCAGCGACTTGGTGCCGCCGAGCGACGCTTTTGTCCTGGCAAGGAAATCGAGGATGAGCTTCTCGGCTTCGTCCGTGTGAGTCCTGCCGTCGGGCTGGGTTTTGGTCCAACCCGCGCCGGCCACGAAAAGCAGTCTGGCATCGGGCCGGATCGTCTGCGCATCGGCGGCCGGAGCCCGCACACCGGTGACCTGTGTGCGCAGGGCCGGCAGCGCGATCGGGATGGTTTCGACTGTGGCCGACCCGGCGGCGCCGGCGTAAGGCTCGGCGCAGTCCGACTCAAGGAGCATGAACCAAGGCCGTATTGATCGTTGCACCGCCGCCTCCATGCGCTGGCGATAATACCAGCGATTCACGGTCGGCTGGCCGTTGGCTGCGGACAAACCGGCGACGTGCGCGTCGATCCGGCCACTGAGGCGCTGCGTCACGCCGGCGAGCACGCGGTTCCAGCGCGAGGTGGCCGGCGCCACGACCATGGTGGCGGCGGCAGCTTTGCAGAGCGCTTCCGTGGCCACGGCGTCGGTCGAGTAGCGCGACTGCGTGAAATCGGCTCCGGACACGCCGAGAAAGCGGCTGGCGCCGCAACCGGCGATGTGGTTGGCGGCCGGTTGCACGTCGCCGCCGACCAGACCGGCGATCAGCTTTGAACCGGCCAGCCCGGCGGCGAGAGCCTTCGCCGAGGCGAGCGACTCCAGCGCGGCCTTGCCGAGCGAGCCGTCGATTTCCGTGTGGGCGAGGGAAAGGATGGTTTCCATGAAAAGTCTTGGCTCACGCAAAGCCGCAAAATCGCTAAGAGGGCATACTACCTTGGCGTCCTTGGCGTCTTTGCGTGAGGATGCATTGTTCAGTCTTTCGCAATCCACCCGACGATTTCGCGGGCGATGTCGTCGACGGACATGTCCTTCACGATCTTCGTCTCGCGGCGCTGCTTCGGCAGCGTGACGCCGGCAAAGGTGAGGCCTTCGTTGGTCACCTTGACGGGTTTGGCGCGTTGCAGGGCCGGCATCACCGTGCGCATGTTGAGCATGCCGATCTGCGGATTGTTGGGCGGCTCGGGGAGGTTGCCGGTGGCCCAGCCGAACAGTGCCGGCGCGCCGGCACAGGTGGAAACCTGGTGCTGGCCGCCCTCGATGCGCTCGAGAATCTCGAAGGAGCCGTCGGCTCTGGCGGTCAACTGGTCGACACCTTGGAACTGATCGATGATGCCGAGGCGCTCGCCGACCATCTGCATCGTGGTACCGGCGCCACGCGAGGCGGACTCCCAGCCGCCGAAAACGAGCAGGCGCGACTTGTCCAGACCGGGAATGGCTTGGATGGCGTCGGCCAGGGCAGCGGCGATCTCAGCCGACTCGACGAATCCGCTGGCCGGGCCGTCGAGAGCCACGAGTTCGAAAGGCACTTTCTGCGCAACGGTCATCATGACCTGTTGAAGTTTTGCTTTGGGACCGATGCTCACGAGCCACACCTTGCTGCCGGAATGCTGCTTCGCGAGGTTGGCTGCTTCAAAGAGCGCGTGGCCGGCCCACGGGTCGAGCACGGCGGGCAGCATCAGCTCGTTCTTCAGCGCCGGTCCCGTCGGGCTGGTCACCGGCTCCAGTGTCTGCAACGGGTCGGGCACCAGGCTGCCGCAGACGACGATTTGGTAAGCGATGCTCATGAAGGAAGCGTTTGTTTCACCACTAATGCACACTAATGGGGAATCAGACGAAGGCTCGATCGGTATTAGTGGGCATTAGTGTGAATTAGTGGTTTCAAAAACAGTTCTCAGTTCTCCGCCGAGTGCAGCCCGCCGGCGCCGGCGAGAAACTCGACGTTGGATTTTTCCGGATCGCTGGGACGAGGCTGCGAACAGTTCCAGAGGCAGGCGCCGCAGTGAATGCATTTCTCGCGGTCGAAGGCCGGGACACCGTTGGAACCGGGCGCCCGGCTCGGCAGCAGCGCCTGGCCGGAACAGGCGTCGATGCAGATCTTCGTGCCGCACTGAGCGCAGGTTCCTTCATCGACAAAAACCACGTGGTCGGCGTAGCCGGCGGGTGCCTGGACCTTGCCGCCCATGAGGAGCGCGTCTTGGTGCGATACGAGCAGCTTGCCGTCGTAAGGTATCGCCGGCCAGCCGACCCGGTCCATCAACGCACCATGCAGCGGCAACCCCTTGGTCTGGCACTCCACGCGCAGCCGGGCGATCTCGTCGGCGGAGATTTTCCCCCGGTAGTACTCCTCAATACTCGGCAGCCGCTGGTGCGGCGGCATCGGCTTGCCTGGCATGGAGAGCCTGCCACCGCTCAACCCGGTGAGGCCCATGCCGATCAGCCCGGTCACGACGCCGCGTTGGAAACCATCGCGGGCCCGCTCCGCCACGCGGCCCTCCCGGTCCACCCAGCTCTCGCGGCGACGGCGGACGTAGGCTTGCTCGAGGTTTTCCCGGGTGAAGGGCTGGCCCGCCTTCAGCAATTCGAGCACGCCCTCGGCGAGCTGCGCGCCCGTCGCCCACGCCTCGTCGACGCCCGAGCCGGTGAGGACGTTGGTGCTGCCGGAACCCTCGCCGATGCGCGCGTAGCCGTCGCCCGTGAGGTGCGGTTCGCCGCGCCGCCCCGACTCCTGCAGGCTCTTCGCACCCCACGAGCGCAGCGTGCCGCCCTCCAAGTAACGCCACAGATACGGGTGCAACATCCAATGTTGCAGGTAGCGGTACGCGGTGCGCACCGGGCTGTCGAACCACGACGGCACGAATATTCCCAGCGAGGCGATGCGGCCGGGGTGCACGTACAGAAAGCCAAAGATCTCCGGTTCGGGATAGCCGAAGGTGTGGATGACGGTCCCGGGCTCCAGATCGGCCTGCGGCGGCAGGTCGACGACCATTTTCATGCCGATGGCCCAATCGTACTGCTGGTGCCCTTCGGGCAGGCCGAAGTGTTCGTCCAGTTGGCGTCCGATCGCGCCCACCGGGCCGTCGCCCACCACGGTCAGCGCGGCGCGGATGTCCATGCCCGGCAGGAAACCCTCGGTGGGCTTGCCCTGCTTGTCGGTGCCCTGGTCGATCAAGCGTACGCCGACCACCTTGTCGCCTTCGAAAAGCGGCCTCGCGACGGGTGTCGACGGCCAGAGCTGCACAGCACCGGAGCCCATGACCTGCGCACCGACCCATTGCATGAACTGGCCCATGGAAAGCACCAAGCCATCGTGCTTGCGCAAAAACGGCGGCAGCCATGGCAGATTCAACGCCTGGTGCTCGAACGGCAGCGTCCATCGGCCCGCGCGGATCAAACCGTCGGCCGCACGCAGCGCGGCAGAACGCCGGCTGGTGCCGATCGGATCGAGCAGGTACGCGACCTTTTCGTGCTTCACCGGAGCGGCCATCGGAATCTGCGCCGGCTCGAGCTGTGGGAAACTCGCCTGGATGCTGCGCGCGGGCGTCACCACTCCCGAGACGCCGAAGCCGATGTCGTCCGCGCGCTCGTAGCAGGCAACCTGGGGCGGCATACCGGGCGCGGCGGCGCTTTCCACGGCCGGGGTGCCGTCTTCTTTGACCAGCCGGCGCGACAACGTCGTGAGAAAGCCGCCCATGGCCGGCCCAAAACCGACACAGACGATATCGACCGACATCGATTGGCGGACGACGAGAGGAGGCTGGTGTTCAGGCGGTGTGCTCACGCAAAGAGGCGGGCTCGTTCAGTTTTGTCTCACGCAAAGCCGCCAAGGCGCAAAGAGGAGGGAAAAGTGTTTTTGTTGAGCTTGGCGGCTTTGCGTCTTGGCGTGAGAAAAATCACGCCGGATAGTCGAGCGCCTCGGGGATCATCACCTTGGTCAGCGCCTCGGCGGCGCGGTCCTTCGCGAGGCGCGAACCGGACAGGCTCGCATCAAGCTTGGCGCGGAGGCGGACAAACGGCTCCAGCGCCGCGGCCACGACGCCGGTTTCGTCGGCCTGGCCGCACGTGCAATTTTCGTCGGTGCAGGCCGGCAGCGCGTTGTAGCCGTAAACCAGTTCGGCGCAGAGGCGGGAGGACTCGCCGGCCGCGCTGGCCGCCTGCACGGCGCACAGGTCGGTGAAGAAGTTGACCAGACCTTCGAGCCCTTCGGCCACGACGGGGTTGGCCGGGCCTTTCGCCGACAGCTCGATTACATCCATAATTTGCAGCCGTGACGCGAGCAGCCAGCACAGCGCATCTGCCAGCGGGAAGGTCACGCCCTGGCGGTTGCCGTGGTAGAGCTTTGCGCCGAGCGCGTCGGTATTCTTTTGCAGGTACTCGAGGGTCCAGATCCAGAGTTCCATCGCGGTCGCGACCGTGCAGGCGCCGGTGCCGGGTCTCTCGGCGCCGATGCGGCGCAGCTCGCTGATCCAACTGCGGAAGACCGCGAGGAAAACCTCGCTGGTCATCGTCACCGAAAGCTGGCGGCGCTGGACCGCCTCCGGGCCCTCGTAGGTGGCCTCGAGCTGGGCGTCGATCCACTTGTTGCCGAGGAAGCCGGGGCAGTCCTCGGTGATGCCGTAACCGCCGACGAGGCTCACTGCGTCGCGCATGACGTTGGCGCCGTGGCCGGTGTTCCAGAGCTTGGTGGCGGGGCAGAGGACGTTGGCCTGCGAATCGAGGATGAGATACTGGACCAGCGGATCGGTCTTCAGCGCCTCGTAACGCGCTGGATCGCGCTGCGTTTCGGACTGGGCGGCGAGGTCGATGAATTCCAGCGCCTGTTTGGTGAGCGCGCGGAAGGCCTTCATCTGCGCCATGCCGCTGGCGATGCCCTGCTCGGCGAATTTGCGGTCCTTGCTCTTCTCCAGCGGGTCGAGCTCGTCGAAAAGGCGGGCGGCGGCGAAACCGAGCGACGCGGCCGCCTCGCCGGTGGCCCAGACGTCGACCAGGCGCTGCAGGCAGTCCTCCTTCTGCTGCAGACCCTGATCGTAGCGCGGCGTGCCGGGGTTGACGCTCGCCGCGCCGCGGAAGCGGCTGCGGTGGTAGCGAATGATGGGCTCGACGGCCGAGAGGAGCTTGGCTGCGGTCATGATGCCGACGGTCACGCGGGTGCGGCGGAAGACCGCCTCGATGATTTCGCCGTGGCTGTAGTTGGGGATGATCACGCCGTCCTTCACCGTGTAGCCGCCGACGATGCGGCTGGCCGGCACCTGGAGGCTGAAGACCGGGTCGTTGGTCGAGGAAAGCTGGTGGACCATCTTGCGCGCCGGCACACCGCGGTCGTAGACGCCGGGGTCGGTCTCCTCGAGGATCACGATGCAGCTGCCCTTGATGCGCGGGTCGGCGCTGTCGACGGCGGCGGTCGTGAAGTTGGCAAAGCCCATGTTGGTGATGAACCGGGCGCGCTTGTCGACCTGAAGCACCGGCTCCTTGCCTTCCGTCCACTCGGCCACGCTGACCTTGCCGCCGAGCAGGCCGGTCTCAACGCCGACGTACGGCAGCGGCTCGGTAAGGCTGAAGGCGCCGCGCCAAACCGCCTTCTTTTCGCCCGGCGGCGGCGGGACGCAGCGGCTCATGTAATAGTCGCGCTGCTCGGGCGTGCCGCGCTCATGGATGGGCGCCAGCGCGAGGTTGCCGGCGAGACTGCCGGTGGCGGCACCGGCATCGACCCAGGCCAATTCCAACGCGACCAGCGCCAGCGTGAGGTTCTTCGGTCCCTTGATGAAGCCGCCGTGCTGCGGATCCATGAAACAGGTCGTGATGCCGGCGGCGTCGAACGCCTGCAGCAAGCCAGCCTTCTCCGGCGTCCAATCATGACTGTTGCGGGCGCCCGCGGCCACCAGGCGGGCCACGACGCCGCGGGCCACGGAGCGGGACGACTGGATGAGCATCTGGAGGTCATACCGATCCTGAAAGCGCCACATGATCTGGCGCACGTCGTCGCCGGGCAGCGTCTTCAGGGTTTCATGCGGTTGGGTTGCGGCGGTCTTTTCCATGGGAAGTCCTTTCTGCGCCTGACTGGAGGGAAAACTATTCCGGAGGGAGTTGAGAAAACGGGGGCCGGGAGGGGAAGGCAAACCAGCAAAGTGGGTGATTTTGGGCATCCCACCGGCCAGGTCCGGGCAATCTTAATCGTGCCGGAACGCCGGCGGATCCACGCGATCTAAGCCGGCTCCCCCGCCTTGGGCAGAGAGCTGCGTGAAAAAAACCGGCGCCTCGCCGGAAAAAAGGTTACTCCCGGGTCTTGGTATCGATGAGGAGAGTCACCGGGCCGTCATTCACGAGGGAGACCTTCATCAACGCGCCAAACCGGCCGGTCTGCACGCGCCGCCCAAGCGCCGTCTGCAACTGTAGGACGAACTCTTCGTAGAGCGGCAGGGCCAGTTCCGGCCTCGCGGCGTCATTGTACGAGGGCCGGGTGCCTTTGCGGACGCTGGCGTGCAACGTGAACTGGCTCACCACCAGGATTTCGCCGCCCCGGTCGGTCACGTCACGGTTCATCTGACCATCCGCGTCGGAAAAGATGCGGAGCTTGACGATCTTCTGGGCGAGCCAGGTGCAATCGGCGGGAGTATCATCCTTGGCGATACCCAGCAGCACGAGCAGGCCGGGACCGATCTCGCCGGAAAGCCCGTCGTCGGTCTTCACACTCGCGCAAGTAACCCGCTGGATGACAGCGCGCATTTTTTTCTATAGGAGCGCGCTTACGCGCGATGGTTTGTGGAATCGCCTGCCCCTCGACAAGCTCGGGGCCCTGAGCCTGTCGAACGGGCAAGCAGGCTCCTACAACATCGTTACATGCGGTTCCACGTCGGCCTCATAGTCGACCCCGGGCAGGCCGAAACCGAAGAGTTTCAGAAACTCGACGCGATAGCCGTCGATGTCGGTGAGCTTTTGTAGATTCTCGGTGCTGATCCACGGCCAGATTTCCGCGACCTGGCGCTGGACGTCGGGCTGCATTTCGCGGTCGTCGAGGCGCACGCGACCGGCCTCGTCGAAGGTGGGGGCGGAGCCGTTGTACATCTGGGTGGAGAAGAGCCGCTGGATCTGCTCAATGCAGCCCTCGTGCGTGCCTTTCGCCTTCATGATCTTGTAGAGGATCGAGATATAGAGGGGGACCACCGGGATGGCGGAGCTGGCCTGGGTGACGAGGGCCTTGTTGATCGAAATGAAGGCGCGGCCATGGCCGTTGGCCTTGAGCATGGTGTCGATGCGCCGGGCGGCGCGTTCCAGGTCGTTCTTGGCCAAGCCGATGGTGCCGTTGCGATAAATGGGCCAGGTGACCTCGGGTCCGAGGTAGGAGTAAGAGATGGCGGTGGCGCCGGGCGCGAGCAGCCCCGCCTCGTCGAGCGTCTGCATCCACATCTCCCAATCCTCTCCCCCCATGACCGCCACGGTGTCGGTGATTTCCTCGTCGGAGGCCGGCGGGATGGTGATTTCGCTGATGATGCCGAGGTCGGTATCGATGGTCTTGTTGGTATAGGACTGGCCGATGGGTTTGAGCACCGACTTGTGCAGCGCACCGGTCTTCGGGTGGACGCGACGCGGCGAGGCGACGCTGTAGACCACGAGATCGATCTTTTGGAGATCGTTTTTTATGAATTCAACGGCCTGCTGCTTGATGCTTTCAGAGAACGCGTCGCCATTGAGGCTTTGGGCGTAAAGGCCGGCGGCCCGGGCGGCCCGATCGAAGGCGATGGAGTTATACCAGCCCGGCGTGGCCGGACGGTCGTCCTCGGAGGGACGGTCGTAGAACACGCCGAGGGTGGCGGCGCCGGAACCGAACGCCGCGGTGATGCGGGAGGCGAGCCCGTAACCCGTGGAGGCGCCGATCACGAGCACCCGTTTCGGACCGTTTCCAAGGAGGCCCTTGCTCTTCACGTAGTCGATCTGCTCCTGCACATAGGCGGCGCAGCCGGCCGGGTGAGCGGTCACGCAGACAAATCCGCGAACCTTGGGTCTTAGAATCATGACGGGTCGAGTTACTCGACCAAGTTACAGGTGACAAGTATCAAGTAAGAAGCAACTGCCGCTGATGCTTTAATGCTTGAAATCGGGAACCGGATGCGCTCGCGCCGGTCCTGCGAGTCACTGGCTGGAGAGGACTATCGGACCTTCCGCGCGCGGTACTCCTCCCTTGCGCTCGACGCTGATGGCGAACTTGACGGCCGTCGCGACCGGTTGGTCAGGTTTGAACCGGATGCGGGTTTCACTGGCGGCCGCGCCGACGGCAAAAACCCCCGCGCTGACGGGACGGGGATACTGGGGATCAATAATCCAGAGCTGATAATCTTTGTCCGGTGCCAGCGGCGGCAACTTGGCGACGGCGAGCTCGCCCTCCTGTAGGGCGGGATCCCACACCACAATGGCCAGGTCTGGCGGGGCTGAACCAGACGGTAAAACCAGGGGGACGACCTTGAGCCGGGCGAGGCTGCCCGGTTCATGCCGCTCGGCGAGCAGATCGGAAATGCGCCGGGCGGATAAAATACGCTCGGCTTCAATTCGCTGCTGCAGCCCCAGGCTGGCAATGGCGGCCAGTGCGCCCTGCTCGCGCAGCGCGATAATTTCCGATCGGGCGGCAAAGTAAGTTTGACCGAGAAAACCGGCCAGCAGGGCGAACCCTCCTGCGGCGACCCAAGGCAGCCATGCCAGCAGGCGGGAAGGGACAACCCTGCCGCCGGTCTCCGCTGATCCGTCTGCGGCCGGTCCAGGGATGCGGTCGTCGTCACTCATGGCAGTGGAGAAAAATTGACCTTCGGGCGGTCATGGAGCTGGAAACCGGTGGTGGTGCCATGCCAGCGAATCTGTCCTGGCGGGCAAACTTAAACTCGGGCCGCTCCATGGCTTCGGGAGGAAGCGCCGCCCTCACAATAGCACCATTCCCAGCAGGCCCAGCACCAGCAGGGCGGCCAGCACGGTCAGCACTCTTTTCTCCTGAGTGGTCAGTCGCAGCGGCATGATGTCATTCAAAACCCGAGGGGGTGCAGGTTGGCAAACACCTCGGCCATCAGGGATTCGCCGGCAATGGCGTTCCAAGGACGGTTGCTCGACACCCGCACAAAGAGCTGTTCGCCGTTCTTGCGGAAACCATAGCGCCAGGCGATGGCCAGCAGCTCGCGCGGCGATCGCGGATCGCGTTGGGTGATGGCCGCGCCGTCATAGAACTGCCAGAACCAGACGTGCTGCAGAATTTCTTCCCGGGTGAAGCGCCGGTATTCCGCCGCCGGGAGCAGGTGCCCGGCGACAACGGGCGTGAAACGCGCGGGGGTGGTTGGCACGGGCCGCCAGCCCACACCGGGCCAGCAGGCATCGGGCGTATGCAGGGCGACGTTGCTGACCGAAGTCTGACCCGGCGGCCAGTAGGCCAGATAGAACGTGATCTGCGTGAAGTTGTCGGTCGTGCCCTTGAAATAACTGCGCTGGAAGAGATGATGGGTCTCGAGGGTGTCGGCAAAGCGGTACAGGTCGGTGCTGGTGACGACCGCCCAGCCGGCCGGTGCGGCTGGCAGCACGGCGGCGAGATCCGGGGGCGGACGGCCGTCGTGGCTGGCCGGGCGGGTGTGCAGCACGAAAAATCCCGCAAGGACGACCGCCAGCACCAAAAACACGCCCAGGATTGCCTGGCTGGCAATCGCGGCCGGCACAGAAACCCGGCCCGCCGTCCGTCCCGCTGGTGCTGGCGCCGGCCTGCCGCGGCCCGGCTCCAGCAGAAACGCCAGGCCGATGAGGACGACGGCCGTGATGCCCAGAATGGCAAAACCGGTCGCGTCATGCCAGATGCCGCTGATGTCAACTCCGGCATTGGCCAGCAGGGTCAGGGTGAGCGAGCGCGCGAAATTCATGGCAATGGCGAGTGGTACCGCGAAAACCAGCAGGATCGCGCGGGCCCACGGGCGTCGCACGAGCAGGGCGGAGAAAAACAGGCCGGCATAGACGCATGAAACAAGGCTGCGGATGCCGCTGCACGCCTCCTCGACCCCCACGGTGGTGTTGGCGAGCTCAATCAGGTTGCCCTGCTGGCGCGCCGCCACCCCCAGCGCCTGCAGGGCGGTGAGCACATGCCCGGTGACCCAAGTCTGGAGCCTGAGCGTGAGCGTCGTATAGGTGCCTGGCGGTATCGGCGCGGTGAGCAACCACAGGGCCGCCGCGGCAAAGGCGATCCAGTTGAGGGGAATCAGGCGCAGCGGTTCCACTGAAAGCGCCACGAAACCGGCCAGGAGCGCGGCAGTGAAGGCCGCAGCCAGGGTGAACATGACGAGGCTGTGTGACCAGCCGAGCGAAACGGCAAAGAGCCCCGCGGCGGCGAGACTGGCGAGGGCGACGGCCGCCAGCAGGACTACGGCGGCCAAAAACAATGCTCCCGCCGGCGGATGGCGGAGTGGACCGATCCGCCGGCTCTCCCAGACCAGCAACAGGAAGATCAACGGCATGAAAAGGCCGTGCGACAGATCCGGGTTATGCCGCCATTGCGGCCAGAGATACACGCTCAGTACGAGCGTCAGCGCGCCAAGCAGAGCAACGTTGATCCCCGCCAGCGCCCGCAGCACGGAGAAGCGACGGTCGGCATCGGGCGGGTGGAGCGGCGTGCCTGGTTCACTCATGGCGAAGGCGAGATCTTGATCGAAACAGCGGGAGAAGGACTGCCGTAGCGGTCATAGAGGGCGTAGATCATTTCGAGCGGTAGCGCCGGTAGGGTGGGCAGAACACTCTCGAGGCGCGCAGCGCCGGCCTCGTGCTTGAAGAAGGCCTCGACCAAACCAAGCTGGATCTGGCGTGAGCCGGAGATCTCCTTGAGCCTGGCGGTGACGGCGTGCAGCTTGTCCCAGTCGCCCGCGACGCCGCAGGCCACAAAGAAAGCCGTGCAGGCGGTGTAGGTCTGGGCATCGTGGGGTAGGTTGGAACGCTCCATACACCGGCTAAGGGCCGTCAGGACTCCGGCGTCCGGGTGGCGCACCAGGTGAATGCTGAAGAGTTCAAGTTCTCGGGCGTTGATTTCGCCCCGCTCGAGGCGTGTGCGCAGCAGGTCCTGGCGGCCGAGCGCGGCAAACAGATCGAGGCGAAGTCGCAGCGTATCGACCTCCGAGATATGCTTGGCCGCCGCATAGCGGTCCAGCAAGGCCAGCGCCTCGGCTTGGTGTCCGAGGGTGCTGAGGCGGGTGACTTGGAAATAGGGAGCGTAGGAGCCGGCGCTCTCCGGCAGCTCGGTCATCAGCCCTGAAAGCAACTGGAGGCCGCGCCCCTGGCGGATGAGGAGTTCCGAGTTGATGAGCGCGACATAGATGGGCTCGAGCCGGGAGGCTTGTTTGGCAATGAGATCGCGCAAGGGCTGGTCGCTGCCGGTCTGGCGCGTGGCGAAAAACAGGGCGTGCAGCCAGGCGGGTCGCTGCGCGGGATCCTCCACCAGGCGAGCGGCCGCCAGTTCGGAGATGCGGGTGAAGCGGCCGTGCACGAGCAGAAACCGGAGCCAGGCCTCGGCCGTGGCCGCGCGCCGCGCCGGATGATCTCGCATGAGGATGGTGAAGATCTGGTCGGCGAGTTCGGGCTGGCCGAGCGATATGAGCTGGGCGAGCTGGAGGCCGACGTCGTAATTACGGGGATTGCTGCGGAAGGCGATGTCGAGGGAGAGGATGGCTTCGTTGACGTGGTTGGCATCGAGGGCGCGCTGCGCCTTGGCCACGAAATATTCGCTGCGCGCCAGACGCAGCTCGTGCCAGCGGGGCGGCCAGGCCAGCGCGAGCGGCGAGAGCGGGTAGCCGATGATGCGCAGCAAGACAAAGGCGCCGAGTGCGCCGGCCAGATAGATTCCGGCCGCGGCCCCGAGGTAATAGGCGGCGGCGCGCCGCCAGAAGGGACGCACGTCCTTGGTGTCCGCCGCGCAGCGCAGACCATCGGGCGTCTCGATCAGCAAGGGACAGACGCGGCGGAAACGCGCGGGCTGCTGCCAGTACTGCGCGGCATCGCAACCGGTCTCGCGGGCGCGCCCGGAATCGCTGGGATTCTGGCACGGGCAGCGCGCCCGGCTGCGGCGCCGCTGGAAGTAGCCTTTGCGCAAGTTCCAGTAGAGCAACCCCCACCAGAACCGGAAAAAATCGCCGAGCCATCCAATCACCCCGGCAGAGTAGCCCGACGGCACCCTCCACGCCAAGCTTAAGTAATGACGGACGCCGGCTTTCCGTTTTGGGTATTACTGGGGGATTCCGTGGCCAAATTCGTGAGAATTCGGATGAGCGACGCCTGAGATTGTAGGGGCGCAGGCTTGCCCGTTCGACCAGCTCAGGGCCCCGAGCTCGTCGAGGGGCTGCGCCCATTTCGGAGGGCGCGACAAGATCGCGCCCCTACCCACACCAGAAAAAATCATACCTTAACGGGATTTTCGGATAGCCTCTGACTACAACGCATGAGGCCGGAAAAAACTACGCGGCGGGCTGGTGTTGTGGGACTTTTTGGACATGATAGTTCTCTCATTTCCAAGCCTCGCCCATGAATACATCCGTCAAAAATCTTCTCCTGATCACGGCGCTCGGCGCCGCGCTGATCCTCGGCGTGCGAGCCACGGCGGCCGAAGTCGGCCAGCCCGCGCCTGATTTCACCCTCACCGACATCGACGGCCACACCCACACGCTCTCCAGCTACAAGGGGAAATTGGTCGTGCTGGAGTGGGTGAATCCGGAATGCCCGATCGTCCAGAAGCACTACAACAAGAGCGGCAACATTCCCGGTCTGCAGAAGACCTACACCGCACAGGGCGTGGTCTGGCTTTCCATCAACTCGGCGGCCCCCGGCAAGCAAGGCGATTTCGATCCCGCCCAAGTGAAGGCCTGGATGCAGAAGGTTGGCGCCGCGCCCACCGCGTATTTCCGCGATCAGACCGGCGCGGTCGGCCACCTCTATGGCGCCAAAACCACGCCGCATATCTTCATCATCAATCTGGAGGGCACGCTCGTTTATGCGGGCGGCATCGATAGCATCGCTTCTTCCGATCCGGCGGACATCGCCCGGGCCACGAATTATGTTACTGCTGCGATGGCCGATCTCGCGGCCGGACGACCGGTGGCCATGAGCAACACCAAGCCCTACGGCTGTTCGGTGAAGTACTGAATCGGTCCGCAGGGAACTCGAGGTGGAGCCCGCACTCCGTGCGGGCTCCACCGATAGGCAATGCTGCTGGAATCAAGAGCGCGGGTTGAAACGCCGCGCCACGTAGCGCAGGGCTTCAGCCTGCGCTCGGCCGCCGCCGTCCCGGCCAGGTGTCGGGCCGCCGCCAGAATTCGTCGTCCCGCCCGCCATAATAAGTGGCGAGCACTTGGTCCATCACCTGCGACGTGCGCCGCGCGGACTTGCCTGTGCTGGGACACACGCCGCGCCCCAGCAGATCGTCGACCACCGTCTGGATCAGCGGCTGCTGCACGTGCGGCGGATTGGGCCGGTCGAACGTCTGCACGCCGGTCGCCGTCTCGAGGCGCAACGGTTCGTTGCCGAACACGCTGCAGGTCAGCCGTCCCTCGGTGCCGCTGATTTCGAGCACGTCATCGCGAAAAGCGCTCGCGAAATTCCACGCCGCCGTGCCGGGCACTCCGGTTTCAGTCTGGAAGCTCATCGCCACGGCGTCCTCGACGGCCGGAACGGAAGCCAGATTGGCCGCCACTCCGGAGACATTGGTCAGCGGACCGAACAGATGGTCGAGCAGATCGAGAGCGTGGGAGCCGAGATCTAGAAACAATCCGCCGCCGGATTTGGCTGCATCCAACCGCCAGTCGCCGTCTGCATCGCGATGACGCGGCTCGGCGAAATGATGGCGCACTCCGGTCGGCCGGCCGAGCGCGCCGTCGGCGAGCAACTGCCTAACCAGCACAAACCGCGGCAGGCAGCGACGGTAGTACGCCACGAACAGTTTCTGACCGGCCCGGGCGAAGGCCTCGATCATCCGGTCGCATTCGGGCGTGTGGCGGGCCATCGGCTTTTCGACGTACGCCGGCTTGCCGGCGGCTGCGACCAGTAGGGCGTAGTGCGCGTGGGTCTCGGGCGGCGTCGCGATGTAGACCGCGTCGACCTCGGGATCCCCGATGAGCGCGTCGGCGTTGTCATACCAGCGCGGCACGCCGTGGCGCCGCGCGTAGTCGGCGGCCAGCGCCGGCTGGCGGCGCATCACGGCCGTGAGCCGGGAGCCGGCCGCCTTCTGGAAACCCGGGCCGCTTTTAATCTCGGTCACATCGCCGCAGCCGATGATCCCCCAGCGCACCTCCGTGCTTCCCTTCAATTGCGGCGAAAGCATGGCGGGGAATCTGGATCAGGCGCAGCGCTGCCGCAACCCATGATCTTATTTTTGCCACAAAAAGGCACAAAAGTTGTTCTGAGCTCCGGCGGCGACCGTTGGCGCGCCTATAGGCGCAATGGAATCCCAGCCGTCACGAGCGAAATCTTGGCGCATTTTTGCGGCCATAATCATCTCCGCCGTGCCGCTTGTGCCTCCTGTGGCGATTCCGATTCTTCGCAGCTCGGGGCGAAGATATTACGCCAAAAAACCCAATTCGCGAAATTCCATGATTGAACAAGAACGCCTTGCGTGTCCAAATCCTTGTGCATGACGCTTGGAAACCCACCCTTCAAAGTTCAACTCAGTTGATGCCAATAACTGTTGGGCAAAGAAAGAAAATGCCGGCCACACCACCCGCTCTTCCAAAGCCGCTATTCCCGCCTAAGGCGAAAAAGATTCGGGTCGCGACGAGCACATATTTTGTCATCGGCTTTGTTTCGGCAATGCCCCTGATTGCTGGAATCGGTGGCTTGGCCAGCGAAGAGAAGATTGTCGGTGTTCTGTGCCTTGTTCTCGCTCCGATAATCTTTTGCTATTTTTGTTTTCAGAAGATCGACATCGATTGCGGTGTGATGACTTACTGTCGGCCATTTTTCGCGACTCAGCGTGTTCTGCTTTCGAGCGTCACCGAGGTGCGCACGGTTTGGTCGATATGGAGCAAAGGCTACTCTCGGCGCTTCTTTTTTATGAGCGGCGAGACGAGTCTTTGCGCATTCAACCCGAAGTTATTCTCGCTCGAAGATCTCTCGTTTATTCTCAAAGAGGTTAGTGCCCATGCTCCGTCTGTTTCCTTCGACGAGGATACTAGAGCCTTTCTCCCCGCTCGCGCGAAGTAGGATGCTTAACCAGCCGTCAGGGGCACAGCAAAACGGGCAGGTTAAACAATTGTGATTGACCATGCCGCCTTGGGTTGCGGACCGCGCGGGCCTTCGGTCGGTTCGACATAGCTCCCGTTCGACGGGCTCAGGGTCTGCGACACCGCAGGCCCTTCGTCTGCGCTCGGTTCGACCTAGCTCACCGCAGGCAGGGCAGGCCCTTCGACTAGGCTCAGGGGAGCCCCTTCGACTGCGCTCAGGGCAGGGGATGAAGCCCTTCGGAGCGGATCGTCCAGCTACCGTCATTGGGGAAACCCGGATGAGGCTCGGGGCAGCCATCCCAGCCCGCGACCATCAGCGCCACCGCGGAAAGAAACGCGCCGTTGGCCGGCAGATAGACGGCGATCTCCCGTTTGCGGGCGTCCGGCGCCGGGGCGCGCGGCGCTGACTCGTCGCTCCGCTGCGGACAATGCCCGTTGGGCAGGTACCGGTTGTTCGGGCCGTCGCGCAGCAGGATCTCGAGCGCCATGTCGGGATGGCCGAGGCGGGTCGCAGTCATGGCGATCATGGGATAATCCCAGCCCCAGATTTTCGTCTCCCAATCCCAGCTCTTGAGGACGGCTGCGAGCGTGCGCTCCATGGTCGCGCGATCCACGCCGTCGCCCGGCAGCAGACCCAGCGGGGCCAGCATGGTCGGATGATCGTGCCGGCTGTCCACATTGTCGAAGGTGTCGGGATGCGACTCCAGCGCGACGTACCGGCCGTCCTTCACCGGCAGCGGCGCGAGGTGGCTAAGAATGTGGTCCCATTCCGCGGAGCGCCCAAGGCCGAGGCGTTCACGCCACTTTTGCGCGATCTCCAGCGCAAACCGCCAGTACGCCAGCTCAAACGACGGATTCTGGCTGGTGGCGGGATCGTAGATCTCCTGGGAGATCCAGAGTGGTGGTCCGAGGACATAAGCGCCGCGTTTTTCATCGAAGTGCAGCATCGAGGCTAGACAGTCGGTGGTTTCCAAAACGAGGTCGCGATAGCGCGCGAGCGTTTCCGGTGTCGGCGAATTGCGGTAGAGCAGTTCGCACAGGTACACCGGGTGCGGCTGGTTCCAGACGATGAGCGGATTGCCGCCGGGACTCTCGCGGCCCTCTGGTCCGACCATTTTCGGCCAGCGCGCACCGCGCAGGCCCCGCTGGCGGGCGATTTCCCGCGCCTCAGGCAGATGCGTTTGAAACCAGACGAGGGCCCGGGCGACGTAGTCGTCGTGTCCCCAGAGCGCGAAGTGCGCCAGGTGCAACCAGATCATCTCGGTGTGGAATTTGCCGTACCACGTACTGCAGGTGAGGCCCGACTCCTGCGGCGGTACGTCGCGCCCGAGCTGGATGGCCGTGAGGTACTGCGAGAGAATGATGCGCTCCTCCAGCTGGCCGGCGCGCGGGTCGCGGCTGCCGGAGAAATCCACGGCGGCGCCGCTGCGCCAAAACTTTTCCCAGTGCCGGGCACTCGCCGCGAGGGTCTCGTCGACGCCCGGCAGGGTCGCGGGCAGCGCCTCCGGGGCAAACGCCACGGAAAACTCGAGGATGCGCTGTCCTTGGCCGGCGGTGAGCAGAAAATGATGCGGCTCCGTACCGCGGAGGCTCGCCTCTCCGGCCCAGGCGATGGCGACGTGGTAGCGGGTGTCGTCAATGGTCCGCAGGAGATCGACGCGATGGGCGCTTTGGTGGGCAATGGTCGTCTGATGTAACTCTGGTTTGCTCCAGTCCAGCGGCGGGGTGTTCTTGATGGAGTGGTCGTATCCGCGGGGAAAGGCGAGCTGCACCCGCAGTCGGCCGAAAGCAACGAGATCGGATTCGATCCGGACGGCGATCAGGTCGAGGTCGGGATGGCAGGCCGTGTCGACCCGCACGGGCACGCCGTTCAACTGGTAGCTGCTCTGAATCACGCCACTCCACAGATCGAGGGTTTGCAGCGGAGCGTGTACATCGCCGGTCGCGAGCGGCGAGCCGTCGTCCTTGACGAGTTCCAGGCCGATCTGCGCCAGCGGGACGGCATGCGGATTGCGCCGCAGCCATTCACCGGCCGGACCGGACGCTTCAGTGGGGTAGTCCACTGTTTGATCGAACGCGGCGTAAGGCCGCATGGCGTCCTGCAAGGAATAGTGGTTGGGATTGGCCTCGGTGTGCCAGGCCCAGCGCGTGAGCGTCTCCGTGGGGATGCCCGAACGGTGATACAGTTCGGCGAAGGATTGCAGGCCGGTGATGTCGGCAGTGAAGGCGAAACCGCCGTTGCCGACAGAGAGCGGCGCATCCACGTCCACTTTTCGAATGACCGGGTTGTGGCGGGAGACCAAGGCGTGCCGGTCGATGGGCGTCGGGGAATCCGCCAGCGCCGGCAGCAGGGTGGCCAGCATCGCACCAAGCAAAAGAGGGCGGCGTGTCATGGAGAGTCGACGGGACGATGGGAAACCGGGCCGCCGTTGGCGACAAGCTTTGTCAGAAGGCAGTGAGTCGGTTTATGCAGAAGCGATCCGTGAACCCGATTAGAGAGTAATTCCCTTGGCATAGGTAGGGGCGCGATCTTGTCGCGCCCTCCAAAATGGGCGCAGCCCCTCGACGGGCTCGGGGCCCTGACCCTTCGACCTTGCTCAGGGTCATCCTGAGCTTGTCGATGGATGAGCCGGTCGAACGGGCAAGCCTGCGCCCCTACGTTTCTTTCGAAGGTTTTCGGATAGCCTCTGCGCATTACCGCCTGCCTGCTGAAACTGCCGCGCGAAATAGCGCGTCTTTTGGGCAAACTTTCTCCAGCTTATTCCCATGAAAGTGCTGTTTCTGCTGCTGGCCCTCGTGAGCGCGGCTTTTGCCGCCGAGCCCGCGCACCCGGTCATACCGGCACGGATGTTTTCGCTGAAGGACTATGGTCCCACGGGAGGCGGCATCACGCCCGTCACCGAAACATTTCACCGCGCGATAAACGCCTGTGCCCGCGCGGGGGGGGGCACCCTTGTTGTCCCGGCCGGCCGCTACCTCATCGGGCCGCTGGATTTGTGCAGCAATCTCAACCTGCGCCTCGAGGCAGGCGCCGTGATTCTCTTCATCCAGGATTTCACGGCGTACGCGGTGGAAGATCAGAAGCCCCGGCCGTTGCTGCAGGCCGCGAACTGCCGCGATGTGATGATTTCCGGTTCCGGCACGATTGATGGCCAAGGGCAGCCGTGGTGGGAGAAACAACGCAAGTTCACGGCCGAGGCGCGGGCGCGCGGCGACCAAAGCGACGCCGAGATTCCCCGGCCGCGCCTGGTGGTGTTCGACCGGTGCGAGCGGGTCCGGCTGGAAGGCGTCACCCTCACCAATTCCCCCAGCTTCCACCTCATGCCGGAGCAGTGCAAGGACGTGACGATTGACGGCGTGACGATCCTCGCGCCGGCGGACTCGCCAAACACCGACGGCATCGATCCCTCCGTGTCGAGCCGCGTGCTGATCACCCGCTGCCGCATCGACGTGGGCGACGATTGCATCGCGCTCAAAGCGGGCCACCTCAACGCCGGCCCGTGCACGGACGTGACGGTGACCGACTGCACGTTCCTGCACGGTCACGGGCTTTCGATCGGCAGCGAGACCACCGAGGGGGTGCGCAATCTCACCGTGAGCCATTGCACGTTCGACGGCACCGACATAGGCATCCGGTTGAAATCCGAGCGCGGGCGCGGCGGCATGGTGGAGGATCTCTCGTACAGCGACATCACCATGAAGCATGTCGGCCAGGCCATCGTCATCACCAGCTACTACCGCGATCTGCCGAAGCCGATGCAGGCCGATGCCCGGGCCCCGGTCAACGGCACCACGCCGTTCTGGCGCAACATCCGCATCCGCAATGTCACCGCCGTGGACGGCACCAGGGACGCCGGCCTGATCATCGGCCTGCCGGAGATGCCCGCCCAGAACATCACCTTGGAAAACGTGCGTATTGCCGCGCCAACCGGTCTGCGCCTGCGCAACGTCCGCAATGTGACCCTGGTGAACGTTCGCATCATCCCGGCGACCGGCGAACCGCTGCTCCTGGAGAGCAATGTCGAGGGCCTGCACCAGAGCGCGGCGCCATCCCGCACACCTTAGTTGATGCAGTCCAAGAAAGTTTTTCCGATCCACCGACGAAATGAGCCGCAACGGCGGGTCTCTGACAAGGTTCCTGTCATTCTGAGCGAAGCGAAGAATCCCGTGTAGGAAGGTCGCTGGCAACCGATTATCGCCCGTGAGCGGGCTTCCTACAGAAATGAAGGCTGGCTCGCCCTCACGGACTGCACCCAACGATGATTGGAATGACAAATGCGGCGAGATGCACCGTGTGGATTTTGGTCGATTGCCCGGCCGGGATGGCCATTACGTGAAGTGACCGCCAGCGTGCAGGTCTGGCCGGACTTTTCATTCCAACAAAAGACTTCCCATGCCATCCAAGAAAACCACTCCGCCCCGCGTCAGGAAGATCGCCTTGATCGCGCACGACCACAAGAAAGGCGACCTCGTCGAATGGGCGCGCTTCAACCGGGGCACGCTTGCCAAGCATGAGCTTTTCGCCACGGGCACGACGGGGCGCATCGTTGAAGAGGTGCTGGGCGTGCCGGTGCGGCAGCTGCAAAGCGGTCCGATTGGCGGCGATCAGCAGATCGGGGCCATGATCGTCGACGGGCAGATCGATTTTCTCATCTTCTTCTGGGACCCCTTGGAGCCGCAGCCGCATGATCCGGATGTCAAGGCGCTGTTGCGCCTCGCCGTCGTCTGGAACATTCCCGCCGCCTGCAACCGCGCCACGGCGGACTACATGATTTCATCCCCGCTCATGAGCAGCGACTACGAGCGGCTGGTGCCTGATTACGGCGCCTACCTCTCGCGGCCGATTCCCGGCACGCCGGCGGGCGAGCCGGGGAAGGCGGAACCGGCCAAGGAAAGTTCGAAGCCGGCATAAGGCCGCTCTGCGACATGCTTTGCCCGGAGGTGGAGCCCGCCGTCCCGGCGAGCTCCACCGTGGCGCGGTTCTTTAGACCGCGCTGTTCACATCCGACGGCGCAGGCTAAAGCACTGCGCCACACGGTGCGCGACTTTTTTGCGCCAACCCCGCTGCCGCGAGGTGCGTTCACACCTTCACGGCAAACAGCTCGGGGTGCATCATCCCCTCGGCGACCTTGATGACGGGCCCGGTCAACCGAATCGAATAATCCGGGCCGATTTCGATGCTGAGCTGCCCGCCGGGCATGTGCACGGTGACCTGCCGGTCGACGAGCCCCAGCTTGTGCGCCACGGCCGCCGCCGCGCTCGCACTGCTGCCCGAGGCGAGCGTGTTGCCGGCGCCGCGCTCCCAAATCTCGAGGCGAAGGTTGCTGCGGTCGAGCACCTGCATGAACTGCACGTTGGTGCGGTTGGGGAAGTTCGGATGCACCTCGATATCGGGGCCGTATTTCTTCGCCAGTTCCGGCGAGATTTCGGCCAGAGGGATGACGCAGTGCGGATTGCCGATGGTGGCGGCGCAAAAGGTGAAGGTGCGATCCTGGATCGCGAGCGGCTCGTTAAGCACCTCGCGCGGCGGCCCGGCCACGGGGATTTTGGTGCTGTCAAAGCTCACGGCGCCCATCGCCACCGTGATGCGGTGTCCGTTTTTGACCTCCGCCTCGACAACGCCGCCGGGCGTTTCAATCGTGAATTGCGGGGTTTTCACGAGACCCTGGTCCCAGACGAAGCGGGAGAAGATGCGCAGGCCGTTGCCGCTTTTCTCGGCTTCCGAGCCGTCGGGATTAAAAATGCGCAGGCCAAAGTCGGCCTTAGTCGTGGCCATCGGCCCCCACAGAATGCCGTCGGCGCCGATGCCGAAGTTGCGGTGGCAGATCACGCGGATATGCTTGGGCTCCGGCGGAGTTCCCCGGGGATAATCGCGGGGATTGAGGATGAGGTAGTCGTTGCCGAGGGCGTGGTACTTGTAGAAGCGCATGGCGAGGTCCAAGCATTGTCCACGGAACACACGGAACGCACGGAAAAAGATCAGTCGCAGGCCAAACGGACAGGAACCGTCGGAAAGGAAACCGATGATCGACCGTGTTACGGGCCGGAGGCCGGCCCGCTTTGGCCGCAACCGAAAAGGGAAAGTTGCTTGATCTTCGCGGCCACGAACGGCGGCACCATTTTCTCCCACGCCGGATCGCCGGTTTTGATTTTTCCGAGCACGTCGCGGGAAATGATGTTCAAACTGGACGGATTGTAGCCGGTGAGGCTCTCAATGTAACGATTTTCCAGCAGGTGGGCGTAGAGATGCTGCAGGTGCGGCACGACCCGCATGTTGTCGGCCGAGATGAGCGCGTTGGCCGCGAGCGCGGGAGCGGTGACTGCGCTGTCGCCGCGGCCGACGTAGCTTTCATAGGCCTCCTTGCGCATCGGGTAGACGTAAAGCTTGACCGAATTGCGGAAGAGCCGGCCGAACGACTCGAGGATGCCGCCCTCGAGATTGTCGTAGTATTTCTCCTTGAAAATCTCGACCAGGTTGTTGATGCCCAGCGCCACGCCGATCATCTCCTTCGTGTAGCGGCGGAAATAGGAGGTCAGGCGGTAGAACTCGGGGTAGTTGGAGATCAGCACGGTGTAGCCGATGGCGCCCAGCAGGTCCACGCGGGCGAGAAAGTCCTCCGCGTCGAGGCGGCCGGCGGCGAGCAGGTTGTTCATGGTGATTTCCATCAGCACCATGACCGGCTTTCCCTTGACCGCCGGTTCCTGCAGGAAATGCGCGGTGGCGCAGCTGAGCATGTCGACATTGACGCGCGTGACCGGCCGGAAGCTGCCGCGCTCGACGAGGATCGCCTTCCTGTGCAGCACCTCGGAGGGCTGGAGCACGTCACCGTCGGGTCCGAACATGACGGCGTTGGTCAGACCGGTCTGCACGAGCACGAGGGAGAGCAGCCGGTTGTCGACCTGCGCAAAGGCCGGCCCGGTGAACTTGAGCATGTCGACCTCGATGCGGTCGATGCCGAGATTGTCGGCCAGCGAGCGGATGAACTTCTCCGGCGAAGTGCGGTAGTAGAACGCCCCGTAGATGAAGTTCACCCCGATGATGCCGAGTGCCTCCTGCTGGAGCACCGTCTCCTTGTCCCACATCCGGACGTGCAGGATAATGTCGTTGGGCGGCTCCTGCGGATGGATCTGGAAGCGGATGCCCAGCCAGCCGTGGGCGTCGTTGTCGCCCTTGAAGCCCAAGGTCGCCACCGTGTCGGCGAACACAAAGAACGACGTGCGGCTGCCGCGCGTCCCGGCCAGGCGCTCCTCAAGGAGCCGGTACTCGTGGTCGAGCATGGTGAGGAGCCGCTCACGTGAGACGTAGCGGGGCGCCTTCCCGTAGATGGCGTCGCTGAACACCATGTCGTAGGCCGAGATGGTTTTTGCGATCGTGCCCGAGGCGCCGCCGGCCTGGAAGAAATGGCGGGCCACCTCCTGGCCGGCGCCGATTTCGGCAAACGTGCCGTAGCGCGCCTCTTCAAGGTTGATGGCCAGGGCCTTGCGGCTGGTGGTGAGAAGCTCTTTTTTTTGCTCGCTCATGGCGGCGGGTTCGGCGGACGGCGTGTTCCCCATAACCAACATAAAAACACGCGAAAGGAAAGTGCGGCGAGCACTATGGCGGGCAAACCACCGTCTGCAAGGCCGGCGCGCCGCTGGTCATCTTTTCTCTGGCTGGCGCGGCCAGAGCCGTTACCTTCGGTGTTCATGAAGAATTTCTTCACTTCACTGCTGGGTTCCCTGGTGGCGCTGGTCATTTTCTTTGGCGGGTGCGCGTTCCTGTGCTTCGTGTTCCTGCTGGCGCTGGCCGCCCTCGGCCAGAAGCAGCCGGTGGCCGTGCAGACGGGCTCCTATCTGGTCTTCGACCTCTCCGCCAACATCCAGGATGCGCCGCAGGAGTTCGACGGCGCCGCGCTGTTCGGCCCGCTCCTGGGCGGCGAGCGCATCCAGACGCTCCAGCTTCGCACCGTCACCCGCGCGCTCCGGGCCGCCGCGAGGGATAACCGCATTGCCGGCCTGCTGATCACCGGCAACGTACGCCCCATCGGCTACGGTTCCGGCTTCGGTACGCTCAAGGAGGTGCGCGCGGCCCTGAAGGCGTTCAAGGCTTCCGGCAAACCGATGTTGGCCTACCTCAACTTCGCCACCACCCGCGACTACTACCTGGCGTCGACGGCCGGTGACGTCGTACTCGATCCTTATGGATTGATCCTGCTGCCGGGCCTGGCGAGCCAGCCGCTCTTCATGGCGGGCGCGTTCGAAAAATTCGGCGTGGGGGTGCAGGTGACCCGGGTGGGCAAATACAAGTCCGCCGTCGAACCCTACACCCGCAAGGACTTCAGCCCGGAGGCCCGCGAGGACCTGCAAAAATTGCTCAATGATATCTGGGGAGATCTGCTGGACGACATCGCCATCAGCCGCAAGCTCCACGCGAAGGACGTACAATACGCCGCAGATGCCGAGGGCCTGTTCAACGCCTCCCGGGCGGTCGAGTACAAGTTGGTCGACCGCACCGCCTATCGCGACCAGATCATCGACGAGCTAAAGGTGAAGACCGGGCGCAAAAAGGGCACCAAGGAGTCGTTCAAGCAAATCAGCCTCGCCGCCTACGCCGGCGTGGCCCCAAGGGAGTCCGGCAATCCGATCGGCGGGAGAAACCAGATTGCGGTGGTCTACGCGGAAGGCGACATCGTCGACGGCGAAGGCCAGGTCGGCGAGGTCGGCGGCCAGAAGTTCGCGCGGGAACTGCGCCAGCTCCGGCAGGACGAGAACGTCAAGGCCGTCGTGCTGCGCGTGAACAGCCCGGGCGGCAGCGCGTCGGCCTCGGAGGAGATCCAGCGCGAGCTGCGCCTGACGATGCAGACGAAGCCGGTCGTCGTGTCGATGGGCTCGGTCGCGGCCTCGGGCGGCTACTGGATTTCGACCTATGCGCACCGCATCTTCGCCGAGCCGGCCACCATTACGGGCTCGATCGGCGTGTACGGGCTGTTCATCAACGTGCAGCAACTCGCCAATAATCTCGGCTTCACGTGGGACACGGTGAAAACCGGCCAGCTCGCCGGCATGCTCACCATCAGCCGTCCGAAGACGGAGGAGGAACTGGCCGTCTTCCAGAAGCTGGTCGACTGGGTCTACGAGGAATTCACCGCCAAGGTCGCCGAGGCGCGCAAGCTGGACAAGGCGAAGGTGCTCGAAATCGCCCAGGGACGCGTCTGGTCGGGCGCGGAGGCGCAGAAGCTGGGCCTGGTCGACGAGGTGGGCGGACTGAACAATGCCATCACGTATGCCGCGAAGAAAGCCGGCCTCGGCACCAACTACCGGCTGACAGAGTTTCCCCGCAAACGTCAACTGGCCGAGATCATCAACGAAGTGCTGAAGGGCATGGCGCCCGAGCAGGCCGGAGACGACGCCGCGCTCGCCAAAATGCTCGGCGAGTTCAAGGAGCAGGCCCGCGAGCTCCTGCGATGCAACGATCCGCGCGGCATCTATGCTCGCCTGCCGGTGAACATTGTCATTCAATAGGCGCCGGAAAATGTCCAAAACTTTCACCCTCTCCAAAGCCACCCCGGCCACGCTGATCCCGGACGGGCAGCCGGCGACCCTGCCCGCCGGCACCGCGGTCATCGTCACGCAGACGCTCGGCGGCAGCGTCACCGTGCGCGCCGGTGCCGGTCTTTGCCGCATCGCCCGCGAACACGTGGGCAACATCGATGGGTATGTGCCGATGCACGAGGACGCGGGCCCTTCGGCGGCTTCGACCGGCTCAGGGCAAACGGCATTTTCTGAAAATGCCGTTTGGGACGCGTTGAAGACCTGCTACGATCCGGAGATCCCGTTGAATATCGTCGACCTCGGCCTCGTCTACGATCTGTCCATCGAGCCGACTCCCGCCGGCGGCCGGCAGGTCGAGGTGAAGATGACGCTGACCGCGCCCGGCTGCGGCATGGGCCCGGTGATCGCCGAGGATGCGCGGGCGAGGATCGCCGCGCTGCCGGGCGTCGAGTCCGCCAAGGTGCACATCGTCTGGGATCCGGCTTGGACGCCGCAGATGATCTCCGACGACGGCCGCAAGGTGCTGGGCCTGGAGTAGGTCGGCGCGCCGTTTCGCGGCCGTCCACGCCACGAACGCGCTAAGGCTGTGAAGCGCGGAGGCGCAGGCTTGCCTGCAGTGAGCCCGTGAGCTGCTGCCCCCTTTAGCTCATTTCTCCCGGCCCGTTGACTTCAGATATCCGGTCCGGCGGATTACTCCTCGCCGTCATAGTAATCGAGATTCCCGGAGCGGATCAGCTGCCGCGAAGGAGACCGCACCATCCACTTCTGGCTGTCCGGGTAGTGGCAGGACTCTCCGAGCGGATTGTCGGCGACGATGTACACCACCAGATCTTCCTCTCCGTTGTTGATCAACTGGTGCGGCTCATCCGGCGGGAAAATGAACACATCGCCGGGCTTAATTCGGGTCGTGCCCTCGGCGTGCCGCAATACCCCGCGGCCGGACAGCACGTGATAGAATTCCCATTGCGCGCTGTGGGAGTGAAAGGGACAAGGTTTCTTTCCCGCTGGAATCCGGCAAAGCTCCACGTCGAACGGATGGCGATTCTTGGGATCGGCCGAATGCGGGTCGCGTCCGAGCGCCAGGGAAATCTCTTTCCCGGCGCCGCCGAAGTTCCCCTTGGGGGACGTCCACGTCTCCTCCGGAATATCGCGAATATTGAGCTTCTTCATGGATGCCTCAGGTTACACTTCGCTTCCGCTGAACAGTGGTATTAGCCGGAACTCAGTTTTGCGCATCGGCTTTGGAATGGGTGGAGAATAGCCAGCTTGCCGAAGGCGTGGGGCAAGATTTTTGCCCGTTGGGGCGACGCGTGCTTCCGGTCGGATCCATTCCCGGCTTCATGGCTTTGGAATTGAAACGGTGACGTCCTGCGGGTGCAGCAGTGCGACCGGTTCACCGCCGGCCGGCTTTTCCCGGCTCAACTCACAGCGATTTCGTGTAGACCACGCCGCTGTCGTCCACGAAGGTCAAGGCGGTCGTGCTGACGCCGGTCAGCTTCAGGCCGAGATCGTAGTCGATCGTATCGTTCAGCCGGTAAACCCGGTTATTCATCAGCACCTTGCTGTCGTCGCCGGCGACGCGGACACCGGTGACATGAAGCGAATTGATCAAGGCGACAATCTGACGGTTTTGCCGCGGGCCCGGCGGCGGTGTCGAGTTGACCACAGGGCTGATGGCGGGCGGCGCAGTCTTGGCCACGGTTGCCGGCGGAGATTCCGCGGCGGCGGGCGTGGGTGTTGGCGTCGATGGATTGAGCCTCACGGAAACAGATGGCGCAGCGGATTCACTCGTCGGCGTCGAGACGGGAGCGGTGGCCGCGGCCGCCGGTGTCGGGCTGGCGGGTGGCGGGCTGGCCTCGGACGGAGGCGGCGGCTGGGGCGAAGGCACCGCCGCGGTCGCGGCAGGGGGGGCAACGGTCGCGGTTGCAGGTGGAGCGGCCGGCGCTGGGACAGCGGTGGTGGGCGTTGCGGCTGGTTCTGTTGCAGGCGCGGTGGCGGCGGCGGGCGCGGCCGCGGGGGGAGTGGGTTGAGCAGCCGGCGCCGGGGCAGCAGCGGCCGGTTTTGCGGCCGGTTCCGTTGCAGGTACGCTGGCAGCGGCGGGCACGGTCGCGGGAGGAGTGGGCTGAGCAGCCGGCGCCGGGGTGGACGGAGCAGCTGGGGCAGGAGCAGCGTGGTGGGGCGCGGCCGCGATCACCGGCTTCTCTTCTTTTCTGAACAAGAGCACGGCGATGACCGTAACGCCGACGAGTACCACCACCAGCGTCACCACTCCGAGCAGCATGCCTTCGAATCCGATCGGCTTGCCGCGCCGGGCAACCACGGGCGCGGCGGCGGGCGCGACCGGCGGGCTGGGTGGAGTCGCCGGGGCCGTTGCCTGCTGGGTTTGCAGCTTCTGGGCCTTTTTCAGGGCGTCGTTGATGATGCTCATGCGATGGGGCGTTTCCGGCGGTCGAGAGTTTCTTGAAGATGCGTCGCGGGATCTGCAATCCCGCAATCAGGTCAGGCCCGACACCTCCTTGATGGCGCGGCGCACATCCCAGTAGTTGACCTCGTCGGAGTCGCGAACAAAAGCCGAGAGCAGCGCCTTGTCGCAGAGGTTGTTGATCACGCGGGGAATTCCCTTGCTGACGCGGTGGATGGACCGCATGGCCGCCGTGGTGAAGTACGGCCGGCCGCTGGCGCCGGCGAGCGTGAGCCGGTGCTGGACGTAGTGGGCGGTGTCGTGGAGGGTGAGCGGACGCAGCTCGGAGTGCACGAGGATGCGCTGCCGGAGCTGCCGCAGGCGGTCTTGGGCGAGCATGTTCTTCAATTCCGGCTGCCCGATCAGCACGATCTGCAGGAGTTTCTGCTTGTCGGTTTCGAGGTTGGAAAGCAGGCGGATTTGCTCGAGCACCTTGACGGAAAGGTTCTGCGCCTCGTCAATGATCAGAACGATGTCCCGCCCCTGTTCGATGCGGTGCAGCAGCACGCGATTGATCTGGGCCACCAGGTCGTGATGACCCTGGGCCAGGTGGGTTTCGCCCAGCTCGGTGAGAATGGCCCGGAGAATTTCGATCTCGGTGATGCGCGTGTTGAGGATGAGGGCGGTGTCATAACGCGCCGGGTCGAGTTCGTTGAGCAAACGCCGGCATAGCGTCGTTTTACCGGAGCCGACTTCACCAATCAGCAGGATGAACCCTTTTTTCTCCTTCACGCCGTACCTCAAGTGCTGCAAGGCCTCCTGATGCGTGGGGCTCAGATAGAGAAACTTCGGGTCCGGAGTGATGTTGAAAGGCAGCTCCGTGAGGCCGTAGAAACTCTGATACATGATTGGGTAAGGGTGGCGGGAGTGAGGACGGGGGAGACTATGCGGTGACTTGGCCGGGTGAGGCAAGCGGACAACCCCGGCAGCGGCAAGATTTACCGTAGCTTCCAAAATGGCCTGACCGCCGGAAAATGGTTGCCGGCAGGGCGGGTAAGTCCTTATCGAAATCCATACCATCGTGACCGCGCGCCGCCTCATCGTCTGGATTTACGCCGTGCTGTTCATCGGCGTGGGGATGCTTTCGGGGGTGTTTTTCTTCCGCACCTACCAGGAATACGCCCAGCTGCAGCGGCTCGAGGCGGAGAGCCGCCAGCGGGTGGCCCAGGCCCGCCAGCGACTGGAGGATCAGAAGCGGGTGCTCGACCGGCTCCGCACCGATCCCTACTATGTCGAGAAGGTCATCCGCCTGCAGCTCCGCTACGCCAAGCCGTCGGAGTTCATCTTCCGCTTCGAAGACTAGTGTTGTGTCCCGCAAGTAACCTTCATAACTATGGGGCGTCATTCACGGCATGACAAACGGCCGTCCCAAGAAATTTGAGATTCAGCTGACTGCGAACGAACGGGAAGCGCTGGCGCCCA